>Ga0123341_1002758_pt1 | contig 14669 bp, 14 predicted proteins | sample Turbeapinknodule_FD_89959 | JGI IMG/M metagenome (GOLD analysis project Ga0123341, IMG submission 89959) | Root nodule microbial communities of legume samples collected from Mexico - Turtle bean Mexico pink nodule | ecosystem: Host-associated > Plants > Roots > Nodule | place: Mexico: Nepantla... | reverse complement strand
TAATAAAATAATTAAAATTATCAATAGCAAATCAAATTACACTTCTTTTTCTATCAAACAGTTTTTTTATGTTTTTTTTTTTGTCTTTCTTATCAAGCTATGTGTACATATACTTTGAATGAAATTTCATTTTTGAATGAAGTGCATTGTGGATTTTTGCACTTTTTTTGGATAAGCACATAAAGTAAGATAATAAAGAAGAAGAAGACTATGGATTTAGAGATTGAATAGGTATACTGTGAGATTGTTCTACATACCCTATGGAACTAAAAACAAAACAACCATCTTTCTTGATTATCAATTCAAATCAACTCCTTTTTGCACTCACTCCTGTCATATCTTTTACACCTTTTTATCCATACTATTACTCACTACCTCTCAATGCACCATTTTTAATAAAATACTATTGCTTTAAAGTACACTGTTTCAAATGAACCCATAATTTTGGTTTTATATTTGAGGTTTCCCACTTAATCATTCACAAATTATTGTTTAAATCAGTTTCATGAATCATAAATAGTACTTGTCTGTATCAGTTTAGTATTTTCTCTCTCCTTTTTTTTTAACTTTTATCACATCATACTGCTTTATATATCTTTTACTATTTTTTTTTCTGATCTTACTTACTTTTGTTCATTGGTTTTCCTTCCACCTCTTAAACAAATTATGAGCACACTCATAATTTTTCTTTCTTTTCTTATTAAAGAAAAACTAATTTTCCAAAGTCATTGTGCATCTGCATTCTAGGTAATGGATTGAAGAAAACAAAAATTATACTAATCATGTTCATATTTGTCAGCAAGAGAGGAAAATCTAGTATAGAATTCCTCTTTCTAAATTTTTATCTAAACAAGTAAAGATAAGAGAATCTAATCTACAGGCTACTCTATTTCTTCCATGGTTAACCAAAGATAAAGTAAAACTAGTGATTCCATTTACTATAAATGGAGAATCCTCAAAAATTAAATGAAAATAACTATAAAAAAAACACTGCAATGTGTAATTGCAATTGCTTAGTAGTCATTAAGCTCAATCTTAAAACAAGACCTTCAATCCTTTCCTAATCATAAAGAATTAGAATAAAATTTGTTCCGCAGCCAAAACATATTCATTCTCATTTATGACAACTATACCAAAACCAGAGTTAGAATCTTCTGTTATGAGGGGTGGATCATAAACTGAAGGTTGGAGGTATTTTCAGGATAACATGGATCATAACTCCAAGAACATATGAAATTTGTTGCTTCTTTTTTTCTTTATTCCCTTTAAATAGGTCATTGTTCCAGTAGTACCAAATTTCCCATACAATTGAAGAAATGATATGCAGAAAAGAATAATCCACAACCTGAAGTCAGTCCCAAAATAACAGATGAAGCTTTGGTTGTGCAAAAGTTTTGCCTTTTAGTTGAGAAACAAACCAAACTAGCCGTGCCTCCTACCACAGACTATAATGATATGTGTTATTGATTTCTCATATTCACCCTAGAAAGGGTTATAGTATCAATATCCATTCCCCTCCTTCTTTAATTTTTGAAATTTTATTCAAAAATATCTGTGAAACAGTAAAAAATTATCTTAGTTGAATGAATTAAGAAATAAGCAAATTGTTTGTAAAATAATAAAATCCATTTAATTTTCTATAAATTATGTACACAGTTTCAATGACTCTTTGTTTTGCTGATGTATCTATCAGGGATCCTTCTTTGCAGGAAGCAACATGTATCTACATTTAAAGCATTTATACATCTACATTTGATGGAATATATAAGACACTTTTTTGTTTTAAAAAATAACCAATCAGCAACCTTCCACTATATATTTTTATGAAAACATTTTGTTTTGTGGTGATTTTATAGAGAGGGAGTACCCAGAGAGAAAAAGAAAGAAGTGTTGTACTAGTATATGAGGAAAGTGTTCATAAGGTTGGGAAGTTGGACCCATTGTGAATTGGACACTTGTAATAAGATGAAATTAAAGAAATCCTAGTTTTATGCTCCCCAAATGGCTTCGAATCCAGGGTGATATTTATTGTGGGAGAGATGGCCACCGAATCCTTCCATATTGATTCCCTCAATTAACTACTTCCTCAATCTTTTCTCAACTGACAAGCAACCACATTAATTTCTAGTCAGAAAAAAATCTGAAAGAAGAAGTGTTTCAGAAAGAAAAGAAGAATTAGTTAGATAATTGTGTTTACATGTGAGAAAGAGTTTGGTGGTGGGGTCAGATTAGCTTACAAATTTCAATCAATTCTTGGCCTAGAACTAGAAAGGGACCCCTATATTTTTACTGATCTACGAGTCTATTGATTACCAATTCACACTTATGAATGGGTTGAAGGAAATGAAATAAGGTTTGAGAATTTGAAATATGCATGAGTGTGAATATGGTTTCTACTGAGGTAGTACAATACAATAATTAAAAAGGACAGTATAGCCTAAATCGAAAGGTACATGATCTTCTCGGTTTTACTACTAATTAATTCCTGCAAAAACTCACATGCACATATGACATATCCCTATCAGCAGCATGAGGATTCAGGTAGGTGGGTAAGAGTAAGTGTTTTGAAATAATAATAAGAATAATAATGATAATAGAAACAAGAATCCTCTGTTCTGCGGTTTCTAATTATGTGAAGTGTTTTTAACCCATAGTGGTTGTTGACATGGGTGCAACCAGCTGTAAATCGTTCCCTTTCCAACATAGTTGCTTGTGGAATTGCAAAGAAAGATATGGAAAGGGAGCATTCTGATAGCATTTCAGATGATGGTCAGCCATCCATCCATCCATCTGTGGCAGTACCAAAGTTGAAAATAAAAATTTCCACATTAGTGTAAAGGGAAAAAAGAATCCTTTGAAAAGGCGTGTAGTGTAGCGTAAACACTGAACACCCACTGCCTCGCTCTCTAAGTCCAGCTCCCAACCCAATGGATTAGGCCCCATCTCTGATTTCTGATTTCTTCACAACCCAAAATTCCAAAACCCTTTTTGTTTCTTTCTCTATCTTTCTTTCTCTCTCTCTCTCTCTCCTCTGTACTTAAATCCCTTTCCTTGGCCCACACACCCTCTTCACATCACATTTCAAACCTTATATTACATTTCAAACCACCCTTTTTTCTTTTCTCTTCTCTTCTCTTCACTTCTCCCCCTTTCACTCTCTATATATACACCCAACACCACTCTCATAAAATTACAACCTTTCCCTCATCTGTTACAAGAGGAAAAAACATGAGAGAATATTGGACCTCCCTCGCGTCACTTCTCGGTGTATTTGCGTTCTGTCAAACCATCCTCCAAGCAGTGTTCCCCCCGGAACTCCGTTTCGCTTCCGTCAAGCTCTTCAATCGGATCTTCCACTGCTTCTCCTCCTACTGCTACTACGATATAACGGAGATCGACGGCGTCAACACCAACGAGCTCTACAACGCCGTGCAACTGTACCTCAGCTCCTCCGTCTCCATCACTGGGAACCGGCTCAGCCTGACACGCGCCGTGAACTCGAGCGGGTTCACCTTTGGGCTCGCGAACAATGACAGCATCGTGGACACCTTCAACGGCGTGAACGTCCTCTGGGAGCACGTGGTGACGCAGAGGCAGGCCCAGACCTTCTCCTGGCGCCCACTCCCCGACGAGAAGCGTGGCTTCACGCTCCGGATCAAGAAGAAAGACAAGTCCTTGGTCCTCAATTCCTACCTCGATTACATTATGGAGAAAGCCAGCGATATCAGAAGGAAGAACCAGGATCGCCTTTTGTACACCAATTCCAGGGGTGGCTCCTTGGACTCCCGGGGCCACCCTTGGGAATCTGTGCCCTTCAAGCACCCCAGCACCTTTGACACATTGGCCATGGACCCTCAGAAGAAGAAAGAGATCATGGAGGATCTTCAGGACTTCGCCAATGGACAATCTTTCTACCATAAAACTGGAAGGGCCTGGAAGAGGGGTTACCTTCTCTATGGCCCTCCCGGGACTGGTAAATCTAGCATGATTGCTGCTATGGCCAATTATCTTGGCTATGATATCTATGATTTGGAGTTGACTGAGGTGCATAACAACTCTGAACTCCGGAAGCTTCTCATGAAAACCAGCTCCAAGTCTATCATAGTGATTGAAGACATTGATTGCTCTATCAACCTCACCAACAGAAACAACATCGGTAACACTTCGGTTTCTGCCTCGAGGAGTTACTATGATTCGGAGTTACGAGGTGGTGGGGGTGGCGGTGGCGGTGAGGAAGGTGGAAACACAATTACTCTGTCTGGGTTGTTGAATTTCACTGATGGGTTGTGGTCTTGTTGCGGGAGTGAGAGAATTTTCGTGTTTACTACCAACCACATTGAGAAGCTGGACCCTGCTCTGTTACGGAGTGGGAGAATGGATATGCATATTTTCATGAGTTACTGTTCGTTCCCGGCGTTGAAGATTCTGCTGAAAAACTACCTGGGGTGTGAGGAGTGTGAGTTGGAGGAGTCGATTTTGAAGCAGTTGGAGGAGGTTGTGAAGGTGGCGCGTATGACTCCAGCGGATATCAGCGAGGTGTTGATCAAGAACAGGCGGAAGAAGGAGAACGCGGTGGAGGAATTGTTGGAAACGTTGAAGGTGAGAGCGGATATGAACGAGAAAAGTGGGGTTGTGATGAGAGGGGAAAATGGGGTTGAAGAGGAAGAAGAGGAAGAGCAAGAGAAAAGGGCTTTGGACAGTGAGAGTCCTAAGGAGGAGTCAGAAATTGAGGATAATTGCAAGGAGGAAGAGGAAGAAGTGAAGGTGAAGTGATTATAATAATGTTGTTGAAGACTTGTGTGTTTGTTTGTTTGTTCCCTTAAAAGAAGAAGATTAAGATGAAGAGAATGGAATGAATGAATGAATGAATAGAGATATCCAAGTGTAGTAGGAGTGGTAGTGGTCACATGATGAAGGGATTTTTGAAGGGAAGGGGGGGAGAAGCTTAACTAGGGCCTCTAATTTGAAAGATGTCACATATTTGTGTCTGGTTTAGTTTTGAATAATGGAGTCCTTTTACTCTTTAGATATATAGGGAAAGTTGATCTGCATCGTGATATAGTTTAAAGATTTGTTCCGTTCTAATATTTGTTTTGGGTGTGGGTAGGACTTTACACCCTGACATGGTTGGGGACATGGTTGGGGAGCCAGCTGGGATGTTGGTGAACACCTGGGTGCACATGGCATGGGAAAGGTTGGTAATCTCATGATGGGACTTGTAGGGAATAATGCCTTTCTTTTTAATCAAAATGCTCCAATTTTCCGCTAAATTTATCAACATGCTTCGTTTTTCTTCTTCTCTAAATTATGAGGAAGTCGGATAGAATCACATCACGACTTTAGTATAAGCACTCACCAGGAGAAATCATGTTTTACTCATGAATTTGAATGATCATTTCTTATAGTGTATCATAATTTGAATGATCTTATATTTAAAGTGAAGTCAGTATGGTTGATACTAACCTAGTTGTTTTTATATTCATTGACTTCTCTGTGTGATTATATTATTTAATTTTAATGTATAGTGTATTCTATCATTAAAAAAAATGTATGATTTCTCAGGGCTAATTTTTATATAAAAGTATTATTTGTAAAATTCAAAATTAATACTGTGCACTTGGAAAATAAATATGAGTAATAGATAATTTTTTATAACTTATAACAATATATATTAAAATGTAGATATTAATAACTAAATGTGGGAAATTTGAAGCGTAATAAAGAAAGGGAAATTTAATAATGTATATTGTGATTAAATTATAATATGAATATTATTATATTACATCAAATAATTAATCTATTAATGAAAGTGGTACAAGTGATCTTCTTGTTTGTATTCTACAATGGTGGGTGTTGTAGAGAAAAAGGTGGAGATGTAGATGGATCATCATTATTGTTTTTGTCGTTATTGTTGTCATTTTCATTATCCAATCCTTATGAATCGATAATAGTGAATGAATGATGTGGAATTGTATGAAAATAGAATTTTGAATGTCAAAATTTCAAACATATTTGATGGACTAGAAAAAAATGTGGTTGATTAGAAAAAAATTATTGTATGTAAAATGAAAAAACAATTGGTGATGATGATCCATGTGTGTGAATATGGTTTTTGAAGATTGGCCAAATGTTTAGTCATGAAACTCTTTACCATAAGAAGAAAACCCAACATGAACAATGTCAAATTTTAGATAAATAAAAATATATCATGAAAAGTAAAATGAAGTAAACTCACACCATTGTCTATATTCTAGATAGTATAATAAATCTATCATTGCATATGTATGTTACTATGAACCGCAAATGGTCATTATCACTAAAATGGAGACAATTAATAATTTTTTTTATTTAAAATGATATGTATTAATATTAATATAAATAATAAAATAATCTCATATATTAATGGAGTAAATGGTAGATGACTTTAGTATAATATAAAAACAATTTAAGTCGTGTTAATTATCTACGACTTTAGTTCAATTCAGATTACATTGAACTCGTATCATGACAAAATTTTAGTGTAATATGATTTGAACTAAAATCATGTCATGTTAACATAACTTTGTTTAAAATTAAAAGAAATTAGATTAAAATTAGTTAAAGTTGTTTGAGTTAAAGATGACTTCTCTTTTACTAAAGTTGTGTTATGCTAACACGACTTCACTTTAACAAATATGAAATAATGTTATATTTGCATGATATCTTTACAATAAAGTCGTGTCATATTGATAAGGTAATCACAATTGAAATAGACAAGTTTGCGATCACCAAAGTCCTAGTGGATCAAGGTAGTTCTATGGATATCCTTTACTGGAAGACTTTTAAGAAAATGAGGATTCCTGAAACAGAAATCCAGTCATATGACGAATAGATTGTCGGATTCTCAGGCAAGCGAGTGGATACTAGAGGATTTATTGATTTATATACTACATTCGGGGAAGAAAGGAGTATGAACAAAACCATAAAGATCAAATATTTATTGGTTAAGGAAAATACTTCTTATAATATACTCTTTGGACAGTTGTCCATAAATCGTCTTAAAGCGATAATCTCCACCCTTCACTTAGCCATGAAGTTTCCATCAACGACAGGAGATATCGTCACGGTCCATGTAGATCAGAAAGTTGTTGGCGAATGTTATGTTGCAAGTCTAAAGGTTGAACCAACCCGACGACTATATAAAGCATCACCACTCGATCAGTCTCCTAAAAGATCAGGACGATCGATCGAAAGACACTATCGTGACAGAAGCACGAGAGAGCACATGGTTGCACTTGTTGATTTATGTTGAATCAAGTGTGATCAAAGGCTTTGAAGAATCCAAATCCAAGTGTCTGATGGAAGGCTGAAGTTGCTCCTGTGTTTAGGATAGGATCTGGGTAGTTTATCTGTATAATCCACTCTTTGTTGAATCCAAAGCTAAAATGTTTTTAAATCTTTTGAAATTAAAGTGTTTTTCAAACTAAGTGAAAAACAACCTGTTGTTTTGTCGAAACAACCGATTGTTTTACTCTTAGATGTTTTTGAAAAGGTTGAAAACTGTTTTGGTTGGTTGACTTGCTATCAAACCAAAATAATCGATTGTTCCGTGCTTTCAATCGATTGTTTGTTTGAAAATCCTAACAAAAATTCTGTTTTGTTAGTTGAGTGTGCTTTAAATGTTTTTCAACTGAATATGCTCCTGTATTAAATGCTTTGACCAATCTTTGAAAGCTTTAAATAGTTTGTTTATGTTTTATAACAAACAAGAAAAACAGATTTGAGTTTTTCAGTTGTGAAAAATTGCTTTCAAGTTTTGAACATTCACTTTTCAGCTTTGGTTTTCTCAAGAGAGAGTGGAATAAGATTACATCTGTATTGATTTCAGTTTATTCTGTAAACAAGTGTAATTCGTTCTGAATACTTTGTACTTTCTGGTGTTGTAAGCCAATGAGTATTGTGTACTCTTGAGGTTGTCAAGATCAACATTCTTGGTGTGTGTTGTGCCAAAGGAAGTGTGTTTCTTGAAGGGTTCAAGGTCATTTCTTTGGTGGTTTTGTGTGTAATCTGTATTTGATTGCTTAGTGGACTGCCTAGTGAATTTTGGGGACTGGATGTAGCTCTTGGTTTAAGAGTGAACCAGTATAAACTGTTTGTGTATCTCTTTCTTCCCTTAAACTCATTTAAATTCAGTTGTTATTGCCTTGCTGGTATAAACAATCGATTGTTTCGCAGAAACAACCTATTCTTTTTCTGGTGCTTTGTTGTTTTATGCTTTATATCTTGGCTAACTGAATTTTTGATTGAGTTTCATTCAAAGGATTTTGTTTTAGCTTAAAAAGTTTTCGAAAACTCCCCTTAAACAATTCACCCCCTCCCCCCCCTTTTCGTTTAAGGCCATATTGGAGGTTGTTGGAAAACAAGCTCGCTACCAGGGTAAATTTGAGTAGAAGAGGGGGTTTTGGTGGCTAGCTCGATGTGTGTTTTGTGTGGGTTGGAGGAAGAGTCTTGTTGCCATTTATTCTTCGACTGTATTTTTGCTAGGAGGGTTTGGGGTTTATGCCATAAGTGGCTTGGGGTTCTGGTAGCGTCCCATATTGAGCCAAAGAGCAACTTTGATCAATTTAGGTTGAGTTGTGCTTCAGAAATAGTTAATAATGTCTGGAACACAATTTGGGTTGGGGTAGTGAGCGAAATATGGAAGCACAAGAATAACATAATTTTCAAAGGAGGAGTGGGGGATGCTTTTGAAGTTTTTTCTTTGGTACAAGTAAAGGTCTGGTTGTGGGTTTCCATTAATTGCAGGTCAACCTCGTTTTCCTTTTCTGACTGGTGTTTAAAACCTTTGGTTTGCATGAGGTTAATCAATTGAGTTTGGCTTGTTTAGTAAGTCTGAAGGTTTTAGGCTGGTATATGTATAAGGGTTGAACCACCCCTCAAGTGGTTCCTATTTATTTATTTATTATTGCCGATAAAAAAAAATATTCTAACAATTTAGACCCTCGTCTTGACGAAGCCTGCATAAAGCTGGACAAAGACCTTCTCCCTTGCCCCTTCGAGATGACGATCATAAGACACACATGGGAACGTCCTTGAAATCGGATGATAGCAAGCTGGTAAGTCAGACTTTGATTGATAATTCTGATTCTTTTGCGTGGACAGCCGCTGATATGCCCAAAGTAAGTACGAAAATCATCACACATTGCCTCTCCATTTATAAAGAGGCCAGACCGGTAGTCCAGAAAAAGTGAAAAATGATGTCATGGTCAAGAAGTCAATCGGCAAGTGGAGGATTTGTGTAGATTACACCGATCTTAATAAAGCATGTCCTAAAGATTCTTATCCCCTACCGAGCATTGATCGGCTTGTAGACGGAGCGGCCGGTCATACTGTCTTGAGTTTTTTAGATGCATACTCAGGATACAATCAAATCCAAATGCATCTAAGAGACAAAGAAAGAATGACTTTTATGACTGACTCCAATAACTCTTATTACGAGGTTATGTCGTTCGACCTAAAAAATGTCGGTGCCACTTATCAGAGATTGATGGACTACCTTTTTAAGGATATGCTCGGCCGGAATGTTGAAGCATACGTTGATGACATCGTTGTTAAATCTGATTCATGCAAACAACACATTAAAGATTTACAAAAAGTTTTTCAAGCCCTTCGCCACCATGGCATGAGGCTTAACCCCGACAAGTGTGTGTTTGGGGTAGAAGGAGGGAAGTTCTTAGGTTTTATGCTCACTCATCGTGACATAGAGACAAACCCTGAGAAATGTAGGGCAATCATGGAGATGCGAAGCCTTGAGAATGTCAAAGAAATTAAGAGATTGATAGGACGATTCACGACACTTTCCATATTTGTGCCAAAACTTGCACAAAAAAAAACTAAGTCTATCGTGCAACTACTACGAAAAGCTTCTAAGTTCCAATGGACAAACGAGTGTTAAAGAATATTCCTCAAACTAAAAGCTTTTTTGGTGTCTCCTCTAGTCATCCAAAAGCTAAACACAAAAGAACCTATCATTGTTTATCTTGTCGTGCAAAGGATGCGATCAACACAGTGTTGGTTCAAGAAGTGGAGACTGAAGAACGAAAAGTTTATTTCATAAGTCGAGTACTTCATGGTGTCGAAATCCGGTATCAAATGATCGAAAAGGTCACCTTGTCCTTAATAATAATTGCACAACGGATGCGCATGTACTTTCATAATCATCGCATTATAGGAAGAACTGACTATCCCATAATGAAGATACTAGCAAAGCCAGACTTGGTCAGACGAATGATAGGATGGGTAGTTGAGTTATCAGAATACCAGATTCATTATCAACCTAAGGGGCAATTAAATCACAAGTTTTAGCTAATTTTACAACTGAACTCACTCCTCGGTCGACTAAGGAGGATGACGCCTAATGGACTCTGCATGTTGACAGTTCCTCTAACAGCAGGTCATGTGGCGCATGGGTGGTACTCGAAGGACCAGGCGATGTTCTCATTGAACAAGGTTTGAAGTTTGAGTTTAAGACATCGAATAACCAAGCTGAGTATGAAGTCATCATAGCCGGCCTTAACCTCGCTCTTGATTTGGAGGTGAAAAAACTTATATGCAGAAGCGACTCTCAAGTAGTGGTTGACCAACTTAAAGATGAATTCAAAGTCAAAGAGACTTTATTGCACCAGTATTATCATTTTGTACAGGGTCTGATTGCAAAATTTACTAAGGTGACGATCCAACATATCCGTCGGGAACATAACACCCAGGCCGATATGCTTTCCCACCTCGCAAAGGGTAAAAAAAAAGGACTTCATCGATTGGTCATCTATGTGACCCTGAGCAATCCCACCATTAGTTCAGAAGAATGCATGGCGACCAATACAGAACCAAGTTTGATGACACCCATCAAACAATTTTTAATAGATGGAAATTGTGAGCCACATTCAGAAAAGGTAATGAAACAACAAACCACTCGATTTTTACTCTTAATACTATTAATATTAATATCATTAATACTATTAATATTCATATTATTCATATTATTAATATAACATTAATAATATTATTATATTAATTTTATTAATTTTATAATATTAATAATATGTATACTTATTAGTTATGATTATTATTATTTATGAATATTAGTTATGATTTTATAATTATTCATATTATAATAATATTTTTAATATTATGTATATAATTACTATGATAATAGTTGGTAGGTAATAGAGATTTGTAGATAACAGTTGATAGGTAATTGAGATACGTTGATAATAGTTGGTAAGGAAGAGAGATTCGTGGGTAATAGTTGGTACATAATATAGATTCATGAGTAATAGTTAGTAAGTAATAGAGATATGCGAGTAATAGTTGGTAGGTAATGCTGAATTTACCTACGGATTTAGATTTGTGGGTAAAATCCATAGGTAATGTTGAATTTACCTACAGATTCAGATCCGTGGGTAAAAATTCGTAGATAATATTGATTTTTTTTGTAGTGTAATTACTTTTTTTTCCTACATTTGGGATCAATAATCAATTGAATATAATGGTTTTAAAAAAAAATCAATTTGGTCCTAAGATTTTTTAATTTAGTCCCTTCCACCAACTACGTTAACGGTTGAGATGTAACGCACATAGTGACATTAGTTTGCACATGTGAACTGAATGAAATTTTAGGATTTGGAAATTGGGAAAAGAATATTAGGGAGAGGGAGACAATGGTGTTGTCTAGTGCTTCTATTTTTCACTGTCGGTGTTGTCCCTTTCATCTTATTTTCTGACAAATGCTTGTGATGATTATTAGCAAGCAATTGCAATAGAAGTCTATCAAGACCCATTAATCTCCCTATGACATCAGGAGCTCTTCTTTTGGGTTCGATTTCTCGGGACAATTCTTCAACTAAAAACTTCTTCATGGAGTTCCAAACGGTTTTTTTGAAGACCCACAACCCATTAAAATGAACCCTGCAGAAGAAAACGCTTTGGAAGTTCCAAACAATTTTCACTGCAACACCATCACTACAAGAATCGTAATAGAAAATGCTTTGAAAATAATGACAGAAAACAAAGATCATGAGCTCTGTATTTTCTCTTGGAGCATTGGTAACTACAATCTCTTCAACCCATAATTTTCAATCCATTTTCTCACTTTATTAAGGACATGCAAAGGTTTCAATTGCTTTGCTTCCAATCTGGACAACCCATTAGAAAATTTTGAATTATCTTCTAAAGCTTCATATGGACCACATGGGGAAGGGTGGAGAGCGGAATGTAAAAGAAATCAAACATTTCTTACCTCCAAAACATGGCTTCCTTATTATCCACAGAACAAGGGCAAGACAACCCTTGGTTGTAGCGGTGCTTCCTAGTCGCCCCTTCCTTGCCTCCTCCATCACAGTCGTCACCACCTCCACCTCTCTCTCTCTCTCTCTCTCTTGTAATAATTGATTATGTTGGAAAGTTGAGAGGCCGAGAAGCTGACAGAATGAAAAGAGTGAAAGATTCATCGACGGACATTCTCCCTATAATTTGTGTAAGTATAATATTTAATGAAGAAAAAAAAATTACATAGTCATGTGTAACAAATATTATATAATAATAACAGAGAAGAAAAAGTTGCATGACATATTTCTATCGTCCCGATACTGCCAAGAATTGGGCCGATGAAGCCTGTCAAGTATTGGGCCGACGAGGCCTACTAGGAATCATACCGAGGAGGCTTGATAGGAAGGAAAAGCGGGTCTAAGCTCAATCCGACAATCCTCACGAAATAACATCGTAAACGGTCTCGCCAAAGCTAATAAATACTTTGATTTGCTTGCACAATATCCCTAATTATATCGCTTAAATACTCTTATTTGCTTGCACAATATCCCTCATTATGTTGCATAAATGCTTGGATTATATGACAGAAATGTTCCGTTCTCAATACATGATATCCAGATATATTCAGATTTTAGGAAAAGTTATTGTAATATGACACGTTAATGCTCGGAGAAACCAGAGTCCAAAAGCCAAGCCCATGAGACCTTATAAATAGACAACCACCCCAAGGCAGTATCTCAACTCGCTTTTTTACATTATATTCACTATATACACAAATTTTATGCTCTTACTAACTTGAGCGTCGGAGTGTAATCACAGGAGAAGCCCCCACACGTTCTCTGAAAACTAATCCACTAAAGCTTGAAGGGAGGCCACCAGGAGTTCATCCGAATTCTGAACGACCTCGAGCCGGCAAGAACAATATCCTAAGTAAATATTTTGAAATATTGAAATGTTAATGTTTTTGTGATAAAGTATTAGAGTAAATTTATCACTTAATTAATCTAAATTATTAATTGAAAATAATATATATTAAGAACATGACAAACAATTTTTATGCTATGATAGAACCCAATCACAAACGAATTTACTTTCCACGTATGAATTATTTTGTTGCTCTCTTAAAAGTTCCAAAATTGTAGAAAGGGTGGTGGGGATTTGGATGTACATCAAAGTATGTATTCCCCTAAAAGAATCAAATACCACTGCTTTCTATACACCCGTATTGTACTTGATTAGTGGCAATAGGGTATTGTATATAATGAGAGAAATGAAAAATAAAAAGTGATAAAATGATGAATAGTTATATAAAATAATGTTAAAGATGGATTGGAGTATGGCATACGTGAGTGTGTGTGTGATTGGATTAGATAGAGTTAAACATTTAATTAAAATTTGAAAACGTTGAAATTAGTGTGGAGGTGGATAGGATTAGAATAAGAGAGGTAATAGGGAGATTTTGTGTGGAAAAGAAGTAGTGAATAAGGAGATTTTGTGTTCGGAAAAGGAGGGTAGAGGCAAAAAGCAACTACAAAGTCTTCTCATAAAAATGAGAAAAAGTTGACAATATTTGGCTCTTAGATTTTGATATTGAGTTGTAAAGGGAATGAGATTAGTGGTGTGTACTTTAAGAAAAAGGGAATGTACCAAAAACAAAAGGCTAAACAGATCAGACCTTGCAGCAAGGGTAAGTGCCGACAACTATGACATGCAACATCCTTTCAATTATTATTACATAAAATGAAATCAACTCACACCCACATTCAACGTTTTCTTCTATCTCTTCATTCCATTAGGGTTAACAAATCTTTGTTTTTACTATTAAAGTTAAATTAAAAATAAAATCACATACATCTATGGGAGTGAAGCATAACTAATTACAACTATTTAGTGAGTATTTAGTTAATACTATTATATACGTTATGTATAAATAAAGATATATTTTCCTTATACAATATTAACTATTATATTTATTCTCCCAGATTTAAGTAAGTTTTGGTTCATTAAGTGTTTATTAATTGTCTTATTACTGAATTAAAAATATTTACTGAATTAAATGTATTGTTATTTATACTAATTACTAATGGATCTAATCTCATGATCTCAGTTTCAGAATAGGTTTATTGATTAATTTTTTATATTCAAATTTTATTTTGTAATTTTACCTTTAATTATTAATTGATATTTGCTTATTATATTTATGTGTTATTGTCCTAATAAAAGATGTAAAGTTGATTATTGTTTAAGAGGTTTTCCTAAAGATCATTTTGCCTTTTGGCATATCAGTTCAATTATTAAAACATCTAAATTTGTATATTTTAGCAAAATTTAACTGGAAATATATTTTATATAATTTTTATAAT
>Ga0123341_1002756_pt1 | contig 14671 bp, 11 predicted proteins | sample Turbeapinknodule_FD_89959 | JGI IMG/M metagenome (GOLD analysis project Ga0123341, IMG submission 89959) | Root nodule microbial communities of legume samples collected from Mexico - Turtle bean Mexico pink nodule | ecosystem: Host-associated > Plants > Roots > Nodule | place: Mexico: Nepantla... | reverse complement strand
TTATTAAAATTAATTAAAAAAAAAATTTAAAATTTATTTATTTAATTTATTTTTTTTTAAAAAAATAAATTCTATTTATTTTCTTTTTTTTTTTTTTTTTTTTTTTCTGAGAGGAATAAAACATGTATAATTTCCATTGCAATAATAAGCTCAGTACAATTGGGAAGATATGAAAAACATGGGAGCTAGCTAATGTAAGCCCTTTTAAGAGAGTGAATAGTTACATTGATTTGCTTCCTAAACTTAAACTTAAAGTTATAACAATATTTTTTTGTTGTTTAAACTATTTTTTTGTTAGAATATGTTAATGTAATACTTGGAGTGTTTTAAAAGATTAACCTCTAAATATGCTCATGAAAATCATACTTAAGTATTAAATTACGTTGACCTATATTTAATGCCTTTTACTGGCCCTTGACCTATTTGGATGCAGCAACATAAAATTACTGCATGACCTCTACTCAGTTTAAGAAAATGCTAAAAGAAACAACTCATGAATAACATTGTCTTTTATATAATAATGTCGACCAAAAGAAAAATGGTTTCTACCTTCGAACAAAATATCTTAGAGTACACAAAAAATAATTAAAGATTTTAATCAAGAGATATTTAACATATATTATTAAATATTTGAAATAAATATTAAGTAGGTTTAGTTTTTAACAAAATCGTTTTCTTAATATTTTTTTCTTATATTCGTCAGCATTTTCAAAATTGAAGTTGGTAAGAGAGCGACCGGAACCATCAGGTAACACGTCACCGGGAATTTATGCTTAGGGAATTATGTGTGTCTAACGCAATTATTTTTCTCTCTCACCACCAACCGTGACAAATCGCAGCCATTCATTTGGCCGTGAAATCTAGCCGTTACTTGGCTTCTACAAATAAAGCGTTTGGAGGTGATGCTGTGTGATTCTCACTGCTAACTGCAATTCTACGAGCTCTTCTCTCTCTGCTCTGTTCCAAACTATTATTCGTATCTCTCTCACCACAGGTACGCATGTTTATTTGTTTTTCTCTCTCTCTTTCTTTCATCGTATTATTGTTACATTTTTACTTTCTGTCATTTGTGTTTTGAGGTTTTGCATCGCTTATGTCTCTGTTGGTGCTGCTATTCTACCCTGTCGGTAGCAGTAACACTTAATATTCAAGAATAGTTTGTAGACCGTTACAGTTACAGATCTCAATTTTTGATTTATTTTTCTCTATTCCTCTTTTGAATTGCTCCGCTTTGGTTAACTTTGTGTCACTGTTCGCTCTGCGTCGTTCACTCTTAGATATCTGTTTGGATGTTAAAATATTGATTCATAAACCTGCTGTTTGTTTCAGTTCTTTTTCTAGTCGAACGTTGTTTTTGGAATAAAATTCCGTGTTTTCTCTCTCTCTAAATCAGATCTAGAGAGAGGAACAAGTGTTTTTTTAAACAACATTTCTCATTTTGTTTATGTTACTTTTTTTAATTTAACCTTAGCATTATTTCCATTGATTTGCCTGGCTTAGAGGATATCCTCATTGCAACATTTTGAAATGCAGTTTTTTTTCCATCTTTAGTTAGTGACATATATTTACAGAGTAATGTTTCTTTTCATTGTTGCTTTGTACTTTGAGATAATTGTTTATGGATTAAGAAATGTTCAATAGATGAAAATTTGGATTAAAAACCTTATTTTACACCATGTCTTAATTTTAGGACTAGTAAAATAGTATTATAAATTCTTACTCGTTTAACTAATTGTAATAATAACAATGTTGATTATTAAAACAATTTAGTATTTGTCACCAAACTTTATTGTTATTCGCTACTTATATTGGTATTAATTTGGAGTAATTAGACCTTATTTTAAAGTGATTTAATTAATTCTAGTATGTTATAGGTATTTTCACTCTCTCATAAATATAAAAAATAATAATCTAAGTTAGTTGAAAAATATTTTAAATAGAGATGTAATTGAGAAAAATAAATGATTTAAAACATGAATTGTTTTGTAAAAATAAAATGCAAATAATGAAAAAAATATGGGAAGAAGGATGTATTTTTCTCAGTTTTGCATAAAATATTACTAGATAGATAAAAAATGAAAAACGTATTGCAATTAGAGTTTAACTTCGACAATCTAAAGTTTTTCTGCAAATTTTTATTATTCAGATTATTTGAAAACTTAATTCTTGATTAAAGAACAACGTAAACAACGTCCAAGAAAATATATATAAATTTGTCTAATGCAGAAAGAGAACCACCTTATCATTATGCACTTAAAAGAAACATCACTACATCAAGTTCTGATCTCAATCTCGTCGAGTTTTATTTTAAGAAAAATACAATTTTCGTAATATGTCTTGTCATTTTATTTTTATGTTTCATGGTATGTTCTTTATTCTATACTACTCTTTGTCAGATGCCGAAGAAATTGATCTCGTACTTTGTTATCTTGGCTGATTTTGTTTTCCTAGCTAAACTTTCAGAAAGAAAAGATAAACTTTTCAGTCAGTTTCAGCATCAAATTTCAGGATTTTCCATCAATTTGCTTCGCTGGATCTTTTGTTTTTCAAGCTTTTGGGCCATGTTAGACTAAATATTTTGTTTTGTTTTCTATTTTATGCAGCTTGAGAAATGGCAACAGAGACATTTCTATTCACCTCTGAATCCGTCAATGAGGGCCACCCTGACAAGCTGTGTGACCAGATCTCAGACGCAGTGCTTGATGCCTGCCTTGAACAGGATCCTGAGAGCAAGGTTGCCTGTGAGACATGCACCAAGACTAACATGGTCATGGTCTTCGGAGAGATTACAACCAAAGGCAACATAGACTATGAGAAGATTGTTCGCGACACTTGCCGCAACATTGGATTTGTCTCTGATGATGTAGGTCTTGATGCTGATAAATGCAAGGTGTTGGTGAACATTGAGCAGCAGAGTCCTGATATTGCTCAGGGTGTGCATGGCCACTTCACCAAGCGCCCAGAAGAAGTTGGTGCTGGTGACCAGGGTCATATGTTTGGTTATGCCACTGATGAAACCCCTGAATACATGCCACTGAGCCATGTCCTTGCAACCAAACTAGGAGCTCGCCTTACTGAGGTTAGGAAGAATGGAACCTGTGCTTGGTTGAGACCAGATGGTAAGACACAAGTGACAGTAGAGTACTACAATGAGAATGGTGCCATGGTTCCGGTTCGTGTCCACACTGTCCTCATTTCCACCCAGCATGATGAGACTGTCACTAATGAACAAATTGCTGCGGATCTTAAGGAGCATGTTATCGAGCCTGTGATTCCTAAGAAGTACATGGATGACAAGACCATCTTCCACCTTAATCCTTCTGGTAGATTTGTCATTGGTGGCCCTCATGGTGATGCTGGTCTCACTGGGAGAAAGATTATCATTGATACTTATGGTGGGTGGGGTGCACATGGAGGCGGTGCTTTCTCTGGAAAGGACCCTACTAAGGTTGATAGAAGTGGTGCCTATGTTGCAAGACAAGCAGCAAAGAGTATTGTAGCAAGTGGACTTGCACGCAGGTGCATTGTTCAAGTCTCCTATGCAATTGGTGTTCCAGAACCATTGTCAGTCTTTATTGACAGTTATGGAACTGGAAAGATTCCCGACAAGGAGATTCTTCAACTTGTGAAGGAGAATTTTGACTTCAGGCCTGGAATGATCACCATTAACTTGGATCTCAAGAGGGGTGGCTACAGGTTCCTCAAGACAGCTGCTTATGGACACTTTGGAAGAGATGACCCTGATTTCACCTGGGAACTTGTCAAGCCACTCAAGTGGGAGAAGCCTCAAAATTAAGCTTTTGTTGGATGATTGATTGGAACCAAGTTTTATTCATGCAGTAGAATTTGGATCAAAATTCACTGTAGGTGACCCCCTTGCTTGGGTGTTTGCTATGGAGGGGGTAGATTTTTACCCATTCAAAAATAAAGTGTTTTGCTACACAATTTTCATATCGAAAATTGTTTTCTATGTTTACATCTGCGTTTATTTAAATAATTATAAATTTAATTGAGATTAACCCTCGTCAAAATCTGCTTTTCCGGGAATAAACAAATGCAATAATTTTATAAAAACCAACATTCTTTGTCTACTAATTGATTGGTACCTCCATTATCAAACGCACTCCACCAAAGACCAAATAAAAAATAAATAAAAAAGGAGAGAGAGTATCATCAGTTCTTTTTCCTTTCCAAGTTGAAACCAAGGCCAATTTATCAAATGAATTAAAAACCTTCCACTCTAAATCGTATTAAAACAAGTTGAAGATTTTGAAGAAAAACAATAAATCGTATATGTACCAAACCATTGGTTTTCTTAACCCAGCTTTAATGTCTCATTTTATGCATTGATTTTAATCTTCACCATGTTAACTCACATCCGAATACATAACAGACTAACTTCCTTGTAGTTGTATAGTAAAATTAGAATTGTCACATCCAAGTATGGGAAAAGGCAGGAGATAGAAGAAAACAACGAAGAAAGTTATGGGTTCATATAAATTGTAATCTATCATAGCTGATATAACAAGTGATATCAACTAGTTCTAAATTGACGAACTTAGTAAATAGTCTAGTTGGTATAATAAGTTATATGAACCATAAAATATAATATGTGTTAGTAGTATATCAATCACAATACATCCACGATTTTTATTATTTTATGTTGCGCTTACTAGGTCGTGTGTGTTCAATATTCATGAATATTCCAGAGATCTTGCTAAGATCTCATGAAAGCGGCCTCCATTGACACTCGTAGAGATGATTTCATCAAGTGTATATTTCAAATCATACATCCCGTATGAGATATGAAAATCATTAAAAATCCAAGTATTTTTTTTTAATTGAATAAAGTCCTAATGGCCTTATTCCGATGTTTTGCACCACGAACACTAATAACTTCTAAAAAACTTGTTGAATCATTTTCAACTAGATAAGTGTAAAAATCATCTCCAAAGAAAGTTTCCTTTTTGTCTTTTACTTTTTTGACATCATCACACATGACATCACTAGCAATATCTATATGTTGTTCATATATACCATTATTCTTTTAAGGGATGTCCAAAGAACTAAACTTTTTTTATTTCTACTATAGTATTACGTTCAATTATATTACTATTAAGAACAAAAAATCTGTAGACAACACTATGTTCTGCATAGCCTAAGAACATGCAATCCGAAGTTTTAGAATCTATTTTTGTTTTTAGGATCAAGTAGCATCACTTTAGCTAAACACTCACACACTTAGGTATTTAATATTAGGTTGATAACTTTTTTCACAAATCATATGGTGTTTTACCAGTTTTCTTATGTGGTATCCTATTTTGTAAAAAACATATTGTAAGAAGTGTTTCACCCCCTCAAAGATTATCAGGAGCATTAAAACTAATAAGCATATCATTCATAATTTATTTAAGAGTCATATTTTTCCTTTTAACTACTCCATTAGATTCAGGTACATACAATGAGGTTACTTCATGAATAATACATTCTCTAACACAATAATCATTAAATAAAACATATTCACCACTTATATATGATCCAGTCCTTTTATTTTTTCTATTTAATTGATTTTCTACTTCTATCTCATCTTATATGTTAAAAACATATCAAATGCTCTATAAAATTAATCCTAGATATTCAGTTTGATGTTCTATAAAATGACATGTTTTCTTCATTATTTTAGATTCTACATATATATCACATTTTCTACTTTGTTTGTCATGCTTGTTAATTAATCCTAATGATTGAAATTTAATAACATATGAAGAATTTACATGTTCTAATCTAGCATGTCACACATCATAAGAGTCAACAATATAATCAGAAGACCCAAATCTAGATTCATTGATCATTTATATATTTATCTCCCAAGTAAATATAAGAAATAGTAAAAAGTAAATTTATACATTTATTATAAGTATAGGCTAGATGTGAAAATATACTAGTAATTAAATGTGATTAGCAAAATTATAAAGGAGACCTAAGTGTTGAGCATTTTAACTTTTACATTTTAATTATCCAACACAACTGTTTGTGAAAATCATTTTGGAAACTGTTTTCTAGTAGTAACCTTCATTAACTAACTAGTTCTTTTCAGCAAGGACGGATACCTTTGTCCCAATTCTCAGAGATTATTCCTCAAAATCTTGCTTGTAGTTATTTGACTATCAGAACATATTGAATTATATATTAACTGAATCTTAAAGACCATAACTTTTTTAAAAGTTGATTTATTTTGTAATTTAGGACATATTTTTGGGAAATTTTCTCTTATAATTTAAACAAATCCAAACACGCTATAACCCTAGGCATTCGATACTTCAATATAATTATCATTTATACGAACTCGTCGTTTAATCAAAGGCGGGTGTAATATTCCACACAAGTATTACACTAAAATAATCCTATCAAATAAAGTTTGAAGTAGAGTTGCATCTACATACATTGTACAAACATGACAATTTAATGACAACAAATACGTAAACAATATTGCACAGTTTAGCTAATACAAAGAACCAATCCTACAGGAAATCTCAGTCATTCAGTATATGAACGAATCCTTACATTACCTATCAAGTTTTATTGAGTTGCAAGTTAATGAACCTTAGCTTGTTCCAAAGTCCAACGTTTCCCATCTGAAGGGTCGGAACATACATATTACTTCGGGAGAGCTCTTAAACAGAAGGGCCACACAGACACAGACTGCAGCTATGGCTACCATTGAGAGCATTGCAGGTCTGTATACCATAGACTTCCCTACTGCGGTTCTGCAGGACATTTTACTGTCACAGAGTTTACAAGGCCTTTGGCTAAGCCTTACTGCAGGCTTTCCAATCTCAAAGCTAGAGGATGCCTCATTCTGCTTCTGGTTTGTATTGCTCTCTGTCGTGTTACTTGGAATCTCAACCACCACATGAGCTGCTCCATGTCTCTTGTTAATTTTCTTCTGCACCAAGTGAATGTAAGCATAATGACCACGTAAACGTGCATAATCCTCAGGTGTAGAGCCTGTGCTGTCACGAGCATTTTTCCATGCTTCAATTCCAACCTGTATTAAAAACTCCATATTAACTAACCTGAAAACATTAAGCTCCAGATTTCCAGCAAGGCATAAAATCGTAAAAAAGGTTATTTCTATCAAGGTTTCAGCTCATTCAAAGTCAGACAATATTGTTGGTGTAAGTAGTTCTGTTGGTAACCAGTTACACAGATTGTTTGTTTTCGGAAAACACAGGTTAATGATGCCCAAAAAAAATTAAAAAATGCAGAGTATGCAATGGTGACAAAAATTCAAATACTGTAACATCTAAATGCAGTATTTGGATACAGAATGTGCAAGAATTAAATGCGATGGAGGTGGTCCAAATAAAACTGAAGTAATCTCCAACATAGTAAAAGTCAATCCTCACTGATATATAATTTGATGTAGCAGAAACTTACCATGCAAGGATCATTAGTTAAAGCATCGAGCACATCCTCGGAACCATCTTTCCCAGCTGCTATATGGAGTGGTGTCAAACCAGCAGGACCAACAACATCAGGTCTAAACAAGAAGGTCTTGTTCTCTCCATCAACTAGAGCCTTGACTTCAGGTTCTAGTTCATCTGAAACATTCTCAGGAACATATCCCAAAAGCAACTCCACTAACTGCTTGCTATTTCTCCTTACAGCTTTGTGAAGGAGACCCATCTCTGAAAGTGCAAGATACAGGGAAGGGTGATCTCCTATATTTACAGTTCCATCAAGCAGTAGATTTAGAAGTTTTTTCACTGCTGCACACCAATCATGATCCATGGAAAACTCCATAAGCCACTTAAACCGTTTCAGTGGATAGAGTTCAACGCTAGAGTTCAAGTGAACCATCCTTAATTTCAACTGGCTTCTGTGAAGAAGCCAGCCCATTTCATGAATAAAATCCATGGCTTGATTTTTGGCTTTAACTTTTCCAGTCCCTTCAATATCTGGGTCAGTTTCACTTATTTCTAGAAGAGGCTCAAGTGTACAGATTTCTGAGCAAACATCCTCCTCCTCCACAACAATGAAAGGAAAAAAGCTGCTACTCAAACTCTGGTCCTCAATCTAGCAAAAACAAAAGTATAAAAAATAAAGCTCAGCCACATAGAATTAGTACATCATTGCCTATCTTACGTTAAAAATGACACACTAGTAAATATATATATATATATATATGCTAATGTCAATAAGATTCAACTATCAGAGTTAGGAAACAGAAACCAGTGTGAGTGAAAGTGTGTCATAAAATAAAAGTAAAAACAAGGTAATATATAAATATGTTTTTCTTCTTCATGGATAAACTACTGTCCATCCCTACTTTTTAGGGTTGATAATTTGGGAGAATGAAGAAAAGCACCTCAATAAATCCTCGTCCATTCATCACAGGGACAGAACATGAAAACTGGATGCACTGAAGTTCATCAGGCTCTTTGGCACACTGATCCATTGACATATGAGCATCTTCACAGACCACATATTTCCCTTCTACAGCACACATTAACCTGATGGTAGGTTTAAGGGTCATATAACATGATAGTTCAAAAAAAAACATAGATATATTTAAACAATGTCCTGGAACTCAGATAGTACGTAAACCATGCAAATGATTGACAATTCACAAAGCAATAGAGATTACCTAGTGGCAGGGCACATAAGGTTGACACCCTTAACAGAAAACTGAGCTCTCTTTGATGCTGGTACAGCAATTGGACTAACAGTCAAAATCTTGCTATAGTTGTTACTTCTGAAGGGTAAGGAGGTATCTATGACAACTTGACCTGCAGCATGAAAAATTGCAGCAAGATAACTAATTAGTCATAATGACGTATAAATACTGTTATTCCTGAATGATATAGTTTCATACATAAACCACATGACAACAATGTAGACTGTAGACAGCATTAGAAGCACCATAAAACTAAGAATGCTCAAAGCAATCCACCACCTAAAGTTATATATCTGGTTAAGACACAAGTTAAATATAGACAAAAGTGTTTAACATATATGTCACAGCAAGTTGAAACTTTTACACATATAATAAACTTGATTACTGAAAAAATAAATCTGACTCCTGTTATCTTGATCCCCTAACAACAATGACAAAAACAACAAGACATGGCAAGAGACCATTAAAAATGAAGGCCATCTGGTGCTGCACCCTGATGTGAACCCATCCATTTCTCCAAAAAGTGTCATCTGAGACATCCAACAGCCTATTCAAACTGGAAGTCAGATCATAGCAAAGCTGCAAAAGAGGGACGAAGCATACAAGGTCAAGAGTGTCCCCAGTTAAAATATAAAACCCCGTATAAATAGTTTTAGAAGAAAAAGGCTTACTTCCTCCCACAAAGCCTCAGCCTGACGTAGATAAATGGTCAAAACAATACAACCAGGCCGAATGTAGCTCTCCATATCAGTAGGACTGTGAGATAACCAGTCAAGAATCTGGCAATTGAAACCCTCAGTGTTATTAAATTTCAAATAAAAGACAATAATAGCACTTACTCAGAGACTTTGGAAAGCATAAAGTACCTGTGCTCTAAGTACAAGAGGAAAATCATTGGGCTCTTTACCAAAGAGCTTAAAAACAATTCGATCTGTACGACTCTGAATGATCGGAAAAAAAAAATTAACCGTTAAATAAATGGCAACAACAATAATAAGTTAAATACAAAAGAAAGAGGAATTTTTTCAACAACCTAAGTGAAAAAGGGGAATTTAGATATTTCTTTACTAGTGTATTTAGCTATTCCCACCAACTCTTACCATCCCTTCACCAGCTCTAGAAAAAAGAAACCCTCCAAAACAAATACAAACCGACAACCTGAACTCAATTGCCCCCCACTCCTGCCCCCAGCCACTCTTACCAATCAAAGGTCTTGAGCCATGTTACTTCTTGGTTAATTTAAGCAGTTCACTTTTCTATAATTTTATCACCAAGCTGGCACCACATGTCAAGGTGGCATCAAAAGTCTATGAACCAAGACCACACACTTCCTTAAGTCCTTAATATACAATTCATTTACATGGTAATTTCTATCCTTTCTATTCAAAATCACATAATTATGGGAATGAATTGTCATTTTTTTTCTGTAAGGACAGTGAAAAAAAGCACAAGTAAACAGTAGATTAGCCAATTCAAAATAATGCAACAAGAAAAACAAACCTGAGCTTCTCCACTGGAACTAGAAGGAGACTGGGCAGAAGCCGAATCAGAATTTCCACTTGTTTGAGGTGGACTTGAGTGATGAGAATCTTGTTGTGCCCATGGGTAATCAAGAGAGCTAGTAACAAGATTTGCTGAGACAGGCAATCTTTCTAGATCTTCCATACCATCATCTGAGTCAATATATATGTCATTTAAATCAAAATTATTCATCTTGATCTGTCCAGAAGTACTGTCTCTGGCTTCTGAGTATGCCGGAGGACTGTTTGACATGCTGGGCTTTATAGAAGATGTAATTTGCTGTTCAGAGGCCCTAGCATCATGTGCATGCATAACTTGTTGCTGCAGTTTAGCCATGGACACAGCTTCATGCTGTCTTGTAACAGTTGGAGAACCTTGAGAACCATTGGAGAATAAAGTTGACACCATCTCTGACTTCCTTGATGAATCGCCTTCTATCAACAAATTCTCTGGTTCTCGCAAAAGGTTAGAAATGTTCTTACCCCCTTGCTCGCCATTCTGACTAGCAAGACTCCTCAGAATATGAGTTAGTAGATCCTGATCTGTAGTCTGATCTGACCTGTCAGCTATAATTCAATTAAAAATTCAATTATCCATTCCCCAAAAAATTCTCAGTTGTAGCAGAAATACAGATCAGAAAAATAGACGTGAATATTTTTATTAAGCAAACACAATTAGATGTCATAAAACTAAAGGATCCCAAATGCCAGACTAACCATATGCTGCAATAAATAAGTGCTTAAAATAATTAGTCTAATGAGATCATAATCATAACATCACATAAGATTGACACTATTGCATAAGCAAATATTGTAAAATCATCCCCCAAAAATACTTATTCTTCAATGAAGGAGGACAAAAATTATTAGATAGCCTTGAAACTTTATCATTTTCAGTAACCATCCACAAATATAGTAACCTAACTCCTGTATCCTCCTTCGGAGAGGCCAATAGTTGGTCTCTTCATGCCAACTTGACAAAGAAATGGGCATAATTCATGTTAGTTTTAGAAAACTTCAACAATAAGACAGACCAATAAAGCTTATTTAATTACTGATTCCATTAAGTTCCCCGTACATATTACTTAATCAGCAATGAACACAGACTTAGTATTGTTATAGCTACTCACAATTCACAATATAAAGCCGTGACAAATTATTTGACTAAACAACTTAATACCATTTGGAATTTCTACTGCAATGTGGAGATATTAATCAGTAGTGAACATAATCAGGCTTTTAACAAAGCCTAAAACCTATGCCTATAAAACAAAGACGCATCAGAGAAAAAAGTCAAATAGCAAATAATCACCAGGTCAGAGTGCTAATTTAGATTTTTTATCACTTTCTCATCAGCAAAGTTGAGAGAACAGAAAGATAATTGAGCTTGCCCAGCAATTAAGGCACTAAAAATAGATTTCATATGGTAATTACCATAAGTAGATGTTGTCACAAGTAGGAAGAGCAAGGCTTTTGGACAACCTTCCAGTGCATCACCAACAGCAACAGGAAGTTTAATTGACAAAAAATTGAAAAACATTTGTCCCACATGTTGTCCATCAAGATACTTACAAATTCTTATTAGTTGAAACTAATCTTGAGATAAGGGCTTACTAGGTAAAGATAAAAATCAAGCTCAAACCATTTTTGTTGCCCTCTCCTAACCTGCTAGACATTCTTCTTCTAGAAAGCTAAGATATTATATATATATATATATATATATATATATATATATATATATATATATATCAATAACCTTCATCTTTTCAAACTAGAGAGACAAGAATCAAGCAATGCATATATAAAATAATCAAGCATATTACATGAAATCAAATGCTTTGGGCGCTAGATACAGAGATAAGGATTTAAAGAAATACTCACAATGCATATTTGAAAGTATCTTCAATAAACTTATCAACAGATAGCTACTAGTCTGATCATCATTTAATGAACTTCCATTAGGAACAGGTTCATGATTCGTTTTCCTTCTTCGTTTATTATGTCCTGCCAAGCGTCTTCTGCAGCTTCTCTTTCCCTCATCAAACTCTTGAAGCATGTGAAACCTGTTGATAGAGTGCCATAAAATTATATGCTAGCATAAAAATAAATAACGAACGGTTGTTTGAAGGACTGCCAAAAGATACTTATTGTGATATTCAGCTGTATTCAGATATACTTTACAATTTTCATGATTTGCTACATCTTCATATCGTAATTAATACCATTTATTCCCTTTACACTAACTGTAAATAAGTTAAACAAATTCGAACTGATCAACTACAGCAAAAGCTGAAACCAATAAAAAAAGAACGGAAAATTACCTGCTACATTGTTGACAGAATCTCTGCATTGCATTTCCGACAAGTGCCCTACTGGCCTTGGAGTGCATCTCACAAACTTTATGTCGTCTGTGATAATCCTTAGCTTTGCTTAGATCAGCACTGCAGTCCTCCACCTGACAAACAGCTCGATTTGAAGTACTTCCAGATACTCTACTCTTCTTCCCATTCATACCATCCCAGCTCGCAACTTCCCTATCCACCACTGCAGAAGCATGCCCACCAAGCTTTAAACTAAGAGTACCCGTTTCCTCATTCAAACCATCATCCTCCAGCACAATAACTCTCCTTTTCTTGTCCCCTTCCTTGCTCCCCATGGGATCCCTAGGATCTACTTCCTCAGAGCATGAAGAACTGTTGGAGGGACCTCCGGCCACCGGGATCCCAGACCCTAGAGGGAAAAATTGCTGTCCCACTCCCACACCATCCGCTGGCACTGGATTCAACCGGCTTGCGATGAACAGATCGCCATCCCATCTCCAATCATTCAAATCCCACTCCGAGGACCTCTTCCCCACACCCCTCAAATCCGAGGAAGCACCCACACCAAAAAGATGATAAGCTTCCGCACCAAATCTAGCCTCCATGGTCACAACCAAAAACTCCAAACACCAAAATCCACAACTTAATTCAGTCACAGTACGAAATTAACCACACGGAATCAAAACCAGTTAACCTTGCTTCCACCCCAACAGTCCCAAAAATAGTAACCCCACGCAACCATGGTTCCAATTAAGCACAATCTGCATGACCACCAAGACTTCCAATTTCCCCAAGTCAACCACAGAGACCTTGCTCGGCTCAAGTACCAAGCCACAACCTCCCCCTTCCTATCTTCAACAAAAGAAAAGGTTTATCTTAAAACTCACCAGGAAGAAAAATTAAGACAATAAAAAAGGCTATCAAGTATAATTCAAGAACAAATTGATGATTAAGCAAAGAGAAATATCGTACCGGTACGTCTTAGGTTTGGCGGGAGAAGCAACGCAGATCGGCAGCGAGTGGATGTCAGTAAGTGAGCACGCGAATGGCGAACAGGTTCTGTGGACGGAAACGGTGTTGCTGCTGCTGCTGTTGATGATGATGGCGATGTGAATGTGAATTTTATTTCTTTTTTATTATTTTCCACTATGAGAAGGTACATAGATATTCTAAGAAAAGAAAATAATAATAATAATAATTATTATTATTATTATTGTTATTAATAAATTAATAAATGGTGGTGGGATTGGGAACAGTACACCCCACCAGCCACATAGTGGTAGGGCCAGTTGCACACTCTGCGTGTCCCTCGCTCTTTACGTTATGGAAGGAGGACCCAAAAACATTAACAAAAGATGCCTTTCCTTTCCTAACCCTGCACCCTCTGCACCAGATCCACGCCGTTCATCTTCGTTAAGTAAACGTCACATTCTTCCACTCCTCTGCAACACTTTTTTCCCTATCATCACCACATGCCCACCACGTGTGACACTCTTTCGCCCCCTTTCTCATTATTTCTCTAATGCAATTTTAATCACACTCCTACCATTATGCGCTGTCTCTAACTCTTAATTATCTTACCATTATTATCCTCTTTCACATTATCGATGCTCATTACTCAACACATACCAATTTTCATAACTGTTTAAATACTAACACTCTATAATACAAAAATTATGAAATATATTATCACATCAAATTTATCTCATATATTCAATTAATATTTAATTAATGATACAAAAAAATTCCTTACTAGCACATGCAAATGTATTGCCTATCTTTTTCCCTAGTTGAGATTTCTTTCAATGAATAATGTGGAACTGGAAACTTTATTTCTTTTTCGTATATTTAGCGAGAAAAGGAGAAACTTTTCCACGTCCCTTCTAATATCATCCATTCTTTTAAATGGTTTTTTATAAGTTGGAGGCGAAGATAATGTTTTATATTTCTTTCTTTCTTTCCTATTTAAATAATTCTGTAAAGGTTTGTAATTATTTTAGTGTTGTTTTTAATTACATATATTTATTTTCTAGGAGTAGTGGTTAAAGTTTTAAATTGTTTTCAGACGAACTTTAATAAAATTGTTTTTGAATAAAACTGGATTAAAATTAATTTTGATGTAGAGTAATTTATGTTTAAATGTTTTTATT
>Ga0123341_1002755_pt1 | contig 14675 bp, 5 predicted proteins | sample Turbeapinknodule_FD_89959 | JGI IMG/M metagenome (GOLD analysis project Ga0123341, IMG submission 89959) | Root nodule microbial communities of legume samples collected from Mexico - Turtle bean Mexico pink nodule | ecosystem: Host-associated > Plants > Roots > Nodule | place: Mexico: Nepantla... | reverse complement strand
GTTGTTGACCTCGTTTGGTCCAATTTAATGAAGACCACATATAGGTCTTAACCTAACATGAAGAAAAACCACACAAGTCTTAACTTGGTGGGGTGATAACCTCGTTTGGTCCAAATCAATGAAAAATCACACACAAGTCCTAACGTGGTGGGGTGCTGACCTCGTTTGGTCCAAATCAATAAAAACCACACACAAATCTTAACTTGGTGGGGTGTTGACCTCTTTCAGTCCAATTCAATGAAGACCATGTACAGGTCCTAACCTAGCGTGAAGAAAAACTATGCACAAGCCCTAACTTGGTGTGGTTTCGACCTTGTTCGGTCCAATTCAATGAAGACCACGTACAAGTCTTAACTTGACCTGAAGAAAACTCATGCACAAGTCTTAACTTGGTATGGTGCCGACCTTGCTCGGTCCAATTTGTGAAGGAAATGTCAATCTCACTCGTTCCATTTTGTAAGTTTTAAATTACATTTATAGCAGGTAAAGGAAATGCCAACCTACCAGGTGAAGGAAATGTCGACCTTGCTTGGTCCAGTTTGTGAAGGAAATGTCGACCTCATTCGATCCAATTTGTGAAGGAAATGTTGATCTCAGTCGTTCTAATTTGTATGTTTTAAATTATATCTATAGCAGGTAAAGGAAATGCCAACCTGGCCCGACCCAGTTTATGAAGGAAATGTCGATCTTACTTGTTCCAGTTTGTAAGTTTTAAATTACATCTATAGCAGGTAAAGGAAATGCCAACCTACCAGGTGAAGGAAATGCCGACCTTGCTCAGTCCAATTTGTGAAGGAAATGTCAATCTCACTCGTTCCAGTTTGAAAGTTTTAAATTACATCTATAACAGGTAAAGGAAATGTCGACACCTCACTTGGTCCAGTTTGTGAAAGAAATGTCGATCTCACTTGTTCTAGTTTGTAAGTTTTAAATTATATCTATTGCGGTTAAAAGAAGTGTCGAGCCCAAGTTTGATCCACTATCGGAAGTCAGTTGAAAGGTGAAATCAAGCAATACCAACGAACTTATTAGCATCATTGGCTTACGCTTGAAGCTAGGGGGCTGTGAGGTCATGGGCTAAGCCCGATCATGAGATAACTAAGTTGAAGGACATGTTTGATCAATTCATGAAGAGTTAAGAAAAACCTGAGAGCAAACTGGAGAGTGGTTTAGTAAGAGAAGGAACTATCATGATGATCCTTATTTTCAAAGGGATGGGGTTGTTTAGTAGTCATCACAATGTTAACTACTACCAAGAACCCCCTAGGCATCATATGCCCAGACATCCCACCTTTCCTAAGGAACCTAAGGTCAAACCTTCCCTCATTCTATGGCAAAAAGGATGCAAAAGAATATTTAGACTCGGAGATGAAGGTATATTTTTTAGGGCCACCAAGTTGACCATGAAAGAAGAGTATTCCTAGATATTTTAAGTTTTTAGGGACAATTAATAATAAACATCTTTAGTTAGAAACCTTAGGATTCACAATAATCCCCAAATTCAGTACTGGAATGAGCTTAAAGCAATTTTGAGAAAAAGACATGTACCTTCTTACTATAGTAGGAAGTTAATGGATAATCTCCAAAGAGACCGACAAAAAGAAATGAGTTTAAAAGAGTACAAACAAAAGATGAGGTTGTTACTAGACGGAGATTAGAGAAGAACCTAGGATACTTATGACTAGGTTCCAAAGTAACCTCAAACATGACATCCGGGATAGAGTTGAACTACTCCCTTATAATGATTTAACAAGTAAAGAAAATCATAAATGTTAAATTTAGCGAGTTTTCTCATACGGATAGGAGGCTATCAGATCTTGAAAGTGATTTTGCAGATTTTCATATTATCGACGAAGATTCATACGTTGATGCTATAAAAGGATTAGACGAAAACAATGTATCAGATGAGGTCGAAGCATCAGACAAAGGACTATTCGAATCCAATCAATTAAGTCATACAAATCACAAGGAGTGAAGATACATCTCTTCTCACCCCATGGTGAGATCATGGAAGAAAGAAATGACGGTGTAAGAACCAAATCATCTTTCTGAAATGAAGCGGTTAAGGCTACGATATCTCAGATAGAACCCAAGAATATATAGGAAGCTCTAACCCAAAAAAACTGAATTTTGACAATGGAGGAAAAGATGAAACAATTCACAATGAAGTTTGGTCTTTAAGATCCCTATCAGTTTGATCAAATATAAGAAGTATAAGATGAATTTTCAAAACAAACTGAACAAAAATGGTAAGGTGGTAAAAAATATAGCCAGATTGATAACACATGTCTACCATTAGCAGAAATATAGCTAAATTGGTAGCACATGTCTACAATTAGCAGGAATGTATTAATTTTACTAGAACATTTGCTCCTATTGCTTAACTAGAATTAATAAGAATGTTGTTAGTCTTTGTTGTCTTAAAAAAATTATAAAACTTTACCAAATGGATGTCAAAAGCTCCTTTTTAAAATGGATCTATAGAAGAAGTTTATGTCAAACAATCACATGGTTTTGAAAATAAATTTTTTCAAGAAATTTCTGAAAACTATGATATTAATTATAAACTTACAAGAATGGCTAGAATGATACTTAACAGGAATTTCATCAAACCATTCATATTACAATAATGAAAGTGATCTAAACATTTAAACACACACAGAGCCAAAGAAAAGCACAGACATCACTTTTAAGTCACTGAATATTCCTTCACATTATGCTACAACCTGATCTCTCCACACTGTCATTGAATATTTTGAATTCTTCTGCGTATAACTTGATCATAGAAACTTTTGGTCCGCAAAAACAAAAGTAATGCTGTTAGAGAACCCAAAAGAGTTGCACATGCCATTATGAGAAATGAAAACATAAAACAACGAGTTCCAACGCATGTGTTTCCTTCCGATGCTTCTTTGTCATATATATATCCAACTACTCTGACAGAGAATATATAAGAACCAACAGGACTTGCTATGCTAATGGTGTTGAATATGCTGCCCATATTCGCAACACCAAATATCTCAGAAGTGAGTGTGGGCATTAGGGACCACTGAGAGCCATAACAAATACCCACCAATATTGAACCAGCATATAGGGCACCTGGAAGTCCACAAACTATCACCACATGCCCAACGCTCATGACCATTAAAGTGATTACCATGAATAAAGGTCTTGCCCATCCTCTTGTGTGCAAATAATAATCTGACACATAACCACCTCCAAAGCGACCAAGAAAATTCCAAATGCTCCACAAAGAAACCAAGGAACCTGTCTCATGGCTAGTATAACCAAGAGATTCCCCTATTTGGCCCAAATTATTCACAGTTGCAAGTCCTGATCCCATACCACAAGCAATAGAAATAAACAAAATCCAAAAGTTCACAGTTTTCACTGCTTGGAAAAGATTCAGGTTTTCTCCTTGTTGCAAATTAGTCCTTTGATTGTTCAAAGAATCTGGCCTTGCATCCACCTTTTCAGCAGTGTCCAGAGAGTTTGCCTCCACAATTAGTTGTGACCTTTCATCCAGCAAATTTTCTAAACTTCTTCTACCCGGGTACTTTTCTTGTGCTTTAAATGCAATGCAGAGAAATGAGGCAAGCAACAACACAAGAACAACAAATATAGCGATACGCACCAATAATTGCAGGCTAAAGATGTTCTCTACAATTATAACAACCATAAGGTATGCAGCAACAACCAGAGCCATGAAAGAAAATATATTCAAATACTTCCTTTCTTCATCCTCACGAGTGTTGTGGATTCTTACAAACCACATAAGCAGCAAAGTATTTATAGGTGGCAAGAGTGCTAGCATCAGAAGATATGACACAGGCTTGTTGTTGAATATTGTTTTGTACACTTGAATTAATATTGCTCCACTTAGACCAAGAAATCCCTATCAAAAGAGCAAAAACCCAATGGCCAAACTTGAACAAAATGCTAGACACCAAGGATCAAAGGAGCATACTGTTTAGTGTACAAAGTGTCTAATCGAATATGATCTCCAACAATCCTATAATCTAGAGTGAGGTCTTGCATTTTTGGTGGGCGTGACTAACTATACTTATCTAACAAAATAGAAACAAAAAACACTTATTTGAAAGTAAAACAACTTAGATTATATAAAAAAAACTCTAAAATCATAACAACATAATTAAGAAGAAGATGTATATTACCCTGACAACTTCCTTCTTAATCTTAGAAAGAATAATTGTAGTCCATGTTATGGAAGAGGAAAAGATGGAAATAGAAGAGTGTATAAAATTTACAATATTAACATGAATACATGTTTATGGAAAATAAAGAGTTAGGGTGGTAAAATAAGTAAAGAGTTAGGGTGGTAAAATAAGTAAAGAGTTAGGGTGGTAAAATAAGTAAAGAGTATTAGCCTTAAGATTTAAAGAAACAAAGTGTTCTTATTTTAATTGTTACATTTAATTATCACTTGTTTAAAAAGACATAAACAGAAGAAACAAAACCTTCAAAATGCCGATAATGGTGCCGCTGTTGTGAGGGAAATTATGCACGCCGGTGACAACGTTGGAGGTGTTGAAAAAGCTCTGAGCGTGGGCTGTCACCAGCATGAAGAGGCACATGACAGGGACGGGGACGGGTGGAAAGAGGCCGGCGACGGCGGCCCACATGAGAAAATAGCCCAAGAAGCACTGGGCCGAGCCCAAGAAGTGTACGATCCATGGTCCGGTTGTGGTTGTGCGAGCAAGGAAGTCGTAGAGGAGGCCGGAGAGGACTCCGGCGTTGACTCCGATGTCCTTGAAGACGGAGACAAGGTCGAGCGTTGACTGATCGTAGTGTTGAGTGGACTTTAGAGTTTGGGAGTAGATGGAGAAAGTATAGAGTGAGCCGCTGGTGCATTGAATCCATATGCTCGCCACCGTTGATACCCACTTGGAGTTAAGGTAGAGATTGAAGTTCGCAAACTCCATTCAGATAAGTTGCTTCACTTTCACAATTTCTCGCTACCTTTACCATCAGAATCACAGTTTTTCATTTTCTTACGTTTTTTATGATTCTCTCTAGTAAGGACACGTGGGATACTGTTCATCAGCCAGCTGTACCTACTTGTCACTTTTTTAGATTATATAATTTAAAACCTACTTTTAGTTATAAAAAAATTTAAATTTAATTTTTGGACTGTATAATTCATTATTTTTTTATTTTTTTTATTGTTAAATTTGAAAGTATTCTTTGCTTAATATAAATTAAATTTGAAAAATATAAAATACAAATATGTTTCATTGCCATTTATTTTCACTAACCATTTATTTTATGTTTGCATTTTTAATCTATAGTGCTTGTTTATTTCTGCCATTCTTTCTTTCTTATAACCTTTTATTTAAAAAGTATTTGAATTATATCAAAACATCTTATACACACAATTTACTTTATTAAAAATATGAATGAAATTTATGTTTTCAAAGGTATAAAAAAATAGAAAATATCTATTTCGTTTGGTTTAGAATTTGATTATATTTTATGATGTGTAAAAAAGTTTAATATATTCAAATTTGAAAACTATAATATTGTTCATTTAATTGAAAGGAATCCTTAATATCTATTTATTATGACGTTTGAAAATTCATATCAATAGATATAACAAATTCTCATCGAAGAAACGGATAATCATTTAGCCTATAACTTAATACTTAAAAATAATCCAATAGACGGCACATACTCAAATAATTTTTTTTATAGAAATATAAAATTGAAAAAAAAATATATTGTAGACCAAATCTAAAATCTATAAATTTATTGGGAATAAAAAAAATTAAGTAAGAATATATATGACCCGGTCTTACTCAATTGTTGATATTGAAAATAAAAATAAAAATAATTTTTTTATTTAAATCGTTATTTTTTTATCTTTTAATTCTTACTTCATTATTTGTAGCATTTTTACTCTTTTTTTTTTCAAATACTTAATTTTAATAAAAATGGACGTGTATATAAAGTGGAAAATTCTTTGTGAAGTTAAATTTATAGTTCTTTAATTTTTATTTATTAAAACATATTTAAACTTGTGGACTAACTCAACTCACTACAACTTTTGTCAGATTAAATTTTAAAAATAGATTTTATACAATTGATCATAAAATGAGATTCAATCAATTAATAATTAATTCACTTATACTTAACTTACTATTAAAGAAGGTGACCCACTAACCCATTTAAAATAAAAATAATTATGTTAAAAGTCTAATAATGGTCAATCAAAATGATTATATACATGACACTTACATCAACACGACATTCACGCAATCCATTCCATTTCAAAATAAATAAAAAAATAATTTTAAGAAAATATTTTAAAACTTTTTTTATGGATTAAATGGTTTAACCTACCAATTAAATTTTGAACAAATTAAAAAAAAAACGGAAATGGAGTTCTGAATGGTTCAAAGCATGAGAGTTGAAAAAGAGTTGTAAATTACACTTATTATTTTTACTTTTGAGTTCACTTTCATACGAAAAGTTTCTAACAACTTTACAATGTCATAAAAGTTTGTTATGAACCTCTACTTTTAAAAACACTTCAAACTTATACAAAATGTATATGACAATTAAATCAGTTAATTCAAAATCATATGCTAAAAGTATTTTCTTAATAAAATTTCTTTTAACCGTTGAACATTTTCTTATATAGGTATTTTAACTCTTTTCAATATTCTTTATGTTTATGTGTTTGATAAATTTGGGACAAATTTGATAGTAAATTGTGTATTAAATGCATTCTAGATAATTTTAAATGTTTTTTTTATTTCTTTATCCAACACTTTGAATAGTTGAGAATGTTTATTTTCTTAGGTAACATAATCTTTTGCACCAAACTATGATAAAAATGAACACGGTATAAAATCATAAGTGTAACATTCATATATTTTCCTAAATCTAAAAACTATAATCTGTATAAAATATTAAAATATATATATATATATATATATAAACATAATACAAATATGTCCACAATTCTTTCTTAAAATGTTTCAAAACATATCTCTCTTTATAAGACTTTAAATATTTACTTAAAATTAAAACAAATATTTAAACACATAAAATATCTATTTACATAAAATATTTTCATCATCCAGCTTCTCATTGAGGAGCTTTATCATCTGTAACATCATCGGTTCCCGTGTAAATACACGATTATCACAGATAAAAAAAACAAACACAAGGAAATAACAGGGTAAGCTAGCTATATAAAACAAAATTCTATATAATTTCAATTTGAAATTAATAAACATAAATCATCAAGTCTTATACAAATTCTCAAATCATCAAGTGTCTATTAAAATTCAATATTCATCTTTCACATGTCAGCCTTCCACTAACTCATATCACATAGACACTTGACTCTGCTTCCGGAAGACTCGTGCGTTGACTTAGACTCAGAGATTTACACTTGTCATATTATATAACTGTGAAATCCACACATCTATGCGCATAAATAATCTCAATATCATTTCTCTCCTAGTATGACAGGGTTAACTCATATAACATGTCAAGTTAGTTATCTTTGAAACAACTTACCCATTCATATGATCATCCTTCGACTCTCACCACCTGAATAACTTCATCTATATGATTTCATTATCTCAGTAGAGTCAGGATATCTCATTCTAGACGAATCCCTGGTCAATGCACATCCTAAACAATTTTAACACAGTATTTTCTTTCCTGAAAATACTATGTCTTGATCTTACTTTCACATCATTGCACACTTCATTTAATACATCAATACACCATTCAATTACAACATATATTTTAAACTTTCTAAACAATCCGAATATATCCAAAAAGTCATTTAACAATAATAATCCAAAATAAATTATGCTAAAATAATAATAGGAATATATATATATATATTTAATTGGCTTGAGCTAAAAAAAATTTAGTGTAGCTAAAATACCAGAGTGCACCTAGAACTTTTGGCTTGAACGAAACATTTTTAGTGTGAGCTAAAATACACCAGAGTGCACCCAGGACTTTTGGCGTGAACGAAACTTTTAAGGGTGAGCTAAAATACACCAGAGTGCATCCAGGAGTTTTGGCTTGAACGAACATTTTTAATGTGAGCTAAAATACACCAGAGTGCACCCAAAATAACAAAGTCCCTGCTATAGTTGAATAATTACTCTAAATCAACATCAAACAACCAATACTCATCAACATTATAATTTTATAACATCTACCATATATCAAATTTCACATTCAAATCTCAATCAACTTCTAATATACTTAAAACAAACAATTCTGAAGTAAAGTTTTGAGAATGGTGACCATGTCACCCCCACCTCCAGATCTTCTAGATTAGTGTTCTATTGGAAATTAAGGCTAGCTTCCCTTACTTGAAATTTAGAAGATATTCACTAAGAGCTCCAAATCCACCAAGAACTTAAAGGTAACTTAACCTGCACCACAGAGACCTAATAAAAAATCTAACTATATCACCAGGACCCTGAGCTAACACAGAATAACCCTGAAGCTAAAAGGGTCACATGTAAAGCAAAAAAAAAAACAACCTAACAAGTTCAAAATTCGACTAAAAGAGAAGAGCAAAAATGAACTTACTCTATCAGAGATTCTGATCGGGCAATCTTATAGTATTTACTGTCAGAAGTCTAATGGTGGACTCCGATCGTCGAACTAATGAGCGAGGAGGTCAAAATCTTAGAGAGAAGGGAGAGGAAAGGAAAAAAAAACTTTCTAGAGAGATGGTGGTTCTTTTTAAAATAAAATCTGAATAACTGAACTTCTATTTATATGCTCTTTTAAATTTAATAATAAAATATTCAGATATCATTTTAATTGTACCACTTCTACTCTAAGACTAGTTTTCTCAATCCTTACAATAAGCATTTGTGCTTAAGTATCAAGTCATAAACACTTATGTTTAAGGATGACAAAATGGGTCAGGTCAGCAGGACAAGTTCACTTTTGAACCCACAAATCAAACGGGCCACAGGCGAGATGGAGGGGGCTGACTCTTAATCCGTCTTTTTTTCCTTTTTGATACTTTTAAGGAGAGATCTCGTGTTTTTGGAATAAAGATGGGTGGTGGTCAATATTTTATATAGAACTTTATTTATATTAATTTCTTTGCACATAATTTGATTCATTGAAGTATTGTTGATATTTATTTTATTTTGATTTAATTTTATTACTCTTTCTTATATTTTTATTGTTTAAAAAGTAATATTAATTATTATAATAAAGTAAATAAATCTAAAAAAAATAAAAAATTGATCATCCTATCTTATGACAAGATGAGTTACTATTTTAAACTTCTACAATAGATCGGGCTAAAACGATTGCACTGATCATTTTATCATCCGTAATAGTTTTAAGTTGTTTGTTATTGGAGTATCTTTAATTCACTCTCTATCAAAGAGACCACTTTGATTGACTTGTAAACAATTAACATTTCTTACGTACAAGATTAACTTAATTTAATCAAACTTTTAATAAGATTCTCAATACACATCTCGTGTAAAAAATGTAAAAAAAAAACATAGTTGAAATAGATAGTACTGAGTAACATATGAAAGAATAGATTCATTGTTAAGATACAGCACACCATTGATAGACTTTAATATCATATATTATAAAAGTGATATTTAAAAGTATAGCGGGCATATCGCATCAATTTAAACGTAATTGAGATACATATAAAGGGCTGATTCTGTCTTATCACCGACACCCACCAATACAAAGTCAAAGACAAATGAGACACAAAAAACGCGGTTTCAATTTCATTTTCCAATGTTCATGCACACATCCAATCCAGCTGTGATCATCAATAATATCAATTTTATATTCTAATGCAAGAACCTTTATATTTTTTAATCAACCTCAAAATTATTTGTAAAGTTATGTAGATCTATGCTACAGTCTCCACTTTTTATTTCCCCTCCTAATCTTAGATCCTCAGATGCCAAACAAAAAAAAAATAAACATCCTCTTCTTCTTATGTGTTTGTGAACTCAAGGTTTAGTTTTGGTTTTTGTTCCAAGATTTTTGCTCTCCACTCTTGTGCTTCTTCTTGGAAGGTTCTTGGGTGCAGGTTTCTAAATTTAGATTGTATTGGATAAGTAAGTTTCTAGAAATGGAAAGTTCCAAGAACAATAGAGTGGACAAAAGAGGGTACGAGCTAGTTGAGGAGGGTGACGATGCACAACACCATCTTACTCAGTCAAAGAAACCAAAACTACCCGGTTTAGCCAGGTATATCCAGTTTACAAAATATTTGTTTTCTCTCATCATGAGTTGTATTCTTTTAATTAGGTTATTTTGCTTCAAAGTCTTGTTTCTTGATTGAATTGATTTCCATTTGGGTGGTATAGTTAAGTTAAGATTGTTACTAGATCTTCGATAACATGACATCAGTTCGCAGATTAATGTTTTGTGGCTCTTAATTGTGAAACTAATTAATGTAAGAGTTGCTACTGGGACGTTGATGTGAATATCATTCTACTTTGGATTTTACTAGGAATCTGGTTTATTGGAAGTGAAGGTGACATTGGACATACCATTTGAGTGTTTTTAAAACTAATGAATTTCCCAATCTGTTTCTCAATGTTGGTTATCTTCAATTTGCCGTATGTTAGTTGGTAGTTCTTTTTTATGCTTTTAAGTACAAATTAAGTGACACTCACCAATTTATTACTCGAATCGTGTTTAGTGTGATTGTCGAAGCATTAAAGGTGGACAGTCTGCAGAGACTTTGCTCATCTTTGGAACCTCTTCTCAGAAAAATTGTGAGTTATTTTTGCTTTCCTTATATTATATACAGCATAAGTTTAACGTTTTTCTTCTTCTTTTTACCTGCAATGATGAAGCACTTTTCTGTAATAATAGTGGATCCTGTGCTTGCTCGAGCCTTGAGCACTTCATCACTAAAGAAGTGACATTAAAGTAGTGTGTGATGTATAATTTAGAGGCAGTCTTTGATTTAAGTTTTCTTGCGTAAAAGAAAAGAAAAAGATATCATGATATGTAAGGCCTACCTAAACATGGTGGTAAAAATGAGGGTGATGCTCTTACAGAGAACCCAAATGTAAAATGTTTACAACCCCATTAATGGTATTTTTCGAGCTTGATATTTCAGTAGTATGTTTGTTACTTTCATTTAGAAGTAAGCTATATGTAGCTGAATCAATAAAGATCCTAGTAATCAAGATATACAAATTTATAATAAGGTTAATATGTTAATCCTTCAAATGCATGACCTTGTAGGTCAGTGAAGAAGTGGAGCGTGCTTTGACAAAATTGGACTATGATAAATTGGCTGAAAGGTGTGTTTCCCTGTCAAATTGGAATTTGGAAAGTCTTATTTTCTAGTTATAAATGTCTGTTTAGCACGATACTGATAGCAGATTATTGATATTCAATTGAATAATTATCATATACCATAGCCATGATTTGATCAATTATATTCTGACTGTCAGATCTCTGCCGCCAAGATTAGAAGGACCAGTGGCAAAGAATCTGCAGCTTCATTTCAGAACAAGAATGCCGCCTCATTTGTTCACTGGGGGAAAGGTGGAGGGAGAGCAAGGATCGGCAATCCATGTTGTGTTAACGGATCCCAACACTGGCAGTGTAGTTCATGTTGGACCAGAATCTGTTGCTAAATTGAATGTGGTGGTACTTGAAGGTGACTTTAATGAGGAAGTGGATGATGATTGGACAAAAGAGCACTTTGAAAGCCATGAAGTAAAGGAGCGTGAGGGGAAAAGGCCACTTCTAACTGGAGATTTGCAGGTTAGTCTGAAGGAAGGGGTAGGAACCTTAGGTGATCTTACTTTCACTGACAATTCTAGCTGGATAAGAAGCAGAAAATTCCGGCTTGGTGTTAAGGTGGCTCCTGGTTATTGTGAGGAGATTCGTATTCGTGAGGGAAAGACTGAAGCCTTTGCAGTCAAAGATCACAGAGGAGAATGTCAGTTTTCTAATACTTCATATTTTTTGCTTATGACTATTCAAGTTTTTATGTTTTGGACAGATTAGGAGATATTGGATCACCAAAAGTATAACTGCAACACAATTTAGAAAACTAACGTATAATTGTCTAGGATACATTTTCATATTTTGAATGACATTTTACATGGGTAGAATATTTTTAAAAGTGTTAAGAGTTGATACCATATAGCAGATAACATGTTCTTGGATGTTAACCTTCTATATACATCTAAATACATAATGACAATAGAAATATAGTCTCTCTATAGCTTTCTAAGGCAACATATTTTCAGCAACTAAACAAATTGTTTTCTTTAACTTGCAGTATACAAGAAACATTATCCACCTGCTTTGAATGATGAAGTTTGGAGATTGGATCGGATAGCTAAGGATGGTGCACTTCACAAAAAGTTGATTCAAGCAAAAATAGTAACTGTAGAAGATTTCCTACGACTTCTGGTCCGCGAGCCACAGAAGTTAAGAAGTGTAAGAACTCAACATAATTATTTCATAAGCATTCACGTCATTCTTCTCTAATCCAGATTTTCAAAGTACTCATTTCTAGAAACTACTATTTTCCATCTTGGATACAGGTACTTGGTAGTGGAATGTCCAATAGAATGTGGGAGAATACTGTGGAGCATGCCAAGACATGTGTCTTGGGTGGCAAGATCTTTGTTTACTACACTGATGAAACCAATACCGCTGGCATTGTGTTCAACCATATATACGAGCTGAGAGGCCTCATTGCTGATGGCCAATTCTTCTCTTTGCAATCACTTACTCCAAATCAGAAGGTTAATTTTGTGTTAATTGAAAGCAGAATTCCTAGTATGTGATTGACATTAGCTCATTTATTCAGAGTTTGGTTTACAGATGTCCGTGGATTCCTTGGTGAAGAAAGCATATGACAATTGGGACCAGGTTGTAGAATATGATGGAAAAGTCTTAAATTCGCTGACTAATATGAAAAAGGGATCAAGAACTTTAGCCACTCAGATAATGCACCATGACAGTTTCCCAGAGCAGCAGTGTTCCTCAGCAAAGGACAAGGTGTCATATGTCTCCTCTGAACCAAATCAACAATTGCAAATAACAAATAACTACTCAGCCGGTCCCGGTTTGACTGACTATCTATTTGGGAGATCTGACAGTCAGATGGTAGGAACATCTTTAACTGACTCACAAATATCATTGTCTAGCAGCATGAACTACGTAACAGGTGAAAATCATGAAAATGGTGGTAATTATTTTGCTGGAGATTGGTCCCGGCCGAGAAATGGACAAGGGTTGGAAGACATTGTCGCGGAAGAACTCCGTCTGAGGAGTTCAGAGATGTTGGAGAGTGATGACATGCAGAGGTTACTTAAGACAATTAATGCTGGAGTCAACATGTCAGCTAATCTTGGTCATTCTAATGAGAGTTGTTACACCTATAGCCTTCAGTATGAGCCTGAGATGTATCATCATTCATTAGGTGAGGATCAGGGGAAGCCTTCAGGGAAAGCTGTAGTTGGGTGGCTTAAGCTCAAAGCTGCTTTAAGGTGGGGCATTTTTATCAGAAAAAAAGCTGCAGAAAGGAGAGCACAGCTCACTGAGTTGAATTGAGTTATATGCTTGAAAGTGGGACATTTTCAACTCATTTCAAGCTGACAGGAAATAGCTAGCTGATATTGCTTTTGGAATGTGACAAATTACAATGCATAGAACAGTTTGAGAAAAAGGTTAAATAAGTTGTACAGATGTGGCATTCAAGGTTTAAACAGTGGTAACAAATAATTCGAAAACGCAACCTAAGACTGCTTCAGCCCTGACCAACAATACAGCTTGTGAGATTATAGATATCAGGCAGCTCTGTCATGTAACAGGTTCTCTTATTGTGCCATTTTATATTTCTGTTTTTGTTGGCTTATTTTCGTTTCTTACATTTTCATTCACTGATCAAGAGTTTGTATCTAATTGTTCTTGTTTTTTCATTATTTTCTGGTACTGTACCATGACTTATTTGTGAGCACTTACCACATGTAATAAAATAAATTCTACTGAAGAATATTAGACAATTTATGTTCATAAGATGGAAATGTCATCCATCTCTACCTAGGAAATGAGAATTGATTTTTTTTTTCGACAGGTTCACATTCAATTAATTTGTTTTAGTAAAAAAAAAGTTGAATTTGGTAGTTTGACTAATTTCAAATTTAAGTAACTGTTATTCTTAGAGTGATAATTATTGTTTAACAGTCAAAATTAAAATGACTTTAGTGGAAACACAGCTAGAGCTAGACAGTCTAATATTAAAGGAAGAAATGATAATATAAATAAGGTTAAATAATTAAATAAATAGAATGAGATAATTATTTATAAGAGGTTGAGTTAAACCAGCACAAGACCATGTGTAATTGAGCTACACTTGCACATATACAAACAAATATATGAAAATAATTAAAATAAAATTACATGAAACTTTATTTTATTTTCGGTGACAATTTCTATACAAAGTAGAACAAAAGGAGGAAAAAAAACAAAGACCAACAATGGTGGTGGATGTGCGTACTTTTATTGAATTCATGGAAACAAACAAATGTGTAAGACTTTTTATTGCCTCAATAAAATTGAAGAGAATTAATTATTAATTAATATAATTAGAATAATTAAATGTGTATGTAGGTTTTTCTATAGCAAGAAGTTTATAATCC
>Ga0123341_1002754_pt1 | contig 14680 bp, 4 predicted proteins | sample Turbeapinknodule_FD_89959 | JGI IMG/M metagenome (GOLD analysis project Ga0123341, IMG submission 89959) | Root nodule microbial communities of legume samples collected from Mexico - Turtle bean Mexico pink nodule | ecosystem: Host-associated > Plants > Roots > Nodule | place: Mexico: Nepantla... | reverse complement strand
TCCAAATACTAAAGTACTAAATTTTATGCACTTCAATATATCCCAAATCACTCACCCTTTTATATAACCAACATTATTTTTTATATAATTATTTTTAGTAATATTATTTTTTCTTAAAATATATTACATCTTTTCCACTTGTGAATACGCGAAAGTTAATAGATTTTCACTTTTGCTTTTTTTTATAATACCATTAGTAAATTAACGGGTATTGACTGTGAAAATTATCGTATTAACTGATTTCAAATTAATCGTAACTAATTTGTAACTTTATTTTCTCTTACTTCACTTATACTCAATTCATACGTGGTAAATTCTATGATTTGTCGCTTCATAATCTTTTGCTAACTAAATTCCATCTGGTTCTCTACCATTGGTTAAATATGCGCGAGATATCGCCGAAAGGAAACCCAATAGCACAAGAGAGATGCTTGCTACTACGCAAAACAAAAAATAAAACAAAATTAAAATCGAAAAACGAGAAAATACAAGAGAAGATAAAAAAAAAGTTAGTGACAGGAGAGGAGAGAGAGGAAAAGATAAGAGCGAGGATACACAGCAGCATAAACCCTAGCTCGAAAATATCGCGATAAATCGAAAAATTATTGAAATCCGCGACCTCCGTTTATCTCTCCGTCGGGATTGACCAATCTCTCACACTCCGTAAGCTCCAAATTTCTCGCTATCTCATTATTTCATCTCATCTTCATCATTTTCATTGTTTTAAATGCAATTGATTTTCTGTATCTATGAAATTCGATCTATTTTCGCAAAATAGATTCATCTCACTGTGTGATTGGAAGGAAGATTTATTCAATTTCTTTGAAAGATTGGAATATCTTAACGTGTTTGCAAAATGAGTAAAATGAAAGATTATTTGAATTTAATGCTTTTACAAGCAACTGTAGAGTTTAATCATGTGATGGATTACTCTGTATCTTGAAAAATTCACTGAACCACTTTAGTTTTTATTCTTGTGCATTACTTCAATCATTGAATTATCACTTTGTGCTTGAATGATCGTGGTTTATGTTAGTGTGTTGCGTTTCTGATGAGATGCTTACTCTATTTTCTGGTTTGATCTTATCGTGTAGGTTGTCATATACTTATTCTACAGGAGCTACGTTACTGCATCCTAGAGTAAGTTGAAGCTTTTGTTTTGCTATGCCTGTCTTTTAAAACAACATGGAAGCTGATTCTATCATTAATGAACCTAGCATGTAGTATCACACCACAATTTCACTGTTTTTGGTAATCACAGGAAAATGCGCTGCACAGTCGATGAAATGGCTGCATAGGGCCGCAACGTTCTTCATAATCCTCACAATTAATTTTTCATTCTTCCTCTTTTGTTAGATTTATACGGGTTTTTGATGGGTTAGATATATAGAAAAATGATAAAGAGCTTGTAAGGTGGAATTCAGGAGGGAGAAGAACAAGAGATGTAGAATGTTTAAAATGAGTCACGACTCACGAAGAATTGTATTTAGTGCAAACATTAAATAAATTCAAGCTGCAATGGCCATAATAAGCATAACAGCAATTACAGTGGCTGCAATTGTGACCACATTTGGAACTGCAATCACAATTTGAAACTATGGGACCTGGTATTGAGTAATTATTTATATCCCAATGAATTCATTAGCTTCTACTTTAATATTCTTCTTACTATGAATACCATTTTCTTCAGGGAGTTTAGATAACAATTTTTAATTTTCCTTTTGTCAATCTCTCGTTTATAATTTGAATATTTTGTTAACTTACTATTGGTTACTCTGGTGTAGATGTAATAAATTAACAGAATCAAAGAACAGCTTATCATATAATGTGCTGATTTTATTTTTTTAATTTGAACTCTCGCAGTGGTTCGAGAAAAAGATGTCTGTTGGGAATATGCAGAGAAATTAGATGGAAACAAGGTAAGGTGTAAATTTTGCCAACGAGTTTTGAATGGAGGCATAAGTAGGTTGAAACATCATTTATCTCGATTCCCAAGTAAAGGGGTAAACCCTTGTAGCAAGGTCAGAGATGATGTTACAGATAGAGTAAGGGGTATAATAGCATCAAAGGAAGAGGTCAAAGAAACGTCTTCTGTGAAGAAGCAAAAACTAGCAGAAGTCAAGTCACCCAGTAATCTTTCGGCTACTAAAGCTCTTGTATCTTTGGATGCACCATCCCCTCTTATGAAGATTTTCCCCACTGGCAATCCTATAACCCCTTCCTCTACAAACAACCAAGAGAATGCAGAGAGAAGTATTGCTCTATTCTTTTTTGAGAATAAGTTAGACTTTAGTGTTGCACGGTCTTCATCCTATCAGTTGATGATTGATGCCATTGCAAAATGTCCTGGATTTACTGGTCCATCAGCAGAAATCCTGAAAATAACATGGTTGGAAAGGATAAAATCAGAAGTGGGCTTACAGTCAAAAGATGTTGAGAAAGAGTGGGCAACTACAGGTTGTACCATCATTGCAGATACATGGACTGATTATAAATCAAAGGCCATAATTAATTTCTTAGTCTCTTCACCATCCAGGACCTTTTTCCATAAATCTGTGGATGCCTCTCCATATTTCAAGAACACGAAGTGGCTGGCTGATCTTTTTGATTCTGTAATTCAAGAATTTGGCGTAGAAAATGTTGTGCAAATTATTATGGACAGCAGTGTTAACTATACTGGTATTGCTAATCATATTGTGCAGAGCTATGGAACTATATTTGTATCTCCTTGTGCCTCTCAATGTTTAAACCTAATCTTGGAGGAATTCTCCAAGGTTGATTGGATTACTAGATGTATTTTACAAGCACAAACAATATCAAAGTTAATATACAACAATGCCACATTGCTTGATCTTATGAAGAAGTACAGTGGGGGCCAGGAACTAATCAAGACTGGGATCACAAAGTCTGTATCCACCTTTTTGTCTTTACAGTCTATGTTGAGGTTGAGAACAAGATTGAAAAATATGTTCCACAGCCATGAATATGCCTCAAACACTTCCTATGCAAATAAACCACATAGTCTTTCTTGTATTGCAATTGCTGAAGATGGTGATTTCTGGAGGACAGTGGAAGAGTGTGTGGCCATCTCTGAGCCTTTTTTAAAAGTATTGAGGGAAGTATCAGAAGGGAAACCAACTGTAGGTTCCATATATGAGCTAATGACCAGGGCCAAAGAATCAATCAGGACATACTACATAATGGATGAGAACAAGTGTAAGACATTCTTAGATATAGTTGATAAAAAGTGGCGAGACCAACTCCATTCACCTCTACATGCTGCTGCTGCCTTTTTGAACCCCAGTATTCAATACAATCCTGAAATAAAATTTATTTCTTCCATTAAAGAAGACTTCTTTAATGTTCTGGAGAAATTGCTGCCTGTACCAGACATGAGGCGTGACATCACTAATCAAATCTATACTTTTACAAAGGCACATGGCATGTTTGGCTGTAGCCTAGCAAAGGAGGCAAGGCATACAGTTGCTCCCTGTAAGTCTTAAATAGTGCCCCTTGATACATTTTCACTCAGTCAATTTTATGATGAGGTTCATATTAAGCTGCATTGTAGTCCAACATAACTTTTGTGAATATTAGTGACCAACTTCGACATTGGTTTTTAGGTAAAGAAAACGTGTATTTTTGGGGTAAAATGCACAGCGAGTTATTGAACCTAATTCCCTGGTTTGGACGAAGTTGGGTTTTATTTTTTGGGAGATGGGGGACTTGTGGAAGGATAGTTGATTAAATAATAAATGAATGGAATGCATTTGAAAAGATAGGTCATGCGAAACTAAATGTAGGACTTTTTTCGATTTCTTTTTGTTTCATTCACTGGACAACTAGTTAGCATCTGATTTCTCCTTCAGTTGCATTCTGAGAAACTTGGAGAGTCCTAGCCTCCAGGAACAACAACTCTTTTCATTTGGTTTAATTGTTATTTATATGCCTTTTTTTATCTCTTGGGAAGGATGATGACCACATCAAGCTTAAATGTGTCTGTCACTATGCTTTGTGCTTTTGGTATTTGTAATTGTTCATTTGAGAACAACACAACAAAATGTTTCTGACATATATATTATTAGCAAATGCCAGACCATGCTTTGATTGTAAAGCATCATAACAATTGTATTAATGAAGCAGTGGCGAGGATGCTGATTATTTCAGTCTGTTGTTTATCTTGTGAAATGGATTTTGAACAGCATGTTTTATAAGAATGTGATTTTTGTTGTTTTCTATTTACTTTTTTCGACTAATTTTATTTGCAACTTTGCTGGTACCGTTAGTCAGTACGTTAGTTATTCTGCAAACTCATTGTTTTTTCGTTGTAGGGCTTTGGTGGGAGCAATATGGTGATTCTGCTCCAGGGTTGCAGCGAGTTGCTATTAGAATATTAAGTCAAGTTTGTAGCACCTACTCATTTCACAGGCAGTGGAGTAACTTCAGGCAAATTCACTCTGAGAAGCGGAACAAGATTGATAGAGAAACATTGAATGACCTCGTTTATATAAACTACAATCTCAAGTTAGGTAGACAGATGAATGCTAAGTCTTCAGAAGTTGATCTGCTTCAATTAGATGATATTGACATGACTTCTGAGTGGGTGGAGGAGAATGAAACTGCAACTCCAACACAGTGGCTGGATCGTTTTGGTCCAGCCTTGGATGGCAATGATTTGAATACCAGACAGTTTAGTTCTTCTATATTTGGTGCAAATGACCCCATATTTGGATTGTAATTTTGTATCCCATTATGTAACATAGCAAATGTTCTTTCTAGTTCTAGATCGTGTTCGCCCTTGATGAAGTAGGTCTCATTTTTCCTTGTAGGAATGTATCTGAAAGTGATGTAAAGACAGGACTCTATTATTTGTCTCTCTCAGCCAACATGTGGGAGCATAGGATTATTGATTAATGAATTGTAGTTTTGTTGTATTGAAATATAGAAGTTAAACAGTTTCACATTTTGATTTGGGAGTTACAACAAGTGTAGCAGAAATTATGTATGAAGTCTCACATGAATATGTTAATTCTTAGTGGAAACTATACAGTACTATTTCATGCAAATACAATATTTACTTCAGTATTCCGACCCCAAATTGTTCATTTAATTATTTATTTAATAGCACAAGTTTATTTAAGTTTAATTTCAGAAATATAATTATTTTTTGCTTTTAATAAAAATGTATTTATATTTTCTATATTTTCAATGAAATGTAATTCTTTTTTTTTTCTTCTAAAATAATTTGTCATGTGTGTATTAATAATTCTCTTTCAACTAGTTTTCCGCTGGCTTTATTAAACACTGTCTTTGTCATTACATTTTCACTCATTTTAAAAGAATAAATCAATAAAACAATAAATTGATTATACAAAATTAAGCATCTGTGGATAATAAAACTGAGTTCAAATTTGATTCAATACAACTAATTTTGAAGAGCAAAGCAGAAACCTATATAACACAACATCGGGGATTTGCACTAAACGACTTAATTACCTTTTTATTTTAATTGTTTATTTATTTTATTTTGGTCCAAATTCAATTAAATCCTTCAAAAATTTCAATTACAATGTAACTACTTTTTCATCCTATTAAATTTGAAATCTTTAGCAACCAAATTGATGAAATTTAATTTATGCACAATACAGCTATAATTATGTATAGTGACAATATATAAAACCAACAACATTAACTTAGAATTATCAAATTAGTTCAGTTTTACCAAAAAGGTCATCAATTAAATTTGCATTTATCTCGTTAAGTCAACAGATTATTTTGACTCGTTTTAAGAAGTTTAAATAAAAGAATTATAAAATAAAATACATATTTTTAAAATTTAAGTTATATTAATAAAATTAATCTTAAATTTAGATATAATAATTTAATAATTGATATATATATTTTAATAAAATATTTATTTATTATTTTTTAAATATAATTATTATTTTATAAAACCAACCAATTCATCAACCTGTATGTGTTAAAATAAGTCTATCTATATTGAGCACTAAACTGGTCAGATTAAAACGATTAAAATTAATTTAATTCAATTTATTTTTTTCTTTTAGTCTATTTTATTGATTTTTCCTACCCATGCATCATACTAAACCTATTTTTTCTTCTTCATTTCAACAAATAATCATATGGTTGCATTTCAAAGAATTTGCAAATTTTAATTGAACCCTTAGTTTGTTGAATTTTTAAATTGAGTGACTTGATATTATAAAAATTAAACATATTAAAAATAATTAAATAAAAAATAAAACTAAAATCATTGAACTTTATTTGGGTGTTAACATGTCTATCTAATGGTTAACTGAACAAATTTAGCCATCAACAATTTTCCATTTTAGAACTCAATCCAACTTTGATTGGTCAATTTCTTTTGCTGATAGTTAGTCAAAATTCAAATAATTATTTGACTAAACATTTTGTTTGATCACTCAAAGAAATCAAAAACATAAAAGGCGAAGTTGGAATCCTAATCCCAATTGGTATGGTTCACGCTTATTCGATGGACTACGATTTCAGAAGCAGGTCGGGCCCACAAGTTCCGATGTACCGTCCGCCACCGTCACCGATGTACCGTCCGCCACCGCCACCGTCATCGTCACCGTATCAGCAGAATCCCACTCCTTCATGTAACCCTCTCTCTCTGTTAAGGGTTTAAGTTTTCGTTTGTTTTCTATTCTTTCTTGAAATTCGGGGAAATGAAAGAAAATTTGGTTCAGATGCGTTTTCACGGCGGTGAAGTTGAATTTTCCTATTGAATTGAATGTTCAGCAGGATTAGGATTTGGCGTTAGGGTTGCTATAAAGCCAGAATATAGGATCACACCGCCGGTAAGATTTGCCTTGCTCGTATTTTGTGAATTGAGGGAAATTTTAAAGAACTCTACGTTTTAATGCTTGTGAGAAATTATTTATAAGTTGAACGGATACGATTACCTGGTGAAGTCCATTTTGGATGTTGGTGAACCAGGGCGAATTTTGCGTAAAATTCACTCTGAGGCTGTTCTTCCCCATGCATAATTGACTTGGTCTGTTTCAATAGTTGAATATGATCTTTTAATTGTTTTGACAATTTTGCAGCCTCATTTATCATCTCATGCGGGAGATAATTCAAGGAGCAACTTCCAATTTGATTTTGAATTAGAGAGAAAAATTTTAGCTGAAGCGGATAAGGATAACCCAAATTGGAGCAAATTTGGATCAGAAAATATCCCGACTAGAGTTTCTGATTCGTCAACAGCAAAGGTTTGTTCTTGATTTAGAGGAATAAGTTACAAGTTATGGGGTTTAATGAATTTTTTTCCCTGTATTTATTATGCAGAGGTGATAGATTATATTTGTTAATTTGTAATTAATTTGGAGCACTTTTTTCTGTATATATATAAATCATTTACTGTTTCCAAGTTGCAATTCTCAGTGTAAAATGAAACTTTTTTTAGGTTACTGCTTTGGATTCCATTGTGAGCAAATTTATAGCTATGGGGCTCAGCCAAGAAGCTGTTCCAATTGCAGTTGAAAATTATGGTGATAACCCAACCAAAGTAAGTTATGATCACTGAAACTCATTATTGACGTGATATTTCAGATACTAACATTACTGAAAAGTATGATTATGATTCTGAAAATAATGTCATACATCTCTCTCTTTGTAATGCAAATGGTTCTTCCCTTCATACATACTAGATTTTCTCTCCAGATTATTTCTGTGAATTTGCTTTTAGTCATGGAGTTGATTGCTTTTCCTAGAATGATAAAGTGATCTGTTTAATAGTTAGTTAGCTAAACAATGTGTACAACTTTGGATGTCTTGCTTGATTGATTATCTTCTTCTTACCACGTCTCTCAGTCTGGGCAAGGAGAGTAGCATTGGTATTCTGTGAGTCTACTAGTTCCTTTTATTTACAAACCTCAATGATCATCAAGGAGAGTTGCTTTGGTATTCTTACATGTTATGCTTTAAGCCTAAATGGAAGAGTTTTGACCTAAGTTTCTATTCAAGTCATAGTTTTCAGAAGCTAGACCGAACTAGCTAGTTTGACCAGTGAACTGGTCTGGTGACGGGTTTGTTAAACGAAAAAACCCAGCTAATTTCAAAACTGGTGACAACTGCTAAAGAACTGGTGTAGAAAATCAGTTTGAACCGGTATTTCAAAATTTAAATTTTTAACTTTTTTTTTTATATTTTGAATTTAATCTGAAATATTGAGGTAAAAACATAGTTATGCATTATTGTCATTATTAATTTTTTTTATCTTATAGAATATACAATTTAGCCTTTTATATTAATTTGCAATTTTTTATATCATGAGTTTTATAGTTTTATACTATTTCTTCACTTAAAATATTAAATAAATCTAAAATAAACTTTATTTCTACCAGTTTGATTGAGGTTCAACATAAATTGTGAACCAGTCCTCCTCATTAGTTTGATTGTAGATCTAGTTTTTAAAACATTGATTAAAGTTGACTAGTTGTCGACTTCTTGTTTGGATTCTGTTAAAAGCTTTTCCAGCTCATTTGAGTCTGCTTCCAAATCGTATATAACTATTGACCTACCTTATAAAGGCCTTTTTTAGCATTAGAGAATTTCAGGAGCATTCCAAGCTTGGATCTTATTTCTAAGCTTTTTGCTTTGTCATTCTTAGGATGATGGCCAGGACTAAACCTGTCTTGAAGGGGTGTATGTAAATTACATCACATGGTTGTTTGTATTGTTGGTACTGACCACATTAGATTCAAGTTTATGGTTTTCAAAGTAGTCATTACATTGTATTTTCTGTTGGTTGAATACCATCTGATGGTTTGATGTTTTTCTTATTTAAATTATTGCTAAAATTATTTTATTTACGTTGCCAGCTGCCACAGTAGCACCCAGAAGATCTGAGTCTTTACTGATTACTTCATTTTTCTGACTTGATGTATTTCTCATTTGAAGGTTCAAGAATTTGTCAAAGGCTACACACTTCTACGTGAAATGGGATTTTCATCAAATAGCGTTGCTGAAGCTCTGGTTCTGAATGACAACCGTACGGACGGGGCACTAGCACATTTCCTTAATGGTTCCTCGTGAGACTGCTTGGGGCTATCATTTACTGACTGAGGAATATGTTAGTTCCTTTATAGAGTGATAAATAATGGTCAAACATGGGCAATCTGTTATTGTCAGATTGCCCTTAGTTTTTACATACATGTATGTTGGTGAGATGTGGAATTCGTTTTTGGTTTGAAAGGATTGGTAATCTTCGAGATAACAAATAGATCCGATTTTTGCCCCGTGTTGTGTTTTTCTTTTGATGTCAAATGATGAATTCACGTTATTCTATTGCGAATCTTAAGATTCTAATGATAAATAGTCAACTTATATGAATAAAACATAATCATGACTCAAAATTCACTGCCTATTTCATATACAAAAACAAAGTTCTCTTAACTGCAAATATTATGAGCCACCATGTCATTCCTATAAATACTTCCACTAGTACATTTTTGGAAGTTCTTTAACTAATTGGAGTCCTCTTCCACGAAAAGAAGGAATCCAAGAATAAACCAATAAGCCAGCCCGTGCAGAAAAAAAAAAACCCCAAGGTGAGAGAAGCTGAAGTTTTATTCGCTGTTCGATGTTGCATGCCTCTATTAATAACTGCAAGTAAACCTTCAACTACTCAACTAGCCAACTGTGTTCATAAGATGAAACCGTGTTTGTTCGATGGACATCGAACAACTTTTCCAAAGACATCTCTACGAACCACTCCGCTTCCAATAGAAATTAAAAAAATCTTAGGAAGCAAACCTTGTAACATGACTCCTATGTATTACGTTTGTGGTCTTTTCAATGGAATGAACTCAAACACCAGCACAGATTGCTCCTGAAAAACATAATCATGTATACTCTAAAATTTGACGACGTCAACCATTATGGGGTAAGTAAATTTTCTATTGTATACTTTGAACTAGCACACATGCACATGTAATACACATGGATAGAGAGGGAGACCTGTTGACCAAGATGAACAACAAAACTTTGCCTCATCAACATGCTTCACATCAAGCCCAATAAACCAGGATCCAGCGCTCACATCATCGTGGGCATATGTACGAAGAATAGATCTGTCAAGTCAACAGATTCAAGATTAATGCATAAACGGCAACTAACAGTATATGTGCAGCTAGGAGCATATCTGACCTGTTTATTGATATAAATTTAGCCAAAGCTCGTGATATAACATACATCTCTCCTGATGCATGGCGAAAGTATCTGTTGAGCAGGAGATTTGATCATCATTCCAAGAGGAGATAGATGACATGAAGAAAAATATTTATTATGGTTAGGTCACCTCAATGCACTTAGAGTTGTGCACCAAAACACTAAATACATGAAATATTCAACTCACATGATAGGGATACAGAAATTTTTCATGGACTTTACATTTTGGTACTATATAATGTATAATCATGTCTGTAGATTATTTTTTTTACTAGGAATTGTATGCGCAGAAAACATTTTATTCATATAAAAGTCAATAGATTTATAGAACATGAGTAAAACAGAAAAACTGTCAATTAATAAACTTACTAAAATAGAGTCTAGAAAATAAGATAAAAGCAAATTTATCCTATCAGTCAATATGACTTTTATTTAAAATAAAACAACATAAAAATCTAACATTTTGTTTGTTAATTAGTTCCAACAGTTATATATTCAACAATGTAATGGGCTTCTCCCAAAAATATTGCTTTATGAACCAAAAGTAAAAAATGTATTTGCAGTATTACATATGGGATCGACAAACTCAGTTCGTGAAAAAAAACTGTTCCACCAAAGATACACTTTCAGCTATTAAAAACTGGAAAATACTGCATAATTCATGACTAATTTATGCAAGTTTGACATACAGTAAACTTAATGCAGTTGTTCAGTCATATGAAATAACTAGTTGTTTGGCTTACGATTTTTTGACACCAAATTTCCACCATTCTGGTTCATACCATTTATGGTTCCTGTCATATTTCAAGATACCAGTATGAGAATCATAAAATATATTCCCTATAAAGCACATAAAATAAAACATTTTAAGCAAAAGGGGCTCACAGCTCAGAGAAAACTTCGCCTGATTTCATGCATCCCATGTAAACACGTGGTTTGTCCAAGTGAGTAGCAAGTGTAGCCCCCAAGGCATCTGTGCAAGGACAAACCAAGTGGTAAGACATATGTACATCTAAAACTGGGTAACAAGTTCTCTGGAATTCTATTAAATAGGGTGGGGAGCAAGCACACAATAAAATGTTATCATACAATCATAAAAGGAACAATTTATATAATTTTCTTCTTCTTTGTTTTCTTTAATATATTTCCTTTATTCTTGTTGCTGCTTTATATATTTAGAACTTGGTAAAAGGTTGTAGTCTAATAATACAATCTTGTATAATAGATGTCTAATAAGATGAAACTTGGAAGATTACTCCACAAGAACCTCAGTTGCTATCAAGATAAATATTTTCTTCCTCCTATATGTATCTAATAGGTTGTGGTTTCCGTCAGAATCATGCAACCGTCTACCATGAGAATGTTTGAATTAAGCTAATAATATTATGTAACATGAAACTTTATTGTTTTAAAATGTACGAAGTTCTTGGTATGACAAGGCATGAAGTTCTTGACATATATAAAAGAAGGAATGCACATTTTGTATTGGCAGGTTAAGAAAAACAGAAAGAACAGATCACTACTACATAGGACAACAACCTTCCGCCGAAAGATTGATAATTTTTCCAAATAAGACTATCAAAACTGTTTTAAGATGAACTTATAAAGATGACAGAAAATAGCCATACCTACCATATTATATAGCCATCATATAAAATTTTCTTAACATACAACTGCAATAATGCCTATGCAATCTGCAACTTCATATAAGCACGAAAATCTCGAGGCTAAAATAGTGATTCTATGATGTAACTTTTACCCAGAAGCTATTATTTCTCACTTCCAAGAAAAAAAGTAATAAAGCCTTTCAAAATGAAAAACCATAAAAGTCATATTTGTTATACGTATTTAAACACATTTATTTAATTAAAAATATGGTTTTTTTGTTAAAAAAAGTTGTAAACAAACGAGTCCTTAGTATGCTTATAGACCAAGCGCATGGCAGATTACTAGCTACTACCACTACTTAGAGTAAACATGACATGACAACTCCTTATGAGGCTAGTGGCACTCCAAGTCCATCTCTTAAACAGGCAACAAAAAGATCGAACAACAATAGCCCAAGCCACAAGTCCAATTCAAGATGCAGAGAAATTAAGCCATGAGGAATGTTGAGAGAAGAGACAGAGAAATGCCACGGAATGGTCAGAGAGAGGAGGAAGATGAAGATGAGGATAATGGTTGTATTGTAATTACAAAATGTATCACGGATAATTTTAAGAAGTTATAAATGTAGCTTTAAGAAAAAAAAGTGATACTTTAGTGGCTTTTCCCTTTTTCCTAAAACCCCATCCAAACACTCCTCGAGTTCATAAGCACCATTTTAATGATAAAATAGCACTTTCACTTACAGGAAAAGCCCATCCATATGATGACACCCAGAAATTTGAGGTCATAAGATCATATACTCCTATCTGTAAAAACGGAGTTCTATAATGCATGGGAGGATTTATCAGAGGAGTTCAATTACGAGAAAAAAGGGACATACATATTAAACAACCAATGAAATTGTTGGATCAGAAATAAGACCAAATTATAGTATATAAGTGAGTGACAAACTCACCTTGCAAGTTCGTTTTGTAAAGTTGATCTATGCCTAAATTTACTTTCTAAGAGAAATATTACATTATTAACAATAATCACCTTATCCAGTCAAAGGAAAACTAACCAATATTTACGTAAATATCATCATTGACTTTAGCATAAAACTCAGCATCCCATTTGTCTGCAGCATGAGCAAAGAACAATTTAGCCTTCTTCGGTAATGCATCATTTGTTTCCACATGATTATCCTGTCAGCATAAGTTTTGGAGGTGAGCTAACTACCTTATGCTCTTGAACCTTATTCTCCACTCGAAAGAAGTCACAACATACATTACGAGCACCAAGTTAAGCAACCGCAAATGTATTACTTTTTAATCCCACATCTGCTTACTTATCTAAACTGTAAAAAATTATTGTAGCATGCATATAATGATGTCGTCTCAATGCAAAATTGATGCCAACTCAAACATAGTTTCATTTAGAAGAAAAAAATGTGATTTTAACCATTGGAAATGGAAGAATCAAATAACAAAATGCTCAGTGAAATAACTAGGATAAAAAGACAAGTTATTGAAACAGATTTTTCCTGACTGGCACCAGTTGTGCTGGTCTAACTTGACTGGCACAACTGGTGACAATTTGTTTGCATAAGAATTCTAAGTGGTGAAGTTTCCACGGTTCTAACTTTTAGCAACTAGGTAGATTCAACTTTTGCATGTGGAAGACACTATTGAAATGTAATCTAAAAATTATACTCAGTAAATTTGCAGTTGAAAATAAAAAGTTTCAAAGCACATGAAGAGATAAAATCCTTAAATTAATTGAACATACGAGAATTATGAAGTCATTAGTCAGCCTATTCTCACGAGCAATGTCTGCATCCAGATTGTCTCCACGATTTTCACTGCAAAAGTATATGTAACATATAAGAAATGTTCCAATTGCCCCCACACTCCCCAACCCATACAAGTCTAAAAATAGGAATTTGAACCTTCTACCAATAACAAATCGCACAATGATGCCCTTTCCATCTTCAATTTTCTTCAAAGATGACCCTATAAAGATAGTGCTTTAAAAACAATCACAACTAAATGATAATCTTAGTGCAGGAAGCTGTAAACAAACATCCAATAAAGATACATTTGAAAACAAATTTTCATGATTTCTGAAAATAACTCCGTTCAGAATCAATGAAATAAATCAATACATGAGATATACTAAAAAACAGAGTTCCATTATAGAGTTTTCTTATGATTCATGATCAATAACAGATATTAAAGGAATTAAAATACATCAATAAGAGGATACTGAGTATTCTTTCAAGTGTGGAAATGATGAGAGGAGCAAAGGGAAATGGATTTCTTAGCAAACAGATATTATGTTGAAACTCATCATCAACATGCAGTAATAGTGATTTAAAGCCACAAATTTATGTTTTTGACATAGTTTTCAGAATCTTAAGATTCACTTCGAATCTTATGATTGGATGCACTTTGGCTATCTACCCATTCATATTCCAAGATGAATCTTAAATGCATTTATATGTTAAGACACATGAATGAATCTATTAAATTCGTAGAACTAATTCAATTCAACAATTCATATGATTTTAACTTTTCACCAATTCTCATGAAAAAATAAATTAAAGAGACATGTGAGCTTAAATTTTAAAATGAAAAGGAATTTGGAAGAACACTAGTGAACATGTCCTATTTGATTATTTCACCTTTGTTACTCACCCATTCAATGCATATACACTATCTAGCTGTTTAATTGTTTCATTCCATTCTCCTAAAATAAAGATTTCACAAACTTTAGATAAACTAATAATTTTGTTTTATATGACTTCTTATGTTATTTTATCTATTTCTAATTTTAATGGTTTATATTGAAAACTATATATCATCTATATGATATATTC
>Ga0123341_1002753_pt1 | contig 14682 bp, 9 predicted proteins | sample Turbeapinknodule_FD_89959 | JGI IMG/M metagenome (GOLD analysis project Ga0123341, IMG submission 89959) | Root nodule microbial communities of legume samples collected from Mexico - Turtle bean Mexico pink nodule | ecosystem: Host-associated > Plants > Roots > Nodule | place: Mexico: Nepantla... | reverse complement strand
TATTTTATAATACAATTTTATTTAAATTATTTTTTAACATCATATATTCTTTTATTTAAAAATATTTTTAAATTAAAGAACATGGATGCAAAGGCATAGCTATTTTTGTAAGAGATTCCTAACCTATAATGAATAATTCCTATCCTAGTTGGTCCAGCCCCATTGGTATCCGTGTCCATGCATATCATTTGTTCAAATGTTTCTCATCCTTATTGTTGAGCCCATCGTCCTATCCAAAGACACCCAAAACTTTTATATTCAAATTTTAATTATAAATTATTACAAAATGAAATTCTTAATAAATATTTTAAAATTACACATAAAAGTCATTTGAAATAAATAAATAAATAAATATTATTAAGAAGTAAATTTTAAGCCTAACCCAATCTCATAAAATCGACTCATAACTTATATATTATAAAATGTTCTAATTTATAGTTGATGTTAAATGTTCAACACAATCATCTCACACTAAGATTATTAACTCGTGTGTGATATTATATATTATGAATATTTCGATAATGGTAATGATCGAATAATAAATATTTTTATAAGTTCAACAAATCATCGTTAAAATAAGGGGAGAAGGAATTTTATAATAATAGAAATAAAAAAAATAAAATTAGGTAGTAATTTTGGTAATTAGATATTGAGGAAAGTAAATGGTAATTTCATGGTATAAGGCGAGAAAGTGAGCGCACACACATCTAAGAGTTTGGTTGCTTCGTTGGTGTTCACAGTAGGGTTGCTCTTTGCTTTGCAGCTCACAAAACGCCACCATTCTCTCTCTCTCTATTCTCTCGTGACCCTATCATTTATTTTCATTCTATTCCCAATTCCATCGAATCTCTCTCTCTCTCTCTCTCTCGGCAACACACTCTGCAACAAACAATGGGCGCTTCTCTGCCTTCCAAGGAGGCCAACCTCTTCAAGCTTATCGTCGTAAGTCTCGATTCGCACTCCATTCTCGCTTACTTTTTCTGCTTGCTCATAGAAACTCCGCGCAGCTTCACTCACTGTGTGTCTTTCACATCGTAAAACCCTAGATTCTGTTATCTCGCTATATTCGCTCATTTACAATCTCTAGGAATCTACCAGAACGATATTAGGGATCTTCGCTTGAATTTCGTTTGTATATTTTGTGATGTCTTTTGGAATTGGTCGTTTCGTGCTTTGGACTTTGAGCTTGTTGCCTGGCTTCACTGTGCTCTTTGTTTTATATAGGAACTAGTGTGTTTAGGTGCTGCAAATCTGGGAGAGAAGTTTAAGGGAAGGGAATTTGGGATATCCAGTTAAATTGTGTTTTTGTTTTGTAATTGTTGTAATTTGGAAGTACTTACTGGTGTATCGGGTTTTCGCGGGATTAGTGGTTGGTTGGTTGGAAATTCGGCACTCCAGGGTTTGAGTTTTTTGGTTTCTCTGTTTTTCTCCATCTGCCTCACATAGGATTTTGGAAGTTCGAACTGATGTTAAAATGACTGAATATGGTTGTTTTTATCAAAGAAAATGTTGTATGGTCCGCTGCATGGGATTCTACAGCCATGGAGAACAATGATAGATTGTTTGTAAAATATTGGCGTCCATGTATGCGTGCTGCAGGCTACTTGACTAGGCCATGCTGTGAATAATAAATATAGTAAAATTTGGAACAATGTTGTTGCATCTTTAAAGCATCTTTAAGGAGTTAAATTGAAAAAGGACGGCCGTAGTTGAAGTGGATTCCCATGCTTTGAATATGTTTGGCATTGTTCTTGTTCTTTGTAATTGGTTTTCCACTACCGAAAAAAAAAAACATTTGTCGTTTGCGAGCTCTTGCAACTAAAAATTGGTTATATTATCATTAAGATATTTATCCAAGTGAAATAATATTGTTTTTGAGATGGTGGGTAAATTTGATGTGAAGGTTACGTGTCACTGTTCTTCTTTCTGCAGAAATCATATGAAACCAAACAGTATAAAAAGGGCCTCAAAGCTGCTGATACCATTCTGAAAAAATTTCCAGACCATGGAGGTATACTTTTTTGTGGTTATTTTCTGAGCTTTAATTTTTTTACCAGGGGTCATTTTATCTACCCCTTAACTATTTAAGTCATGAAATTTTAGCTTCCATTCCCCTTTCTATCTATTATTTCTTATTTGCGGCATGTTTTGCTTCTTTGGTCATAATTTTATTTATGTGTCCGTTTCTGTTTCTTGATGATAGAAACTTTATCGATGAAGGGTTTGACACTAAATTGCATGGATCGTAAGTCCGAAGCATATGAACTTGTTCGTCAAGGATTAAAGGTTTGTTTGTTGTCTTTGATTTTACTTCATTTATCTATTCTATCTTACATATCTGTTTGTCGGATGATCCAGCTCTGATTTTTGTTTTGGTACAGAATGATCTTAAAAGTCATGTTTGCTGGCATGTTTATGGTCTCCTTTATCGATCAGACAGAGAATACAGGGAGGCGATCAAGTGCTATCGAAATGCACTGAAAATAGATCCTGACAATATTGAAATTCTTCGTGACCTATCACTCCTACAGGTAGCATCTTAAATCCATTTGCCTTTAGTTTGCTTCTCTACATATCAATAAATTTAATTTGGATGTAAGTCTTTATGGTGGCGTGTGCTTAAGTTTGGAAATCATAATATTAGTCTGTTAAACAAGTGGAAGCATTTTCTTTTGCTATCTGTTTTCATTTCCTAGAGACCACTCCCATTTGTAAATTTTTGAAATTATCTTTGGTTGGATTAGTTTTTTTATTGTAGCTACTAAGTTGTCTCAACTTTTTCAACTTCCAGTCCCGACTTTGAAATTTGTGAATGAGACCGTCAAAATGATCATTTGTTGTTTCTGTTAGAATAGTTGTTTATTATTTGTTCTACAACTTTGACAAGGTTGCTTTTTGGTTGTATCTAGCTTATGGGTTAAGGGTCATAGACTGTAGCTTTTTTCCTTCGATTGTTCTTGTCCTTACCTTTTTCACACACACATACATACATACACACACATAAAATACATTAGCTGAGGCAATACTCAGTGAGTTTTGATATCCTTTAAGTTCAAGTTTCTATCAGAGTAAGATCTTGCTCTACATTCTGTTGTTGCCAGTACATCACTGTTCGCCACTGTCCGCCATCTATGTCTGCCATTTGCCGCCTTTTATGAACCCAAGGTTAGCTGCACCTCAGGGAGTTCAATTCAACTCAAGACGTTGCAAGACCTAATACTTAGGCACACTGTGTCACACACGAATATTTCTGATGCTCTGTGGGGTGTGCAGCTTGTCAGACTCTCATCTGACCTCCTCTAGTAACTTCATCAGCTACATATGGGCACATTTCTGCCCTTGGTTCTCAGTTTTGACCTACTTGAAGGCGTTGGGCACGTCACTCCCTAAAATAGTGTTTCGTGCCCTTGAAGTGGCCTTCATAGGTTCTGTTTTCCCTCTCATTACAAATGCAAAATTCAAGTGGAAAAATTACTTGTCTTGGTCTGTCTATGTGGTGTTGTGGTTCCTTGATCAAGGATACCATGACCATCTGGGGAAGGAAGCTAACTTGACAATAAATACCCTGTTAAAAGATGAGTAACAAAATGTTAATTTTCCGTGTTAAAATTGACATGGAAGGTGTTGTAACATTCCAATACTTCCATTGGCAACATTCTGTGTTGTTGTAAATATAAGTTTATTCAAGTTTGATTCAGTATCATATTTCCCTTGCCATGAACTACAGTAGATAAATGTTTCTCTTCTGTACTATTTTGCTGTGGATTTATTACTTTTCATTAAATATATCTGCATGTGAATATATCTTCAGTGATTTTTTTATGATTTGATTATGATGTTTTTTACACTTCACTCACAGGCACAAATGCGAGATTTAACAGGCTTTGTCGAGACAAGACAACAACTTTTGACTTTGAAGCCAAATCATCGCATGAATTGGATTGGATTTTCTGTAGCCCATCATTTGAACTCCAAGTATGATTTGGATTTGAATTGAATTTTTTTTTTCCGAAATGGTGATAGTCATTGGCCTCAAATCTATTTTTTTCACAAGCTTCTTTTGCAGGTTTATGTTCTTGATATAAATAATCAATGCATGCAATTTATAATTTTATCCCTATTTTACTTTCTTTTCCCCCTTTTTTTATTTGTAATTGGCAGTTGTGTGTCTCTGTGGTATGAGTTTTTTGAAGTAATATTTAGGTTTTATAGATGGCTATTGAGATTTGCTATTATAGAAATATCATAATTTTGTTCGTATGGTTGTTTGTAATATTGATCTTTTTGAATGTGTGCCAGTGCATCCAAAGCAGTTGAGATTTTGGAAGCGTATGAAGGGACTTTGGAAGAGGATTATCCTCCAGAAAATGAACGGTGTGAGCATGGGGAAATGCTTTTGTACAAGGTTTCAGTTGTTTCTTTTTTTATGCACAATTACTATTTAGACATTAAGTGCTTGATGTATTTTTTTACCATAATTAGCATTTTGTATACATGAGAATTTCAATTTGCTACTTTTTTTATTTATCTTTTAGATATCAAACTTTTAAACGAAACTGCTAATATTTACTTGAAAACTGTATGAGAGAATCTTGTGACTTTGAAGCCTCTATTGAAGGACTGTTTGGACACATTGACCTTTTCTCTGTCAAATTCAGTTATCTGGATTTATGAATTTTTGCCATGTTGTCTTACTGGATTGTCAGATTGGCAATATAATGAACTGGCTTCCTGATTGGGTCAACCCTTGGTCCAAAACCTGGCCTATTTAAAATTGAATCCAACATATATGGTAGTGACTGTCTGGTACAAGTCTTGGTATTGGTGACTTATGCCAAGCATTGTGAATTCCAAGGTTGTTTCCTCGGTTGTGTTCATTATACCCGGAAGCTTCTGTCAATTAGATAATCATCGGACCGTGTAATTGAAGTGTATTTTGGCTGTATGTGATGCCTTTTTATATGCTAATGATGGCTGGTATTCACTACGGCTTCATAAGTTCGATGAATTTTTTTGTTACTTTGATACTAAAATTAAAGATTTTGATATGATCATAGTCAAATGACATTGTATTGAATATGAATTTTTTGGCTGTCAATTCTATGGTTGAATGTTCAAGAATAGGAAATCTTTATATGGTTTGACTACTGACATTATTTTTCCCTGTGGTGTTTCTCTGCACCAAATACTATTGCCCAGATCTCGTTGTTAGATGAATGTGGGTTTCTCGAGAGAGCACTTGAGGAGTTGCACAAAAAAGAATTTAAAATTGTATGTATGTTTTAGTTTTATTAACTTGGGTAATTTGATAAATGTAACTACTATATGAGTTCTAACTTGCTTTTGATTATGTCTTCCTAGGTTGATAAGCTTGCATACAAAGAACAGGAGGTGTCACTTTTAGTAAAGCTTGGTCGCTTAGAAGAAGGCGAAGCTTTGTACCGGGCATTACTTTCCATGAATCCTGATAATTATAGGTGATCTTTGTTGCAACATATATTTTAGGTTTGAGTGTATCAGTTGATTTTTTTGCAACTTATGGTATACTATAAGAGATTCACTAATTCTAACTTATCTAACTTCTTAAACTTCGTAGTTATACTTGCTTTTTTTTTTCTTTTTCACTTCTCATTTTTTTATGTGCCTCAGTTTGGTACTGGAAACTGTTGTTTACCTTCTTAAGGTGGGCTCTATGTGAAATTAGATTAGGATAAGCGGTGCATGTCTTGTCCTAATTTTAAGAGAAATTATCTTTTTTACTAGCCATTGGTGTAAATGCACGAGGGGGATGATTTTAATTCAGTTGCAGAATAGTTTTAAATTTTGCTTTTCTTTTAAACTTGGTCCTATTCGGTTTGATGCATTATCTACTACACTGTATTTTTTGTATATGATAAGCAGTGCATGTCTTGTTCTAGTTTTAATGGGAATTAAAATCTTTTTGATTACTGTTCGGTAAATTGACTAGGGATGATTTTGTTTCAGTTGCAGAATTTGGTTCTATTCGGTTTGATGTGTTATTTACAGTTGTCTACTCTGTATTTGTGTATATTATACTGCTCATTTTGTTTATTTATGCTTGTTGTAACTGAATTTTAGTTCATGATTCACGTTTATTCAGATACTATGAAGGACTCCAAAAGTGTGTTGGACTTTATTTAGAAGATGGGCAGTACTCGCCTGATCAAATAGACCAGTTAGATTCATTGTACAAAGCAATTGTACAACAATACAAGTGGTCTTCCGCTGTTAAGGTAATCCTTTGTATTATTATTGCAGATGTTTTTACCTGCTATTTAACATCTACCATCATGTATTACAGTTATCACTTAGCTAATATTTCTGCCATGTTATATATATATGTGTGTGTGTCTTTGTATCACAATGAGTTGTGATATATTCATTACATCCTTTCTCTGGAAATGGGTTTAGCCATTCAAATATTGCTCCATTGCTATTTAATTTATTACGAGATGGGATTTTCAAATTTTCTTGCTTTATGGTAAATACTGAGAAAACTTGGATTTAATATCTATTAGCATAATAAGTGTGTGACCATAGGGTTTTTAGTTTCTCTCTCTCTTGTATAACAATTCAGGAAGATATATGCCAATGAAGGAATCCTTGTTTTGTTACTCCACTTGTATATTTCTTAGCAACATGAGTGTTATTGTTTATTTAATGAAGTACATTCTTTTTAAACTTTTTATTTGCCAGAGAATACCTCTAGATTTTCTACAAGGTGACAAATTTCGAGAAGCAGCAGACAATTATATTAGGCCTCTCCTAACCAAGGTTTACAAAATTCCCTTTCATATTGTATTATGTCTAGCTCAGTTGTTCCAAAATTGATTGGATTTCTTTTGATGTTGTTTCTAGGGAGTTCCCTCTCTATTCTCTGATCTATCATCTTTGTACAATCACCCTGGGAAGGTTAGTCTTGTCACATATATTTATACTATTGAGTGTTTCAGATTTCGTATGCTTATTTTTTTCTGCCATTCATTTGAGCCTGGAGATTACTGGTTTTGTGGATTTTGATTGTTTCCTTTTCCTTAAACTTTGTACAGGCAGATATTTTGGAACAACTTATTCTTGAGTTAGAGCAGTCAATTAGGATGTCAGGCCAATATCCTGGAGGGTAAAATATTTGTTTACTTTTGTGTGTAACACATGAATGAAGTAAAATGTTTATACAGTGCCTATGTTAGGAATTTTTTCTTGGTTAGCTCTTGCTTGAAGAGGAGAACTTCAAGACAAACACATTCACTTAAAATTTCCTTGCAACAACCATAAGTAAATAACCAAAATGAAACCAACATCCCTTATCCACAAGGCCATGATATGACGAATGCCCTTATAATTGGTACTTTTGAATTCCTTTCTTGTGTTTTATGGCTAACCAATGTTTCTCTTTCACAGGACGGACAAAGAACCCCCTTCAACTCTTATGTGGACTTTGTTTTTATTGGCTCAGGTTGGTGTCTATTATTTGATTTTTAGATTAATTATCACCTTTTTACTAAGAAAATTTGTACTTGTGCAGCATTATGACAGACGGGGTCAATTTGAAATTGCTCTTTCTAAAATTGATGAAGCTATAGAACATACACCCACAGTCATTGATCTATATTCTGTCAAGGTTTGTTGGAGTTATAAACTCTTCTCATTTCTTTCTAGTCCTTTTGTTATATGATAAACCCTTCACAATTCAAATCCTATCCCTTTCACACAATTCTGGTACGTGTTTGATTTGAACGTTAAGATGAATATTAAATGACTTTTTTTCTTATGATAATTGAATGAATTTGTTCCATTTTATATCCAATATAAATCACATGATTTAATGAATTGCTATTTTAATTTTAATTTTACCATTTTTTGTGAAAAAATTAAAAAAATCGTATCTTAAATTGTTAGATGAAAAGGAATTAAAGGAGCATTTCTTAACTTATCTATTTGACTATTCCACTGCCTTATTTGTCACTCACTCATTCAATGCATTCACTATTTGGTTATTTCATTGACCTGTTTGCATTCTCTAAAATATAGGCTTTACAAGCGCGCGTGTGCACACTTATGGTTAAGATGTTTTATTTTATCTATTTCAAGATTCATATTGGAGTAAAAACTAATACAGTTTTACTTCAATAGTTAAAATATTATATCGAACTCTATATCTTCTATGTGATATATTTGAAGTGATATTTAGTTCTCAAAATTGTATGATTGTATACAAATTATGATACATAATTCAATATATACCAAATTGAAAGATTGTTGTTTCTATTTGTGAAACAGAGTCGTATACTGAAGCATGCTGGTGATTTGGTTGCTGCTGCTGCATTTGCAGATGAAGCTAGGTGTATGGATCTTGCTGATCGTTATGTTAATAGTGAGTGTGTTAAGCGGATGTTGCAAGCTGATCAGGTTTTTGTCTATCTTTTGGTTATATTTGGATGTTAACTACACAGGCATTGTGATTTTCCATTTTTCATTTTCTGATCTGCTTTATTCATATCTGTTCCTTTGATACAAAGGTGTCTTTGGCCGAAAAAACTGCTGTATTGTTCACAAAGGATGGGGATCAACACAATAACCTTCATGATATGCAGTGCATGTGGTTGGTATATCATGATATTTTAATATTATGCACTGTTTAATGAGTACTGTGTTTTAATTACTTAATGTGTCACATCTACCTTTGGAAGGTATGAGCTTGCCTCGGGCGAAAGTTATTTCCGCCAGGGTGATCTTGGACGGGCACTAAAAAAATATTTAGCAGTGGAGAAGCATTATGCTGATATCACGGAGGACCAATTTGATTTTCATTCTTACTGCTTACGGAAAATGACTTTGCGGACTTATGTGGAAATGCTGAAATTTCAAGACCAATTGCATTCACATTCATATTTTCACAAAGCAGCAGCTGGGGCTATCAGGTGAATAGCTTGTTGTCTTTTGTTGGCATTGTGCTATGCTGAATGAGTTATATGCATGGGAGTTAAAAGTGGAGGTCCAATGCATATGCATATGGGAAACTAAACATGTGTGATTTTTTTTTAAAGTTTCTTCATTGTTACATGCAAGAGCAAGAGTTTTTTTTTACGTAGTTTGGTGTTAATTTTTGGTTTTATACCCTAAAGATCCTCAAGGACTGTTGTCTGTTCTGCCTTATTTAATACCAGTAAAGCAATCTACTTCTGAGTTCTGAATGTTTTATGATCTCATAAACGTAACACTTTGAGTTGCAGATGCTATATTAAGTTGTATGATTCTCCCCCAAAGTCTACAGCAGAGGAAGATGATAATATGTCAAAGTTGCTTCCTTCTCAGAAGAAGAAAATGAGGCAAAAACAGAGAAAGGCAGAAGCAAGAGCCAAAAAAGTATTGTAGTCGATTTCTATAGTTTCTATTGACCTGCCTGTGGGAAAGGTACTGATCCTGTTGTTTACATTTTTTATTAGGAGGCAGAAGAAAAGAATGAAGAGTTAAGTTCAAGTGGGGTATCGAAGTCTGGGAAACGGCATGTAAAACCTGTTGATCCTGATCCAAATGGGGAGAAGTTGCTGCAGGTTCAAATTTAATGCATTCAATGTCTATTAGAATACATGAAAATATCTAATTATATCTGAGTAATGTTTGAGTATATTAAGATTATATCTTAGATTCTCATTTCGCTGTTCTAAAATTTCATTTAGTGCTCAGAATAAATTTTTTCTGCATAAGATCATGTAGATGAGTAGGTACAGGCTACCCCTCGGGTGATTGTCACTTTGCATATTTGCATTTTGGGTCTTTGAAGGAAAACCGTAAACACATCTAATCATCACTGTATGCTATAAAAAATGAAAGGGTTTTAGAAATACATAATACAAATAGTTTTTTTCTACTGTTCTAATCAGGATTCAGGAGGACGGAGTTGGAAACGTACTAGCATAGTGTGGATGGTTATATAGGGTTTTGTTTCATTATATAAATCTGAATAACATTTGTTGGTGGTCCTTCGTATTTTTTAAAAATAAAATTTATTGTAAAAATAAAAAATTATATGGACTTTGACAAGTTAAAAGGCTACAGTGCATACTTTTGATGTTAAAAAACGCATGTGCATTACAAGTTTAAAAAAATTTAAAATTTGTATAAATAAAGCATAATAGTGTCAGGATTAAACATGCTAATTTCAACGTCATAATGTTTCTTTACATATTCATTTTAGAAATTCACCTTGTGTTTTCCCTATGTAGGTTGAAGATCCACTGTCAGAAGCTACTAAATACTTGAAGTTGCTGCAGAAGAATTCCCCTGATTCATTGGAGACACACTTGCTCTCTTTTGAATTATATACAAGGAAACAAAAGACTTTGCTTGCTTTTCAGGTAGGAGGAGCCCAGTAACTTAATTTATCTAGCATCATTTGCTTCATATTTAAGTAATTACACTTCTTTCTCCGTGGGATTGTAGGCTGTGAAGCAGTTACTGAGATTGGACTCTGAACACCCTGATTCTCATCGTTGCTTGGTATGGTGTCTCTAAAAATTTACTCTTGTAATATTTTCATATTAAACTAAAATTGATAATACAATTTAATCTCATAATAATCGCCCACTAAGCTATTTTTTTTATATAACAGTAGTAGGAATAATAATAATGATAGTAATAAAAAAACTGTATTGATAATTGCTTTACTTTAAATCCTTGTCTTTATCAAGAATTGCATGGCACATAATTGCAAGAAAAGTGTACCATAGGATTTGGTACCGGCTTCTCCTAGTATGTTTTTTTATTTCATTTTTCTCATTTTCCCCTTTGTTCTTTTCTCCATCAAACACACACAAGGGGGGAAAACCTCTTTCTACTTGGATTTATTCGGGTCCATATGTTGCAGATTAAATTCTTCCATAAAGTGGGATCCATGAATGCTCCTGCAACTGACAGTGAGAAACTGATTTGGAGCGTCTTAGAGGCTGAGCGCCCAAATATTAGGTTCTTAATTCAGAATTTTTCCTCCTTTTGTTTTCTTGGGGATTCGTATCTACAATTCTTTTATTCATTTTATGATTATAATCTGATTTTAATTTTATCTGCTTTCTTTTTTGCAGCCAGGTGCATGAGAAATCCCTGTTTGAGGCAAACAACTCTGTCCTTGAAAAACACAAAGGTCATAGTGAACTTTATCGTCAACATGCAATGCATATCTTTCAAGTTTCTTTAGGAAAGTTTCTTAATTTTGTTTCTGTTTGCAGATTCTTTGATGCATAGAGCAGCTTTTGTAGAAGTCTTGCACATTTTAGATTCAAACAGAAAATCTGAGGCTGTAAAGTTCATTGAAGAGTCAACAAATAACACTGTGCCCAGGTAATGCTTTACAACATTTTTAAGTGATGCTCTCATGCTCATTCAACACATTCTTTTTGAAGTTAAAGTAAAAAAATAAGAATTTTAGAAATAGGAGAGACGATAGAGTTGGAGAACAAAGAGTGAAGAGAAGTTAGTTTTTTTTCAATTTTTTCCAAAACCTCCTTGACCTTGTCTTTTTGAGTTCCCTTTTTCCTTTTTTTTAAAATAAATAAAATAGTTGTTTATTTTCCTATTAAATTCAAATTTTGTTTTTGGTTCCTAATATATTTTTTAACTTTTTTGTCCATAATATAGTTTAAAAGTAATTGTCTAAATCGTTTTATTTTACTGTTCAAAGTTTTATCTAAACAAATATACAATTCATTAGGAACAGAAAGGTTACATTTTTTTATTAGAGACCAAAAGCAAAATTTGGAAATTTATCAAGAACCATAATCATATTTATGCCTTTATTTATTTAAGAATTTTAATGAAACTTGTTTAAAACATTATTTCCTTTTAAGAAGAGAAACCCCATGAGGCTGGGCCAAACTAATGTGTTTCTGACACATGCATATGCTGGTCGTGTATTGGGTTAAGATATCATTTTCTTATATAGATCACATACTGCACATACTTTGATTTGAGAAAGCTTGTTGGAATTCATCATCTCACCCCTCCACTGTTTGTTTTTTGGTGTGAGGCGGTTGCTTATGAGAGTAATCCATGGCATGGTGAGAAGATGGGAAAAAATAGTAAGGGTTGAGGACACCCACTCGGAGAGTTGAGATTGTGAGTGGGGAACATACAACCATCCTGTTTTTTGTGGATGAAGATGGATGGGTTTCTTCCCGAATTGCCAAACGGTATTTCTGTGTAAAGACAGTCCCCTGTCTTGTTTCTAATTTTAATTTTTAAAAGGTGGTGGTCAAGTCGTTTTCTTTATTCCAGAGATGGAAACAAGGGTCAAGATGCCCAAGTGAAATACATACTGGATCTCAGGTCAAGTGTAGCAGATTACCAACAAAACAATACTAGAAGTCTTTAAAATGAAGATTTTTAAAAAAGTGACTTTTTTTCTTTTAAATTATTGTGCCTGAATAGTTGCTTATGTATGTATCTTGTCCTATAATTTATGGACTCGGACGTGTCAATGTTCATGTTTGTCTCTTTATTTATTTTCTAGATTCATTTTAGCTGTCAAATCTTAGTAATGGTATTACTGAGTCTTTCAATACATATCTTATGCTAGAAATGGAGCACTTGGACCAATCAGGGAATGGAAACTTAAAGACTGTATTGCGGTTCACAATCTTCTTGGAACAGTTCTTGCTGATCAGGATGCTGCATTGAGTAAGTATAACTTGGAATTTTATGTTGCCTGGCTAATTTTTCTGTTGGTTGGCTTGGACGTAAGGGGAAGTGCGTATGGTAATTTTAGCACGTGATATTTTCTGCAGATGATACTTACTATTTCCACAAATAAAGTGTTTCGAGTTCCTTTTCCTGCGCTGAAAGATTTTTACATCCTAAAGATTAAAATTACTATTTGCTTTGAAGCAGACATGATTTCCTATTTTTAAGGAAAAAAGGGACTAAAGGAGATGAGAATTGTTCGCTAAAACATTTAGTTATTTTAATATTTTTCTACTCACATTTAGTGTTCTCGGTTTACATTTAATTCAATTTTCTTGTTCATATTTGTAATAGTGCAATAAAGCATCGGATATTAATTCTATGTACTCTTGCAGGATGGAAGGTGCGATGTGTGGATTACTTTCCATATTCTACATACTTTGAGGGAAGGCACAGCTCTGCCTCTCCCAACTCGGCCTTCAACCAGTTACGTAAGAACTCAGAAAGTGAGAGTAGTAACCACATCACATCAAACGGGAAAGTAGAGGCATTTAAAGATCTCACTATCTGATAAAGTCGAATGCATCCATGAGATGAGGCTAAGAGACATGCGTGTTACCCAGTTTGGATGCTTATTAAACCAAACGGCATTTGACACTCCCAGAAACGACCGTGTTGCAGTTTGCGGCAACAAAGGTCACAGTTTTGGTGCGGGTTATGGCAAACTCTACACTCCTTGTATTTTCTTTGCATGATTTCTCCCTCCCATCTGTGATATTTATTTGGTTTGCAAATGTGTATAATTTTACCTCAATTATTATGTCTTAGGATTGACTTTTTCAATTTGTTTCACCCCTTTTTTCTGAGAGGTGGTAGACGGGGCTCCATGGGCCTTTACCACTGTCTTAGATTTTCATTTTGGTCGTTGGGAGAGCTACACAATCATTTAGGTTTTGGTCCTGCATCCAGCCAACATATATATAGGGAGAGCATGTTGTATCTTTCCTATTTAATTGGTCTATTCATGTATAACCATTAACTTATGTGAAAGTTTTGCAACTGGATGCCAAAATGACGTAATTTTGGATGATGAATTCAGTATAAAAAAATGGAGGTTGGTAGAACTGTTGTATGTGGGCACCATTTGGTTTACCAGTTTTAGTTGAATCAAAAGTCTGATACAATAAACACAACAAAATGTGTAGTACCTAAAAACTCTTAGCGAGGAGTCAAGTTTTGAGCATGAAGGAAACAAACTGTGTTTTGGTGTGAAACGATATCTAATTTTTTATTGCGATAATTGAATCTCATTATGCAAACTTACGATGAATTCAAAATCCTCGTGCGATTTCTCTATACTTTTGTACTTAATACTTTAATATTTTGTGTTATGTAATTTTTTTTATATTAAAAGAGTTAAATAATTTGAACATAACATAGGAAGCTGAATCATCCCAAAAAAAATGTTGATTATAATTGATTTGCTTGTTCATAATTGTGATTTTGATGGTGATGCATGGGAGTTGCTTCGTATATTCAGTTTTGCGCATGAGCATATGTGTAAGTTAAATAACATTAATTTTTTTTATCTTCCTTACAAATATAAGATCTTAATAAAAGCAAGTTAACATCAATAATATAAAATTGATTTTAAAATTAAAAGCAGCACATTTCTTTTAGCTTGACAAAAGTTAGAAAGAAAGATAATGTTTCAAATATAAGATAAAAAAATTCTAATTAAAAAAATATTAATAGAAACGAGATTCTATCTTATTTCACTCCTTAAAAACAGTAATGCATTTTTATTAAATAAATCTTTATCAAATGGAAGGTTTTTCAACAAGAAAGTTATCACTGTTATATATTTAAAATCAGTCCTGCTGAAGTTAGTAAAACTATCAATGAAAAACCTAATTTACAAAATAAATCCTACAACTACGATTCAATTACTCTTTCCACGGTTAAAAAATATCCAAAATAAAATAT
>Ga0123341_1002751_pt1 | contig 14687 bp, 12 predicted proteins | sample Turbeapinknodule_FD_89959 | JGI IMG/M metagenome (GOLD analysis project Ga0123341, IMG submission 89959) | Root nodule microbial communities of legume samples collected from Mexico - Turtle bean Mexico pink nodule | ecosystem: Host-associated > Plants > Roots > Nodule | place: Mexico: Nepantla... | reverse complement strand
TTTAAATAATATATATATATATATATATATATATATATATATATATATTATTCCATAAAAACTGATTGAATTTTGAAATAGATGTGGTACAAAATGAAAAGATAACTAAGTACCAAATTAATAAGACAACTCATTTAACACGGAGAAAAGTGCAAAATATACCTTACTCAAATAAGTTGAGAGACCTTATCCAATGGCATCTTTATGTTGGGGAACCAAACCACATGCTCTTGGATTCATCTCAATGATAACGTCACAAAACAATTCAAATTTGTCATATAATATATAGATTTTAAAAGGCTATTAACTAATTGGATGGAATTGATTTCATCTTGCTATTTGTTACTTGTTATTACCTTTTTTCTTCTCTTAAATCACAATATTTTATCAAAGTGGGGACAACCCAGACAATAATTATTGGAAAATTGAAATTCTAAGGCTAATGAAAGTCAAAAAATAAGAAACATGATCATAAAGAAAGTCTTATCACTCTTTCACATTCACTATAGTTTTTGAGAGACAACTTTTTTGTTTTTGTAACATATAGTAAAGTAAAATAATAATATTAATAATAATAATATTAATAATAATAATATTAATATTATTAATAATAATAGTAATAATATTAATACTAATAATAATATTAATATTAATATTTTTATTATTATTATGAATATCATTTTAATTATTATTATTACTAATAATATCAATATTATTATAACTATTTTAATTATTTTAAATTTTATTATTAATAATAATAATAATAATATTATTAGTTTATATTCATAATTATAATCCTAATACTAATATTAATAAAATTAATAATAACTACAATAATTATAATATATTAATATTAATATTAATAATAATAATTATAATAATATTATTATTATTATTAATTTTATATTTGTACTGGACAGAGTGCTCAGGGCTCAGTGTTCGGTGGTAGGATCTTGGTGCATGGCATAGGCAGGTCAGCTCGGCTGTTGGGCCAGTAAAATTGGCCATGTGGTTGGACCCAGTTTGGTCAGTAAACCCGTCTTGACATAATTGAGATAACCTTTTACAGGTAAGCATACGACTTCTAGTAAAGGGTATTTGTGAATCTAGGGGTGCGCTTAGCACGTATGGAGTCTAGGTCAAGTAGATGTATTCTTTTTAAACCGAAGCCCATGTGTTTTAGGGCACATAATGATTATGTTGCATGTATAACGAAAGATAGTGTATCACACCATGAGTAAGGTGCCCACGTAAGTAGAATGGACCCTTGATGTTGATACGTGGGTTGGTGCCCTGGTGGTTATTCTGTTATTATTTTATGCTCCCTGGAGGAAAGATTTTGTTTTGTTGCAGCACTAAGAGAGTGTGCCACTGAACAGAATATTTTCTTGTTCAGCATGCTTTCAGTTGAGATTAGATTCTCGTGATGCAAAGTTGTTACAAGAGTAAGCTATGAAAGGAGCTTCAGACCCCAAGTAAAGGTACGCTGTTTCTAAGATTGAAACTTACTACTTCTTAAATTCTTATAAGTCATGTACTGACTTGATCGTCGGAGTGCAATCAACAGGTAGGACCCCCTCTGTTTCAACGAAGCTACGTTCCAGAGCCACAAGAGTGAAGGACAAACTCGTGAAGAAAAAGACAAAACTAGAGCTTGTCATCAGAGTCAACCAACGAGCAATTCAACCGACAAGAACATTTGGCGCCCACCATGGGGCCCGATAAAACCTAATCTTATCCACAATTGTGTTTGAGTTTTCTGACGTAATGAGGAACACGAGGCAAGGTCCACTGGGATCTGAAGGGAAAGAGGACCCCACTATGCAGCAAATCATGGAGAGAGCCCTCCAAGTAGCAAACGAAGAAGCCAAGGCTGACCAATTGAGGCCATTCCTCGAGCGTGGAATGTGGCAAATCTCAAGTTGTATTTGAGCTAAGATATTCTTTCTTAATGCTTTCTTTTTGAACAATGTGATGGTTATGTTTTGTTGATCTACTTGAATTAGCACACGGTAAGTCGACCTAGCTCGGTGTTAGTATGACCACTCGAGTATGGGCGCCCTGTGAGTAAATGATTACCTAGTGGCAGGTAAGACGGGGGGCATGTGTATCGTGTAGGAGAGCTCGTCATCTCAACCCAAGTGTTTGGGAAAGGTCATCTCGGTGTTTAGGCCCAAGAGGTGAATCACGAGCTCGGCTCAGATGTTGGTCAGCCCAGAAAAGGTAATTAAGACAAAGGAATATTTTATGTGTTGATATATTATTCTGAAGATAAAAGATAAAGGAATATTTTATCATGATATTCTGAAGATGACGTGAATGATTAATTATCATTTAAATTTGTTGTGATATTGTTATCATGATCTCTCACATGAGAGAAGTTATTCTTGTTACTGGATATAGAACGCAGTAGTGTAAAAGTACATGTATAGGAAAGTTCTGGCAAGGAAAGCCTTGGTATTTAATCGCGTCCATTGGTAACCCACCTCTCTTTCCTGGGAACTTACCTGGTGTACTAGTTCATAATCTACAATAAGCAACAAAGATAAAACACTTTGACAGATTTGCCAAAACTCATGAGTTGAGAATGACAAATGATTATGTCCTACTGTAGCTTGACAATAAGGGGCAATACAACACCAAACTTTTATACCATACATGTTCATAGAAGTGTTTGGTGACGAAGCCTATCGGCTGGAAATTCAAGACGGTGGAGCCATTCCTCGAATGGGGAACACGACAAGCCTCAAGTTCTATTTCAGTGATTGTTTAAAGCCAAGTAAAGCGACTTGTCTTGGTAGAATACTCGAGCAGGCGATCTGTGCAAATTGTTTTCAGATAAGGCGACCTGTTTCAAGTGCAGGCACTCTGAAGTTGTGATTGTTTAATGCTAGGTAAGGTGACCTATCTTGGTAGAATACCTGAGCATGAGTTTTGTGCAGATTGTTTTCAGATAGGGTGACCTTTTCTTGGTAAGATTCCAAGTCTAGGTGTTTTGCAGTTCATGGTGATTCAGATGAGACAACTTTTTCTTAGTAACATTCTGAGTTCAGGTGCCCTGAATCATGTTTAACTGTAACTAAGATTGTTTGGCTAAAGGCAAATAAGACGATCTCACTCGGTTAGAATACTTGAATAGGTGCTCTGCGGAAAAATTGTTCATCTATGGGCAGGTAATACGACCCACCTCGGCATTGGTGAAACCACCCGAGCTCGGGTGCTCTAAAGATGAAAGTTGAGATTAACCTTGTGCCGTTGTAATGCACCGTGAAGGTGTTAGTTTAAGAGTTGACTTGGTGTGTAAGCCAACACCCAAGTCAAATGCTCTAAACAAAAGTAAAAGGTTCAAAGATCTACACCTATCATACTATCTCACTGTGAAATTCACACAACTATGCGCATAAATAATCTCAATATCATCTCCTAGTATGACAGAGTTAACTCATATAACAGGTTAAGTTAGTTATCTTTCAAACGACTTACCCATTCATATGAACCTCCTTTGACTCTCACCACCTGAATAACTTAATCTATATGATTCCATTATCTCAGGAGAGTCGGGATATCTCCTTTTAGAAGGATCCCTAATTAATGCACATCCTAAACAATCTTAACACAGTGTTTTCTTTACTGAAAATACTATGTCTTGATTAAGATTCATATTTCACATCTCACAATATCCAAAATCACACAATTAAATCATACTAAAGCTTAGAATTTCTAACCACACAAAAAATTCATCTAATAATCACATAAATATCTAATTAAAGGATTTTTCAATTAAATATACATAAATTTTTTTTACATAATTTATAAGTAAAACTATAAAATAGAAATAAACCAACCTTTTAAAAGGATTTCCGTTTTTTATTTTTTTTAAGAGAGTCTAGCTTGAGCGAAAATTTACTCGCTTGTGCGAGAATGGGTCTCACTCAAGTGAAAATCCCCTCGATTGAGCAAGAGTAAACCCAAGAGCAATCCCAAAATTTACCCCATTTTTGCCTGAGCGAGATTCTTTCTCGTTTAGGTGAAAATGGACCCGAGAGCACCCTAACTTTCCATTCTATTCTCGCTTGAGCGAGAATTAGCTCGCCTGAGCGAGATATGCAGAGAAATATGCATAATTATACCTAATATGCATAATTATACCTAATTTCATCATTCATAGTAAAACATAAACAATTTCAATAAGTCATTTCACTTCAAAAGTAACTTACACTATATCAACTATATAAATGAATCAATTTTTCAGATTCAAACAAAAATATCTACCATAAATCATCCATATCAAAATCAACATATTCACATTTTATTTCAAACAATATTTTGCATTACTCATAAACAATCAATCCTGCAAACAAAATTTGGAACTGATGACCACGTTAGCCCCACATCCAGATCTTCTAGCCTATGGTTCTATTGAAAATTTAAACTAGTTTCCCTCACTAGAACTTGAGCAAATACTCACTAAGAGCTCCAAATCTACCAAAATCTTAAAGATAACTTAACCTGCAGCACAAAGTCCTGATAAAAAATATAACTATATCACTAGGACCTTGAGCTAATAGATATTAACCCTGAAGCAAAAAGGGTCACATGCAAGGCCTAAACAGAGACAAACCTAACAAGTTCAAAATTTGACTTAAGGAGAAGAACAAAAATGAACTTACTCTATTAAAGATTCTGATCGGGTTGCCAATAGTCTAATGACGAACTCCGATTGTTAAACTGATAAGCGAGAATATGAGAATCTTAGAGAGATGGTAGAAGAAAGAAAAAAAGGAATTTTTAGAGAGATGATGATTCTTTTAAAATGAGTTTCTATTTATATGTTCTTTTAAATTTAATAATAAAATATTTATATGTCATTTTAATTATACCACTACTATCCTAAGACTATTTTTTCTTTCCTTACAAAGGTGTGTTTGGAGTTCAAATTGTGATTATATGGCATAATAGCACGATCATTTAACTTATTTTTTTTACCCTGATATTTTTGGATGTTTCTTCCTGTTTTTGTGATTCTATACAATATTAGGTTTGGGTGTTATCTACTTTTCCCCCCACTTTTGTGGTTGTATCTCTTGAACTATTTCAGATACTTATATGTATCCAAGTTAACACGTTTAGTTTTAATTTCATCCCTAATATATTGCTAAGTGCCATTATGTTGTTTCCTTTACATACATCACGAGAAGTCCAAATATGTAGATTAATTGATATTTATTTATTTATTTTAGTTTAATTAATGATTTAAGTGTATAATTGTATTAATATTTTAACTTTTCTTTATTTGTAATGCTATTATAAATTCAAATAAAATTAATTTAATAAATATACTTATCCCAATTTAATAAATGAATGGGTCAAAATATCTTTTTAGAAGAATGATACAACTAAAATATCTTTTAACAAGAATGATAGAACTAATAAATAAGTGTATAAGTATATCCTAATAGTAAATAAATATAAAATACTAACTTAAGTGTAAATAATAATATGATGTGACTGTATTTAGTTATCAAGTATAATAAAAGCCATGAGTTTACAAATTATGAAATATTTATCTCCTGCATTGAAATTGGGAATCAAGTAGACAATTTAAAAACCAAACCAGGAAAACTGATTATAATGTTTATACTGTTCAATCAGTATATTTATTAAGATCGATGCAATATGACCAATTAAGACCGCACTTTGCCTAACTCTAAATTAATTGTTTATTAGCTTAATGTCTCCGTCACTAATAACCAAGAGGATTTGATTTTTCCACTTTCGGATAGGGCATGTGTTTCGAAATCTGATACCACATATTATATATTTGCTACTCCCTCTGATTCTATCACATTTTATTTCATCTTTATTCACAGTTTATGATATTAATTTTATATTGATCTATCTTTATTGTATTCTTAACTGTTTATTATGAATGAGTAAATAAAAAGTATATATGAGAAGAAAAAAAGTTTATAATAAGATTTATAGAATTTTCAAATAAAATGTTATCATAGATGAATAAAAAAAATGTTATTAGAAAAGAAAGAACAATGATTATAGGAAGCTATAGTACTTGTTAGCAGAATCTTAATAAAATAATATATGTGTGCGTCACTTTTTGGAAATTTCAAAGATGACCCACGAGTTATAATAATAGAAAACAGTCTCTCTCATAGAACCCTTTGAGGCCATGGTAAAGCCACGTATGAAGCAAGGGAAGATAACGAAGATGAAGAGGAAATGAAAGGCAGAGTCCTTGACTCAATGCTCAAAAGGGTAACAGAATAATAGATACCCAACGTGGAAACAAACTGAGCCTGCGATGAGAGGTTAAAGAGTATGCAAAATACGGCAACACTTTACTTTTGTTAATTCTAAAACATTTTCTTTATTCCATTATCAGTTTTTTTTTATATTATTGTTACTGTTGTTTGTGTTGGGGAGGTGTTGTCTGTTCTGTACTTTTGTTTTATTTTTTTATCGTCTTTTTTCTCTTTTTTGTGATTTTCTTATAATAAGAAAAATGTTTGGAATTTATGAGGCTGTGGCGCTTCAGTGTGCTTGTGTGCAGCTAGAAAGTTTTTGTTGTGTGGTTCTGTTGCGAGGTTGGCCTAGCAGAAACAGGAGATCCTCCTATGGTGTCATTGGTACACCTCTCTCTTCTTTCTCTCTTTGTCTGTGTCTCTACAACATGTATCTCTCTATCTGCCCATTTACTAACTCTGATAGGTGGGTGGTGGGAGATTTTGATCAATTTGGATAAAGTTTGGTACTTTTTTTTGAGGGTCTGTGTATGTTTCCTCTAGTGTTGGAGTTAGAAACCTTTAACCTTTGTGGAAGAGTCTATGCATCTTTTTCTTTTGGTTTGGTTTGGTTTCCTGAATTTTAATCCGTCCCTGTTAAAAAATTGTCTTTTTTTTTTTGTTTTAATTATCTAAATATACTGGTTTTTGTTTAAAGGGATAGGATTGCATACTGAAGAGTTTGTGATTTCACGGTGCTGACTCCACAGGAAGTTGTGATCGTGTTAAGTGTGAAAAGGCTGAGAGGTAGATTTTGATACACGGTCTTTGTGGTTTTTTTGGAGCGAGTGAAATGAGTTTTGAGTTATAATGGTGATGGTGGAGGTGCCAGAGTGTGAGGGAAGTTGGAGGAGGATCATAGTTTTTGGATGTGTTGTGCTTGGCCTACATGCAACTCTAACTGGATAAAGATGGAGGGTTCTTCAGGGTCTGCTTTTCAGAATTCTGGCAGTTCCAGGGCTTTGAATAGTTCTGGAGTTTCGGATAGGAACCAAAGGGTTCACTATCCTGAAAGGAACCCATTCTCGGGTGAGGGATCGCAGGATTCGGGGTTTAAAAGGGAAAGAGAAAGGGTTCTGTTGGCTCAAGGTGATCATGCTAAAACTTTGGGTGGTGGGTTTTCTGGGTTATGTGAAGATGAAGTGGAGGTTGACCCCTTTTATGGTGCTGTGGAATGGGGTGATGTTAGCTTGAGGCAGTGGTTGGATAAACCCCAACGATCTGTGGATGCCTTTGAATGCTTGCACATATTTAGGCAAATAGTAGAAATTGTTAGTGTAGCGCATTCTCAAGGAGTTGTAGTTCATAATGTGAGGCCTTCCTGTTTTGTCATGTCGTCTTTCAATCATATCTCGTTTATTGAATCAGCATCTTGTTCAGATACTGGCTCGGATTCTCTAGGAGAAGGATTAAACAACCAAGGTGGTGAGATCAAAACTCCAACATCTCTCTGTCCCCATGATATGCATCATCAGAGCTTGGGAAGTGAAGATTTTGTGCCTGTCAAGACTTCTACAACTACTGCTCGGTCAGATTCTAGTTGCATGCTGTCGAGTGCTGTGTATGCAGCTCGTGCATCTTTGATAGAAGAAACAGAAGAAAATAAAATGAAAGATAGGAGGAAGGATGAAGAAGTAGAAGGAAAGAAGCAATCATTTCCAATGAAGCAGATATTGCTAATGGAGATGAATTGGTACACTAGTCCTGAAGAGGTTGCTGATGACTCTAGTTCTTGTGCTTCAGATGTTTATCGATTGGGGGTTCTTCTTTTTGAGGTTCATAACAGAAACTGTACAACTCTTAAGTTCTTATATTTTAATAGGGTGCTTTGATATACTTTATCTTCTTCACTTTGTTCTTACAGTGGATGTAATATACAGTGTTGAAAGTCCCTATTTACATTTTTATGTACTCTAATTCTATTATCTTGTATGTGACCAGCTATTTTGTCCGCTAAACTCAAGAGAAGAAAAGAGTAGAACCATGTCTAGCCTTAGACATAGGGTTCTTCCTCCACAGTTACTTCTTAAGTGGCCCAAAGAAGCTTCCTTTTGCTTATGGTTACTGCATCCTGACCCTAGTAGTCGTCCAACACTGGGGTAATTATCTTCATCACATGGTTTTTAATTTTTTCAAATTACATAACCAAATTCCAACTTGTTTGTGATATGTCCCAATTACCTTCCATTTGAATGCCTGGTTTTCTTATCCCTTTTTGTTTTCCAATTCTACAATTTATGAGATACTATAAGTTTTTGATTCTGCTAATTGGAAATTTATTTTGAATTAAGTTTTTATTAGCTATTTTTACATTAAATTCCTGAGATTATATAAGCTTAAAGTGTCTCTGATTTACTTATCTCTCAGATGCAAGGTCACTATGAAGTGTCTATTCCATAAACTAATTAAATAGGTTTAATAATAGCATGAGAGTTTATGTTGTAACTTTGGCACTAATCTTGCTGTGTTGGATTGAATTAGTTTTGTTAAGAAGTTTAATATCTGATATTTATAATTTTGTTGAAGGTGGACGATAGGTAATAAATCATTTTCCGAAACAACTATGACAATATTGTATTGCATTTGCTTACTTGTTGAAATATTTTAGGAATTTCTACCCTAAATAAGATTTTTTAAATATTTCTCTCTATAAGCATTCATGGAAATTTGAAGCTTTAATTGGCTTTTGTCTCATATGAAGAATCAGCAACTTTTTTGCACCACGTGGTAGATGATTTCAATCCTGTAAGAAAGATTACATAATTTTTAAACCAATTGTTGACTTGTGTTGCAGGGAGTTGTTGCAGAGCGAGTTCCTTAATGAACAAAGAGATGATATGGAAGAACGTGAAGCAGCAATAGAGCTGAGGCAAAGGATAGAGGATAAGGAGTTGCTGCTAGAATTCCTTTTATTACTTGAACAGAGAAAACAGGAAGTTGCTGAGAAGTTGCAACACACTATCTCTTTTCTGTGCTCGGATATTGAAGAAGTGACTAAGCAGCAAATTAGATTTAAGCAGATTACTGGTACTGAACTGGGGAGTGATGATCGTTCAGCATCAAGTTTCCCATCAATGACAATTGTTGACAGTGAGGATTCTGAATATCTAGGGGCTAGAAAACGAGTGAGACTAGGGACACATGTTAAAAACATTGAGGAATGTGATGATTATGATGATGATGATGGAGGAGATGATCAGAAAAGTAACGGAGGTTTTCTTTCAAAAAGTTCACGGCTAATGAAGAACTTTAAGAAACTTGAGTCAGCATACTTTTTGACACGATGTAGACCGGCCTATACCTCTGGGAAACTGGTGAGTACGCATCCTCCTGTAACAAGTGATGGTAGAGGGTCTGTTGTTTTGACTGAAAGAAGTTGCATCAATGACAAGAAATCAAAAGAGCAGTGCAGGGAGGGTGCAAGTGCTTGGATAAATCCTTTTCTTGAAGGTTTGTGCAAGTATTTATCATTCAGTAAGATAAAGGTTAAGGCTGACCTAAAACAAGGGGATCTTTTGCATTCATCCAACCTGGTATGTTCACTCAGTTTTGATCGTGATGGAGAATTTTTTGCTACTGCTGGTGTGAATAAGAAAATTAAAGTGTTTGAATGTGATTCAATCATAAATGAGGATCGTGATATCCACTATCCAGTTGTGGAGATGGCTAGCAGGTCAAAGTTAAGCAGTTTATGTTGGAATGCATACATCAAAAGTCAAATTGCTTCAAGTAACTTTGAAGGTGTTGTGCAGGTAAGTACATTGCCATCCATGAATTGTTTGTTTGTGGTATGTAAGTACAACAATATTGTAACTTGTCTTCTTATTCAGTTATGGGATGTGACAAGAAGTCAAGTAGTCTCTGACATGAGGGAGCATGAGCGGCGAGTGTGGTCCATTGATTTCTCGTCAGCAGACCCAACAATGTTGGCAAGTGGGAGCGATGATGGTTCTGTCAAGCTATGGAGTATCAATCAGGCAATTCCATTTTTGCACTTGGTGGATGTCAGCTTTGAAACTAAACGTACTGCAGTCATCTGTTGCATGTTTTATGTATATTATGCTGGATGTATAATGAGTTGTTTCTCTCACCTGGGATGTTTCTGCAGGGAGTTAGTGTTGGCACCATCAAAACCAAGGCAAATGTATGCTGTGTTCAGTTCCCGCTGGATTCTTCTCGTTTCCTTGCATTTGGTTCAGCAGATCATCGAATATATTACTATGATCTTCGCAACCTTAAAATGCCGCTGTGTACTTTGGTTGGACACAACAAGACTGTCAGCTACATCAAGTTTGTAGACACTGTCAACCTTGTCTCATCTTCCACAGATAACACTTTAAAGCTTTGGGATTTGTCTACGTGTGCATCTCGAGTTATAGACTCACCGATTCAATCATTCACAGGTCACGTGAATGTCAAGGTAAAAAGTAACTTGTGTCTTTACTGTCACGAGTTCTCTCAGTCATAAGGACTTTTGCATTAATTCATATCCTGCTCAAATTAATTGATGGACCTGTGTGTGATTATGCACCAAGAATTATATTCAAACTTAATTTCCATTCAATTTTTATGACACTTTTTTCAGTTTTGAGGCATTATATATTATCTTGCTGATGCATCTTCCCTTTGTTGCAGAACTTTGTGGGATTATCAGTATCTGATGGTTACATTGCCACTGGTTCAGAGACAAATGAGGTATTTCATTCATGTCCCTTATCTATCTATTAGTTTTCCTGTTGGTTTTACAGTACTACTGAAGGTAACATTCTGTGTGGATCAGGTGTTCATATACCACAAAGCCTTCCCCATGCCTGCTCTGTCATTCAAGTTTCAGAACACAGACCCTCTTTCCGGTCACGAAGTGGATGACGCAGCGCAATTCGTTTCGTCAGTTTGTTGGCGGGGTCAGTCATCCACCTTGCTAGCCGCAAATTCCACAGGGAATGTCAAAATTCTGGAGATGGTTTAGGTTGTTGGCCTCTACACAGCATTCTACAAATGATACAAAGTTTGCTGAGCATGAGGTGACAGAACCTTTGTTTAAGATCAGCTTCTGTTGCCACTAAATGCTATACAAAGAAGTATATAGATTCCTCGATTATGATTTGCAAATTGTAACATAAAATTTTTTTGCATTAGTAGTTCATAGCGGAAGCAGTTAAAGAGAAGAGCGAGGTTGATCTCTTGCAAAACAAAACAAGTCCTGTAGATAGTGTCACATGGAAAAAAAAGTGAAGGTCAAAATCTATATGAGATTTTATTACGTTTATGATCCATATTCAATTTGATAGTACTACATTCACCTAGTGGAATCTACTATTTTTGTGTAGAATTCGATAATAGCTACAAATAAAAATCTATTGTTTTTAATGAAGTTTCTCCGTTAAGAAAATTTAAATTATACACAAGTTACAAACAACTTTTTTAATTATAGTTATTCTTAATGGAAATAAGTTGGAATTGTTCAAGGTTTATTGAGAGACACTTTGAGAAGATCAAGTTTTGGTCGAGTTGAATCTTCTTTAGATTGGTTGTTGAACTTTGTTGATGAAGCATCCCATGAGAGTTTATTTGTAGAAGATTTTTCGATGTTTAAATTAGTAATAGTTAGAGAAATATTTTAGAAGCATTTAATGATTAAGAACAAGATCCAGTGACTATTCTTTGGAGAAAGTTTGGAAACCACAAATGAGCTTTGCTACCTTAATTTTTTTGTTGAGCTTGATTAAAGTGAAAATTTTCAAGGTTGTATTTTCACAACCTTAAAGGCTCATGCTTTGCAACCTTAACCAGAAATGAGATGTACTTGGTGTACGACATACAAATAGGTGTTAATGGTATAATATGTCATTTAGACAACTTAACATTCTTTTTTTCATGTCACATAGCCCTGGGATATGATGTTTGGATCTTTTGGTTTCATGCAAAATATGAAACGTTTGAAAATTCTTAAAATCTTTTTGTATTTGGTTTTTTCTATCTTCATTGTTTCATCTCTCCTTCGTTGTGCTGCCTTCGTGAGAGCTTTTCTCCATTTCTTCTATTTATTGTTGTCTCTATTTTTGTGTCATCCTTTAAGTATGTTTTCAATGGATTTTTTTGTTTCGATTCTTCTAATGAAAATGGACCTTTACTCTCATAGGGGATGATTAGTCTTTTGTGTGAACTCTTTTTCACATAAGGTAGATATTGAAGAAAAAAATTATTTCTCTTCCTTCCTCATGTTGAATGCCACAATTGTAGTTGGCCCTTCAAAAGTAGGCAAACATAAAGTTCCCTCTCAAGGTGGGTATGAGCCAAACGTACCAAAAGGAAAAAGGAAGGACAAATTCCTTCCAATCCTTGATCTTGAGTACTTTTGGGTACTCAAGGAGGTCGCCTCTTACCTTTTCGAGTTCACCTTTAAAGAACTGGTGGAAGAACTAGTTTCTTATTTCACGATTAGTTCTGATAACCTTTCCAAGTTTATTGTTGCTGAGGCATGCACTGGCGAGGATAAAGTATATAGGAAACCTACCATGAATGATGATGATTTCATTTTTGTGTACGAGTTCTTTTTCAAGGAGCTTGATATGTTTCTTTGTGATGAGGGACCTATAGAACATGGGAGCTTTAATGTTTCAAATTCATGATGAAACTGGAAGCTATGATGCTTTTTGTTTTGGGTTTAGTCTAGGGTGTTTAGAATCTTTGTATGATCTTTCCTAGTTCCTTGCACAAGCTTGCTCAAATATGTTTTGAAAGAGAAAAGTGTTTTTCTAAGCAAAGAGAAAAACAACCTCTTTGAGCTGCAAGTGCTACTACCAAATGAATTGGCTCCATACGTGCTACATGTACAAATACTTCAGTATAGTCTACCCCATGTTGTTGAGTATACCCCTTTGTTACAAGTCTGGCCTTGTATTTTTCGACATCTCCATTTTCATTGAATTTAGTCTTATAAATCCATTTTACTCCAACCTTCTTTCCTCCCTTGGGTAATTCCGTCAATTCCCATGTGCCATTTTTTGTTTATTGCTTCTATTTCCATATCCATGGCGTGGCTCCATTTCTCACTTTTCAAGGCATCTTCATAGTGAATAGGATCAGTAGCTGCATGTATGGCTAAATGAGCTTCATTATCTTCTTCAGAAAGACCTTCCCCTGTTGTATAGTCTCTCATCCAGACTGGTGGTCTTCTATTCCTTTCTTCAGTTAAGCTAGTAGAGCAAATGTCCGCCAAAGATTCAAAGGAAAAGTTATCCCCTTCTATATTAGCTTCGAGATCAGATTCACTTCCCATCTTCATTTTCGTCAAATGCAAATGTATTCTCCTCACTATCACCCCATTCCAATTCGCACATAATGGATCCTTCATAAATATTATCCCAATCCCAATTCATGTCTTCTTCAAATACAACATCCCGACTCATTATGATCCTTTGAGAAGTTGGATCATAAAGTCGATAAGCCTTTGATCTTCACTAACTCCCATTAAAACACAACTTAAGCTCTTATCATCCAGCTTGGTTCTATTGCTGTCAGGCACATGAACATGAACAATACAACCAAAAACTCTAAAATGCTCCACTGAAGGCTTGACTCCACTCCAAGCTTCTTTTGGGGTTTTATTTTTGACAGTCAATGTTGGGTTGTGATTCAATACATGCACGGTCCAGTTGACTACTTCAGGCCAAAAAATCTTTGGAAGTTTCTTTGCAGAAATCATACTACGAACCATATTCATAATAGTTCTATTCTTTCATTCCGCAACCTCATTCTGTTGTGGTGTGCATGCAGTTGTCAATTGTCTACGAATACCATTTACTTCACAAAAATTATTGAATTCTTGTGATGTAAACTCTCCTCCTCGATCACTACGTAAGGCTATAATAAATGAGTTTGTTTTCTTTTCAACATGAGCCTTAAAATTTTTAAAAACAGCAAAGGCTTCTAATTTCTCTATTAAAAAATAGACCCATGTTTTTCTACTAAAATCATCAGTGAAAGTAATCAAATACTGTTTCTTGCTGTTAGAAATGGGTGTGATCGGTCCACAAATGTCAACATGCACCAATTGGAGAAGTTGTGAAGCTCGCCAGGTGCTCTTCCTTGGAAACGAGTTTCGTTGTTGCTTACCCACTGATCCGGTCGGTCATCGGTAGTCGATGACGTCAGCAGCAGATAACCACGTGGACCACTCGCACGGTGACACGTGGATCAGGTGGCAGAGAAATCGGGGAGGCGATCACCCGGTATGGTTATCGGAGGTCAGTAACCGAGTGACCACCGACAGATCAGTTCCAAGATAAACGGGTGACACGTGGATCAGGTGGCAGAGTAGTCATGGAGGAGATTCCCCGGTATGGAGATCGGTGGTCAGTAACTGAGTGGCCACCGACAGATCAG
>Ga0123341_1002750_pt1 | contig 14691 bp, 8 predicted proteins | sample Turbeapinknodule_FD_89959 | JGI IMG/M metagenome (GOLD analysis project Ga0123341, IMG submission 89959) | Root nodule microbial communities of legume samples collected from Mexico - Turtle bean Mexico pink nodule | ecosystem: Host-associated > Plants > Roots > Nodule | place: Mexico: Nepantla... | reverse complement strand
ATAATAACTATTAAACTAGTCTTATAATAATCATTATGACATAAATAACCGTTCAACAATTAAAATTCATTAAATTGATCGTTGTACTCATAATTATCATTAATCATAATTAGAACTCAGTTATAAAATATCGATGGAAGTTTAGATATTCCACTATTAAGACAAATAATCTATAGTTACTACAATTTTAATTACAAAATCTAATAACAAAATTATTTTTTATTATGGGTAGTTACACTTACTTATAAATTTAATATAAATTTTAAAAACGTGTTGTAATTAATTTTATTATAACATTTTTTATTAACATTAAAAAAGTGTTATTATAATTGTGAAAGAGAGGAGTTTGGTGGTGGGTGGGGAGGAGGAGAATGAGTGCAAACAGAGCTTCATCGAGGTTACAGGCTTTGATAAATCACATCCAGTGTTCGTATTCCGCTCCCACCAACCCCAACATTTTGGATAAACCCATCGTTTTGAGGAAGATAGCGGCAGTTCTGATCTGTGTCTTCGAAGGCGGCGATGGGAGTCTCCGGGTAATCCTCACCAAGCGCTCTTCCTCTCTCTCCACCCACTCCGGTCTCTCCCTCACTCTTTGCATTCAATGATCTTCTGTTTTTCTATTTCAATTCAAGTTTCATCTCACTGTTACGTCAGCAGGTGAAGTGGCTTTGCCAGGTGGCAAGAGGGAAGAAGGCGATGCTGACGATGTACAAACAGCGTTGAGAGAGGCCAAGGAGGAAATTGGCTTGGACCCTTCTCTTGTTTCTGTCATTACTCCTCTCCAACCCTTCCATACTACGGTACATTTCTTCCTGTTTTTAATCTGTTCTTCATTTTTTCTTCTATCAATTACATCTTCTGCTACAACGAATCTTCACTGCATCTAACTTCATTTGCTTCGGTTTAGGTTACCGATTCCTTTTCTACTGCAAAACCCTCTTTAAAACTTCACTTAGATACTTTCAGTTCAAATTGTTCCTGCATCTTCCTTCACTGGTAAAAATTTCTTTTAAGTCCTTATACTTAAAAAAAAAAGCTTTTTTAAATCTCTAACACATCATTTTTAATCCATAGTTAAAGAGCGAAAATTAAAAATAATATCTCTACGGACTAAACAAAACAAAATTGACGTGTAATTAAATGTTTTAAGGTGTAGAGAGTAGATGAGACAATTTATGTAACTATTACATCATATGAGTAATTAAATGTTTCAAAAACATGTAACCTGGTTTATTAGTAAATATTTCAATCCAATTGTACCTATCCATTTCTTAGATTCAGGTTATCAACTACCCTCCTGCATGCCTACAAGTTCGAACCTTGTTGGAGCTCAATGGAGATCCCAAGTCAACTAAACATGATAGCATTTCATTGTATATAAGTTGGGGCAAACTTCACCTTATAAGCCGATTTTATTATGAATTTGAGTTACACTTAAAATCCACTTCTTAATAAACCTCGTTGAGTTCAGGTTATGATTGGGAACAAACTTGCTTCCTTTAAATCCAACATTCTTAATCAGATAAGTTAGGTCCTGCAATTCCAGAGTATGGTATTATTTTACTATTTTGTAGTATCGACTACTATCCCTAAGACTCGCGTTTGTATCGAATTATAATATACCGAGCTAATATCAGGAGGATCTTACTAGTATTTAGGTTAAAGCTTCTTCAATTATGCCCAGTTTGGGCTGACTTTTAGTTTATGGGATATTTTCAATTATAAAACTCTATTATTGAGACTTTTCTAAAACAGGAATGCGGAGTTTTGATTAGTTTGTAAGTGCTTACTGAAAAAAAATAGATGAGATAGCTTCTAAATAGTTGAAATGAGTTAGTTGGTTTTAATGTGAGAAGTTTGATACAATTTTTCATTTTTAATTCATTCTATTTTCTTATCCTGAACACTCAAATTTATTCAAGCTGACTCGTGTCCTTGGAAATAAAGAAATCTTGTTAGCTTTGACACTATAGGCAAACACATAATCCAGATTTAGAGGCACACAGAGACTCAAAATCTTAATTATTTTATATTAATTAAAAATATCTTTGAGCCTTAGAATTTTCCATAACTCAATACCCTTACATAGCAGTTTTTAAGTACAGTATGGTGTCACCATAGTACCTGTGCTTGGAGTACTCACCAACAAGGATGCATTTTCGCCAATTTTAAATTCAGCTGAAGTAGAAGAAATATTTGATGTTCCATTGGAGATATTCCTCAAGGTTTGTTCTAGTGTTACTGTTCTCAAATAAAATTTTGTATACTTTTTTCCCTGTTGAAAATTTGGGGCACTTTCTGACTTAGACAAATGAACTTAATTTCTGACATCATGGTTGAATGCAGAATGATAACAGAAGAGCTGAGGAAAGAGAATGGATGAAGGAGAAGTATCTTTCACATTATTTTGATTATGAGGTTGGGAATAAGAAGTATGTGATATGGGCTATAACTGCTTCAATCCTAATTTGGACGGCTACTCTTTTACTTCAGCGCTTCCCTGATTTTCTAGAACAGAGGCCTGCAATATGGGGAGGGATGACTGAAGGTGACAAGATCATACTGCAGAATATTTCCAAGTCCAAATAATGATTTTGGGTTTGACTGGAAAATTTTCTTTATAAGTACTTTTGAGAAAGAGAAATAAGAAAAAAATATGAAATAAACTTCTCTATGAATTAAAATTAACTTGCCCATAAAAATGAAATCTCTTTTTTAGGTTTGTACAATAACGACTGATATGTGTATTATTAGATGGATGCTTAATAATGTTTCATTTGGAATTTTATAGCCAGTTTATATACGTTGCATGTTTTGATAAAACTTTGAATTTTACACACTAAAGGATTCTTGGAGATGTAATTGTATTTACAAATCAGTGACAATTGTTGTATTCTGACGACTACTCGAAGGCTTTAAGGCGATCTCTTCATAGTTGCTAAATACTCGCTTTGAAAAGAAAAAGTTGGTTAACCTTGTGTAGTTTCTTCTGGTTTTCAGTGTTACATCAGACTGCATTTTAGCAAAATTGTTCACGCAACTAATGTGGATTTTGGTGTTTGTTGAGCCTTTTTTTATAGATTTTTCTTATAAAAATGTATAGAATTGGGTTAAAGACATGGATTTTTAGTCAACATGGAAGCAACCAGTTCTAGCTTTTAATTAGTTTGTTTGCAAACCCATTTTATACTCGCCTCATTCAGTAAAACCACATCCACCAATCAAGTAAACGCAGAAGCTGTTCATATTAGCTTCTGCGTGATGTAGATCTGAATGGAAACATACGATGAAACAATTAGAAAGATGAATTAAGAGAGACACTCAGGGAGAGTGAGTGAATAAATATGAGATCTTGAGCGAATGCAAAGCATTATAGATGTTACACTGCGTGATGAATCAACCTATTTTCAAATGCAACAGTCGTGTATATGGCACGGTGGGTGAATTTCAGTCAACGGCAAACGATACGCACATAAGTATAGAGAACGCATAAGCAAAAATACCTTCCTAATTATTTATTCGGTGTTACTCATAAATTAAAAGATAAATGTAATAACCTTTGCAATAAAACTCAAAATATGTAGGAATCCTAAAAGATTTTAACAAAAAAAAGTAACTTTTTAAATTTTTTTCAAATTTATTCTAATATAGGAATCACAGTTGCCGAAAAAAAAATAGGAATCACAGTTTGAAAACTCCAAGCTTGTGAAAGGGCTGCAGATACAGAAGAAAAATAGTGAATGACTCTTACACTTAAAAAAGCTCGGAATTTCCTGTATAGGAGGAATTCATGAATCTTACTAGTGTTTAAGGACAATGAAAATCCTCTCAGGAAAGGTAAAATGTAAACAAAGTAGCTGAATACTGTAGCATAAAGACCGTGTTATAACTATGACTCTCAGCTGAAAACCTCATAAAATTTCTCAGTGACAAGTAAACCTGAGTCTATTGATTCCAAGGGATCCTTTCTAAGACGGTGTCTCAAGCAGTTGGGAATGACAGTAGCAATATCTTCTGTACTTACTTTGTCTCTTCCCTTCAGAGCAGCAAGAGCTTTTGCAGCCCTATTTGTTACAATATCTCCTCTTAGTCCATCCACATTCAATTCTGCACACACCCTGGAGATTTTCACCTTGAGATCTTGATCAATTTGAACAGAAGAAAGAATACTCCTTGCTGAAGTAATTTGGTCCTGGAGCTTGTCTTGCTCAGCTTTGTACGTATCACGAAACTCCTTTGGGTTCTTGTCAAATCGACCTCTCTCCTCCACAATCTTCACTCTGAGCTCAGCATCCCTAACAGTTCCAACCTGAGCATGCATTCCAAACCTATCCAACAGCTGTGGCCGGAGTTCCCCTTCTTCAGGGTTGCCCGAGCCAATTAGGATAAACCGTGCAGGATGTGAGATAGAAATTCCCTCTCTCTCCACTGTGTTCCAACCTGATGCAGCAGAATCTAACAACACATCCACCAAGTGATCATCCAAAAGGTTAACTTCATCAACATATAGGATTCCCCTATTAGCTTTAGCCAGTAGTCCAGGCTCAAATGCCTTGACACCCTCAGTCAGAGCTTTCTCAATGTCAATTGTGCCGCACACTCTATCTTCTGTAGCTCCCAATGGTAAATCAACCATGTTAATTTTGGTCAAGACCACAGAAAGTTCCTCTCCTTGCAGTACACGCTCTCTCACTTCAACACCCATGAATTCTGGATCTACTGGGTCTGAGTTATAGGGGTCACCAGAAACAACCTTGATTTCGGGAAGTAAATCAACCAATGACCGAACCGTTGTGGATTTCCCTGTTCCCCTGTCCCCCATGATCATGACGCCTCCAATCTTAGGATCAATCACATTAAGGAGGAGACAGAGTTTCATCTCATCCTGTCCAACTATGGCAGCAAACGGGTATACTGGTCTTTGGCTTTCTTTAGCAGCAACTCTCGGATTCTGTAAATGAAAAATTTACCGGGTTGGGTTATTGTAAAAAGCATACATACACAGTCCTTAATTTCCCAAAAATCTAGCACTAATTTTGAAAGTTAAAAAACATAAATAAACTAGTTCAACCCAATATACATTCAAATATGAACTCATTTGTATTCCTCTCATTTTCACCTTGCAATTTTCTCACAATCAACCATACTCTAAATGCACATATGTGCAAGTGTAACAGAAACCATGTAGGCTTTATAATGTATGCACTTACAGGTAAATACTATTATTCATTTACTGTAGAGTTTGTTAACTTTTTTAATATCTATCTAATTGAACAACAATGTAAAACATTTTACAGTGACACACAAAAGATGATTTCTGTTCGAAAAAATCTTTTACACTCACAGTACATGCTAGTTAAACTAAAGAAAATTATCACAATATAGTCTAAAAATCGTGCCTTCAACCCAAAATTTGTTAAAAAATCATTAGGAGTTCTCAATGACTCAACGCACACGCAGAAACGAATGTAAATCTTTGCAGCAATTAATCTAGTGTCCATCCATCATCTCTATATAATTCAATCCAAAACACAAACAAAGACACAGAAAGAACATCCAGACCTCAAAAACCGAATATCCTACCAACCTGTTCTACAGAGTTAACTTCAGTGGCAACACTGGAAACTGAGAACTGAGACCTTCCCTTTATGCCGTGAATTCCGATTCCTCCATAAAACTTCCGCCCTGCAAAGTCACAACCACTCAACTTAGATTCTAACAATCACACAATGCCCACAAGGACCCGCGATCCATTTCCAGCTACAAACTCCCCAAGAAGAAACAAATTCACAAATTTGGCAGAGAGAAATAACTTATATGAAATGGGTCTGCCGCACACCCTCCAACAGAAAAAAAAAAACAAAAAACATAGAGTTTGCAAAGCAATGTACCTGAGGTTAGAGAGAGAGTGTGAACGGAAGGCTTGGAAGAAGAAGAGAAATAGCGAGAAGGCAGAAGAGCAATTGAAGAAGTGCCCAACGTGGTGGAAGCCATAGACGGAGAAGAGAAGGAGTGTTAGCTCTGTGAAGCAAATTGTTTGTTTTGTCCTTTATCGACCATTCATAGCAGCTGGCATGCCTCCTATTGGCCTCCCAGCCTTTGGATAAGAAGATAGATAGATTTCATTTTTCTTTCTTTCTCTCTCCTTCTTCTTCTTCTTTTACTTAAAAAATTAATTCAATTAAATTAATAATTCCTTCAAGTTTTCAAATATTTTCTTAAAATAGCATGTAATCTCACAAGACTGTGACACTTCTCTCCATTCTCGGGTGACACTTCTCTTAAATGGTTTCTCTATTCTCGGGTGACACTTATCTTAAATGGTGTATCAGTGTCGGATACATGTATCGGTGTTGACATTCATATGACACCTGTAGAACACTGATAAAGTGTTTAATTCAAAAAATATTTGTTAGATTTTTGAAAATTCTAACACGATTCTAAAACAATTTTAAAAGGTATAAATATAATAATTTTTTAAAAACTCAAATTTATTGTATAAATTTTTATTATAATTATAAAAAGTAAGAAACAAATTCTTTTGAACCCGTCATGAAAAATATCTTCATGCTTCCAAAAGAATCTCAAACATACTTTTGCACATAAATATTTATTTTCAATTTATATAATTTAAAATTATATAATATATAGATTTGTGTTCTCGTGTGTACATTTTAAAAATTATACCTATCTTCATGTCCGTATAAGTGTCGTACGTATCCATATTTATGCTACATACCTCTCGCATTACATTTTTATTAAGGCGCAAAATAGCTAGATCAACTTCTTAATATTCTCCTCTTAAATTAAATGATTGTGTATTTTTGTTAATAGTAAATAGAGTCTGTTAGGGTCATTATACATACGGTAAAATTTAATAAACATGTACATTCAATTAAATTCAAAACTTGACACATATAAATTGTGTGGTCATTACACTAATTATTCTTGCACAAAAGCACCGGAATTACGTGACCTTCTTCTCTTCTTTTTTTTTTTACTAAAAATGATATGAAAATATATATTTACGTAATAATATATATTGCATGGCCTTCTTATTTTCCATTCATTTGAACCTGAATTCATGGACCCTAAGGCAATCCCAGCAAACCTGGAAGTCAATTTCAAATGGCTTAGATGCAAGATGCAAGAAATTGCTTACCGAAGGGACAAAGGGTTTATGTTCTCCAATCATGTCATTACAATGGGTGATAATAAAGAATAAAGTTTGATACTAATGTTGAAAAATCAAGTGTTATTTTAAGGATATCTCGCAATTTTTTTTTCTCTTTTATCATACATATTTTTCATCACTTGTAAGGTTCTTTTCTATTTTTTCTTTTCGAATATTCAATACCTTCACTTATGCTTTCCTTCATTTCAGATCCATATGAAACTTGTGTTGTAATATTGGGTTCGGTGGATAAAGTATTAAATACATACAAATAAAACGTATGATTAAATCAATAGTAAATTAAGTAAACTAAGAATGAACTAAGGTGAATTCGATATTTGTAGGAGTGAGATTTTAGTGAGGTACAATTACGGTTATCAGTATATCTACAGATCCTCAGATTTTGAACCTTTTTTTTTTCGGTATAACTTGTTTTTAATCATATAACACCATTGCAACGTATGAAACTATTTATGCTTTTTATACAGATTTGACTGTTTTAAACTAAACAAAAATAGAATAAGTAATCAATTCGTTAATAAAATAAAAATCAATGGTTGGTGTCAACACATTCATAATGATGAATGTCTAAGCAATATAATTACTACATTTTTAATTACTTTAACATTTTGAAATAAATTATTTATTTTAAAACATAGATTTTTTTTTAGTTAAAGATATTTCTTAACTACAATATCTATCTCGCATATCCAACCAATTTTAGCCATTTTAGTAGTTAATGTTCTTGTTTGTTTTGTTAGAGATATCGTATTAATTAGAGATTAAAATATTTCATAATATACAAAATGAGTGCAAATCTCATCTTATAAATCGATTTTATGAGATTGAATTAGGTTTAAAGTTCACCTCTTAATATGACATCATAGTCATTTTGAACATATTATAGAAATTATTTGTTAGATTTATCAAACCACCAATTATCGAAACACTTATAATATATTGTCCCACACACAAACTATCGAACTACCCATAATATATTGTCATATTTTTTTATTAAAAGTAAATAAATTCTTTTTAATTAATTCCTGATATCGACGTTAACGAACCATCCATAATATACTGTGAACTCCTCTTTATAGAAAATATATAAATTTTTTTTATTAAGACGGTTTCGATATATATATATATGTACTCGATCGACCCAAAGTGACACAAAGTTTTATTTTACTATTGAATCCCATCATATTATGTTATTTTTTTATATTATCAAAACTCTTTATTTTTATTCTAAAACTGCTTTTTTTTAGTTTTGTTTGAATGAAGTCTACTCATATTTATCTTTTATCATTTTTAGAATCTGAATTTTAATTCTTTATATATAATTAAACAATTATTATTATAATGATTACCTTTTTATTCTTGGATATAAAACCTTGATCATACATACAAGTTTTGTTTGAACAAGATTTTTATAAGTCTTGACTTGTGTGTTGGGTAGTGGAAAGCAGTTGCATGGCTTGTCTGAAAGCAGGCAATGCAGAGTCTCTGAGAGTGACCAAAACCTTGAAGCCATCTTTGTTGTGAGCAGAGGCAGTTGAATAAGGCAAAAAGAAACAAGGTTCAACACTCCCAAGCAGGTTCCTCCCAAGGGGTAAAACAGTAACCGGGCCTCCCCACCCAAAATCCACAGTTGAATGCCCCAAATGCCTCCAATCAGTGAAGCCACTCACCTCTCTTCCTGCTGTTATCCCATCACCAAAATGCAGCTCCTGATAATCTATGTACGACTGCACATACTCATCACTCACATTACTTTTACTCTTTTTTATCAGCTCTGCAGTTTCCCAAATGGGTCTCTCTATCAACTCCTTCGCACTCATCACCACGTACATTGGAACACAACCATTGCCCCAATACCCATCAGGGATTGCTGCCATCACCACTCTCCGTATGTTAATTGAATATGCAAACTTCACCTTCTCCTCACCATGGATTCCAGAGGCCCTCACCCTGTCACCAACAGTCTTCATATCATCATCAAAACTTTCAATTCTAATACTACTTCGCACATCTCTCCACGTTATTAGAAACCATGGACAATTCAACCAAACGGAACAAAAAAAAACTTTGTGTATGTCGATGTCCGATATTCGTATGTACGTATCCATAAAGTGTCCAATTTAAAAAATATTTGTTAGATTTCTGACAATTATAATAACGTTCTAATACAATTTTAAAAAAGAAAAATACATTAACTTTCTAAAAATTTAAATTTTATTGTATAAATTATTATTATGATTATAAAAATTAAAAACAAATCTTTGTGAATAATCTAAAACATACTTGTGTATATAAATCTTTATTGTCAATTTATATAATTTATAATCATATAATATATAAATTTGTGTTTCCGTATCTAGAGATTTTTGTTGAAGATCGACATTTCATTGTATTTAAGTGGTTGTAAACCTCAACCTTATGAACCGATTTTATAGAATTAAGTTAAGCTTAAAATTTATTTCATTCCACGTCGGAGTCAAACTTATCCTATTACTATAAGTATCTACTCCTTTACTCAAAAATATCACATTATTTGTCCTTCTAATGAATTTTACTCATGCAGATGTTAACTCTTAAAAATTAATTTAAACTAATGTGACACTTACTTGGCTTTCCAAATGTAGGCTCCAAGAGCCTCAAAAACGGTGAAGCTCAACCCAGATTGCTCCGACAAGGATCTCTTCAACATGTGCAAGCTCTCATCCTTCACATGAAAGCATTCTCTCGCAACCCCACCAACACCCTCTTCGTACGGCAAAACCCCTTTTTCCAAACGCAGAAACTCGTCGATCAACGCTGAATCCACTCTTGGCGGCTCCCTGGGACCCAACAACCTGTCACGCTCCCACACCGTCTCCACCGTCATCCGCGCGGCCCCACGCGCCAGCTCCGCCACTGCGTTGAAGAAGAGCGTGCCACCCATGCCGTCGCACAGAGAATGGTGAATGGCGGCGCCAAGGACGAACCCGCCGCACGCGAAGACCGTCACCTGGAGTATGCAGGGGTGCTCCAGCCCCTCCTCGGGACCCGGGTCGGGCACCAACTGCTCCGCGAGAGGCGAGGCCGGGTCGTCCAGGTGGTTGACGGAGTGGAGGGTGCAGTCGGCGGAGGCGCGGACGAGGGGGACGCCCTGGCCAGCGGCACACCAGAGCTCGAGGCGGTGGGGGGAGGTTGGGCGGCGGCGAAGCGTTGCGGCGAGGGGGTAGAATTGGGTTAGCGCGTGGGAGAGGGAGGAGGAGATGACGTGGAAGGGGTCGAGGGTGGTTGGTGCAGCGGTTGAAGTGTAGGCGCGGAGGTAACGGAAGGTGAGGTGGAGGTTGGGGTCCGTGTCGAGGTGGGAGAGAGGGAGGGAGTGATCCTCAAGGAAGGGAGGGTGCGAAGGCATTATGACACTGTGCTCTGACCTTTTTACCCTTTCCATGTTTTTTTTTATCTTCTTCCATTCTTCTTCTTTCTGCTTCTTTTATGGGTGAGGTTTTGGAGTTTGAATTCAGTATTTCCAACCAAAAACAAAATCATAATTAATATAGTTAATGATATAATAATTATATTTTTTAATTTTTTAAATATAGAATTGACATAAGAAACTGGTATAAATTTATGAAATTTTAAAATCTAAAAATCCTCCATAATTAAAATTTAATTTTTAAAGCTGGAAGGCATGCAAGAGGAAGTAGAAGAAGATAGGGGACGTGGAGCATGCTACATCCCATGTTCTCACCAAACACACTACGCACCAACCCCCACACTTATAATCAGATCATTCACCTCTTCTAAACTCTTAATATGTTCCATGGATACAAAAATATAACACCTTACTAACTAATTCATGCTTTTTCTAAAAAAATAATAAAAATATGCATTATTTTTAACAAATTTCCATTCGTCGTATACATGTTTTTATATTTAAATAGTTGTATAGATAAAAAAAAAATCAAAAGCAGTAAATACTGTTATTGATAGTAAAAAATTTATGATACTAATAATGTTATATTAAAAATATAAGAACTTTAAATTTGATGGAAAAATTTAAAAAGATATTTGAATCAAACTATAGTTCCTTTTTGACATAATGTGTATCAAATTCAAAATTTAATAACTCGGATTAAAAATTATTATAATTCAAATAGTATTACATGATAATATGTTCAAAGATAAAATTATAATAAAATAAAAATTGTAATATTGAAAAGGTCGTGTTATTTAAAATAATATATATATATATATATATATTTATAAAACCTCTAAAAAATATATTTCTTTTTGTAAAAATAAAACAATACAGATATATTTATATTTTTAATGTATAAGAGTTGTACTGATTGGACGAATGGCCAAAAGGTTTACAGGTGATCAACATGATAAAAATTAAAATAAAATAGTAAAACTGATAGAAGAGACAAATAAACAATAGAATAATAAAATACTTAAAATATATTTAATAATTACAAGGTGAAAAAGTAATAAAAATCCAACAAATAAATAAACATTATAAGTAGGTGATAATCTCAGGAGTGATTTTATCTGATTATTAATTGATTTTTGATTTTATCATCAGAGTACACACTTACTTGAAAATAACCCCTTGAACGAAAAGTTGAGAAATGAACTTAACCAAACAGTTGAGGGAGAGAATATATTCAACAACAACTGAAAATCAACTTGAGTCCACGTAACTGATCTCAATCCAGTAGTTCCAATACTTAGAAGCCCAATAAGAATCCGAAAGATCAAGAAGAGAAAAAAAAACTAATTGTTTCTTAAACCAATAAAAACAAGAGTAATTTAATTCTTTGACTGTGTAAAACCAACTCTTTGGGATCAACAAAAACTGACGCAAAGAAAGTAGCGCGTCACTAGCTTTTTGATGTCTCTTTCTTTCTCAAACAATGGCAATGACGAAAGAGGGCAAATATTTTAGTTTTTGAACATGTAAAAAAGAATGATGAAATCTTGACAGCATGAGAAGGGTTATGGATTTATGGTATCTGAGTTGCTTTTTGATTATGTCCCGAGGCATGTCTGGAAAGTTGATAGGGTGATAAATGACAAAGTATGGGGATTATTTGGAAGTCTGCAGGAGTCAGCAGGAGCCAATAGAAGTGAAGAAATGAAGAATAGAAGTAGAATTTGGTAATGTGGTGTTGTCCTAGTATTCACCCAGTCATCAAACTACCAAAAACCATCATCACTGGATGGGAACACAACAAAATTATTTTAGATGAGTTTGAGAGCTTGGAATTTTCCTAAACTCATACTAAAATATAACTCTCAATTTCTCTCACACCTCCTAATCTCTCGCTATAAATACTTTCTACCTCTGCACCGTCTCACACATTCTCGTACACACACACATTATTCATTCCGTCAACATGTTCAAATCCAAACCCTTCTTCTTCTTCTGCCTTGTGTTTCTGCTCCTCTTATTAACCACTGAATCTCGTCCACTCCAAACTCCACTTACTTTCAACACCTTTCTACCCCAACGTTCAAGCTACGGAGCCCAGGCCCGTTCTAATGTCAGGCTCGTCTTCTCCGAATTTCAAGAAAGCCCACTTAAGCCTGCAAGACTTGCCCCTCAAGGCCCAGACCCAAAGCACCATTGATAAACTCTAGGAGTTTAGCGATTGGAGAAGACAAAATCTTTCTGCGCCTTTCGTATTTTCTTTCTGCACCCCCTGTACTTTCAAAAATAACAAAATTATCTTATATTTTATTGACTTTTTCTTATATTAAATGGAATTATCTCAACGTTTGGGTTGCTTGCTATTGGTAAGGGAGAGAAATTAGTTCGTTGCTCTACGTACTAATAATTTAAGTTTTACTTAAAAATAATAATTTACACAATATGTATAATAAATTATGGGTGCATTCAGGTGTATGACTTGATTAAATAATTATATTTTTAGCTCTTTGAGTAAGTACGGTGAATGTATAATTCTGGTTTCTACATTGCAATTTGAGTTAATTAAATTCCTCGAGTATTCTTTATCATTTACAATAACGTCAACCATATTGATTTGTTCATAATGAATGCAACTCTTTTATTGTCTGTTGCTGTTGGAAATACAACAATTAAAGTTATATTTTATGCCATTATAATCCATGATTTTTCATCGATACACGTGTTAAAATAAATTAGGAATGTAAGTATATTTTATTATGATAAAAATTTATGGTAAAACTTTAACTCACACTGTTGGAAATACAACTGAGTTAAAAGTATAGATTGAATATACGTGAAAAAGTTGACTAATATATTAAAAAAAGACATACAAACATTGAGTATTGAAATTTTACTTCCTTCTCTTTTCTATACAAAAAATCGCCAACACTTAATTCATTAATCGGTCTAAATTATTTCACTATAATCACTTTTCTTTTAAAATTCAATCAAATAATAAACTTTACAAATCAGTAATTTAAATGTCTTAATAAAATCATGACGTTCTATGATAATATTAGTATTTTATATTTATTCTTTGTTATATCGGGTATCTTTTGGTGTGTAAATTAAATTTATTAATATTGCATAAAGTTATAATGAGACACACACAATTTTTCAATTAATTATGGGTGGTCTGATAACGGTCCGATAGCGGATGGTCTGGTAAGTCCAACAAACATCCGGATAGACTCGAAATGGTTCTAATACCATACTATGAAGTAGATTTAAAGTTTAATTTAACCTTATAAAACTGGTTCATAAGGTTGAGATTTACACTTATATAATGAAACACTCTTATCTCTACTCGACGTGGTATCTTTAAAAATTAATGTAGTTAAACTTGTTAAACTGAAAGTAAAGACTCATAATATCCAAGATTAAAAAAATGAAGCCAAATTATTAAACCCATTTTGCACCCAAGAAATGGCTAAAAAAGGCATGATGCATATTCAGAAGATGACGACAGAAACAAAAGGCCGAAGGAATCGAAATAGCGCCTAGTCAAACGTTGCAAACGACAAAGCGTTTTTTTGTCGAAAAGGAAAATTTAAAGTATTTGTAATCGTGTTTAGCATAGTGATGGATGATGATACGTGTAAACCACGTTAGCACAAGAACCATATTGCATGATGCACGAGCACATATGATAGATAGCTGGCTTTATATGCTTTCGTTCTTTAACATGTCGTATGCTAATTAATTTGCAATCTTTTTGACAAAGCATGGATTTAATTTTATATATATATATATATATGATAATTATGTAGTCCAAGTAGGTTTCAAATCTAATCAGAACGGGTTATAAACGTATTAAGAAAACCGTTTAATGTAAAAACGTAAAAAAAAAGTTTCTTGATACTCCGCTAAAAAAAAATGGAATCTTGACTTATATGAAGACTTCACGTAGTTAGATACGTGAAAACTTCACTTTAAAAAAAAAGTTAAAATTATCATATGAAGATTATTTTAAAAAATAAAAATAAAATAATTTTATTAATATAAACTTTTTAATAAGAAGAAAATAAAAAATACTAAAGTAGTCATT
>Ga0123341_1002749_pt1 | contig 14693 bp, 15 predicted proteins | sample Turbeapinknodule_FD_89959 | JGI IMG/M metagenome (GOLD analysis project Ga0123341, IMG submission 89959) | Root nodule microbial communities of legume samples collected from Mexico - Turtle bean Mexico pink nodule | ecosystem: Host-associated > Plants > Roots > Nodule | place: Mexico: Nepantla... | reverse complement strand
TAGAAAAAGTGTTTCTTAATAAAATGATTATTTGTTATGATTTTTAATATTTTTGGGTAAAATTATTTAAAAATAAATTGCTCTTTAGAAATAATTTTTTAACAAACAGAAACCATATACGTGTTTATTTAAAAATCTTCTAGTAACATTTCTTGGCTCTGTTATTATATGATCTTAATGAACAAATTGTTTGGATCTAACGGTGAATAACCATCTTCGAATACCGAATGATTTGTTGTCTATGAATTAAAAATAATCTAACAAATATTTATACTTAACTTATAAAAATTAAATAAAGAAAATTAAAAAAAGGTAGAATGTTTAAAATGATTTTATTTTACAGTAGAAATTAGGGTTTAGGGTTTGCTACAGTAGAAATTACATGTATTTGTGGAATATGGTTGATTACATATACAAGAGTAGGTAAAATGTCAATCTTGAAACTAAGGCACCCTTTTTCACTTTCTGGTTTTGTAGCAGCAGCAGCAATATCCACAGCCACCGCCACCGCCACCACCGTCTCTCACCGTTTTCCGTGTCTGGAAATTGCACCTCTTCCATCCTCTCCCAAACCTAAACATCCACAACACTTGCTCTCTCTTCTTCTCAAACATCCTTCTCAACCCCAAGTTCTGCAACAAGTTCACTGTCACATTATCACCTCTGGCCTCTTTCACTACCCTTTTCACAACACCTCCACTTGTTTACTCCTCTTGAACAACGTCATCCGCTGTTACTCCCGTGGCCCTTCCCCCCACCTAGCTCTTCACTTCTTTAGGTACATCCAACATTCCCACATTTTGTTCACGTACCCTTCCCTTGACAGCTTCTCTTTTGCCTTTCTTTTCCACGCTTCTGCCAATCCAACCTGCACCCACTTTGGGACTCAACTCCACGCCCTCGTTTTCAAGGTCGGGTTTCAGTTTCATGTGTATGTGCAAACTGGGTTGTTGCAAATGTACTCAAGTTGGGGTCTTTTAGTTGAAGCCGCCCAAGTGTTCTACCAAATGCCGCATAGAAGCTTGGTTACTTGGAATGTTTTCATCACTGGTTTGATTAAATGGGGTGAGGTTGAACTTGCTCTTTCTGTGTTTAGTCAGATGTCTTCTCGGAGTGTAGTGTCATGGACCCTTGTTATTGATGGATACACACGCAAGAATCAGCCCATGAAAGCTTTAGCTTTGTTTAGGGAAATGATCGAAGTTGATGGTATAGAACCTACTCACGTTACTCTTTTGACCATTTTTCCTGCTATTGCAAATATTGGGTGTATTAAGTTATGTCAATCTGCTCATGGATATGCGGAGAAGAGAGGGTTCAATGCCTTTGATATACGCATTACCAATGCATTAATTGATTTATATGCAAAGTGTGGATGCATAGCAAGTGTGAATAGATTCTTGCAGGAGTTACCTGATCAGAGGAAGAATCTGGTATCATGGACTTCAGCTATCTCTGGTTTTGCGATGAATGGGATGGGGAGGGAAGCTCTAGAGACTTTTGAAAACATGGAGAAGGCTGGGCTTAGGCCGAACCGTGTGACATTCCTTAGTGTTTTGAGTGGCTGTAGTCATGGAGGATTGGTTCAAGAAGGCCTCAATTTCTTTGTTAAAATGGTAGAGGATTGTAAACTTGTGCCAGATATCAAGCACTATGGTTGTGTGATAGATATGCTGGGGAGGGCTGGGAGGTTAGAAGAAGCAGAAAAGGTTGCTTCACAGGTACCTCATGAGGTTGCCAATGCTGTGATGTGGAGAACGTTGCTGGGTGCTTGTAGTGTTCATAATAATGTTGAAATTGGTCAGAGGGTAACCAGGAAAATACTAGAGATGGAGAGAGGACACGGTGGGGATTATGTTCTTATGTCCAATATTCTTGTTGGTGTTGGGAGATTTAAGGACGCTCAAAGGTTGAGAGATATGATAGATAAAAGAATTGCCTTTAAACTTCCTGGCTATAGTATAATCTAAATGATATACAAGAGTCACTTCGGAAATAGATGATTTTGTTCTTGCCTTTTTTGGTAATTGAACTTTCGAGCATGTTAGAAGAACCCTGTCCATAGACACCTCCATTTATCACTAACCAAGAGATGACAGTCACATGCGACTATGAATTTTATTCAGCAGAATATTGGATGAAAAAATAAATAATGCTTTTGAAAATTCTTTTTGGGGCTTTCCCTGTATCCTTGAAAGGCTGTAATTAGTGCAACAAACGAGTTCAATTCATTTGATAGAGCTTAGGTATATTTAAATAGTTCATGGTGGTAACGTACGGAGCAAAGAACTTAGTATCTGAGGGAAGCTTGTGTCTTTTTGCGTACATAGCAGAGCCAAAAGTTCAGACATGCATTCATACCTTGGTATATATAGTCATGTGAATCACAACGTACTATTTTGGTATTTGATGACATGGAAATTCGCTAAGGAAGATAAATTAAAAAGATGCTTAGGTAAATAATTGAGAACTACCGAATCACAATTTGATGTATATATTAAATAAAAACTAATTTTAGATATTAAAATAATTAATTAGAAACAATTTTATAAACTTAAAAAACTATTAATATTTAAAATAACTTTTATTATTAATAAAAACTAATAAAATAATTTTTAAATTTATATTCTAAATTAGTCTTAATTTAGATAACTAATTTAAAAAATAAAAATTATTTAGATATGAATAATTTTTAGTTTTTAAATTAGTATCTAATTTAATTAATATAGAGATTAATTATTTTTTGTTTTTAAATTTGATTAAAATTTAATTTTTTATAGTGTAAATTACATGTGCGACAACAAGATATCATTTTATATTTTCTTAGTAAAAAAATTTATTAATATCTCAACCTCAAAAATCGACTTAAGATGAAATTTTCAATATTGTTTTTAACTTCAAATTTGGACTTGATATAATGGTTTGGTTTGAGGTCCTTTGGACTGCTCTTAACAACACAGGAAAACCCATAGATTCTCTCCCCTTCTCAGTCGACCAACTCTATTAAAAACTCCCTCACTCGTAAACAAACATATAATTCCTGAGATCTCACAGAAACTAACAAAACTTAATCATAATCATAGCAAAACTTATAGTAAATATTGTACAATAAAACGTATTCCTATGCAGTTCTGCAAAACTTAGGCACAATGCTACCAAATTAATTCCCCAATGCTATCAGACAAAAATTGCTTAGCAGTCTATCAGCACAAGGTGGGGCTTACAGGTTGCTACAAAACTTTCTTTTAACAAATTGGTACAGTACACGCTAGAGCTAATTGCAAACAACTTGGTAGTCACGTACAAGATTTCAAAAATTGTTTTTTAAAGAACACATTAAACAAAGTGGCTAATGCACTAGCCAGTTTACATTAGTTACTGGGAAAAAAATATTGGATTGAGGAAATACCCTAACTGGCGGATCTCCTCCAACCAAATTGATGTAAATGATAAAAAATTGTGTAACTAAAGTTTCCAGTATTTACAGCATTAAAAACCAGTGTAAATATTTTTTCTATCACCCAGAAAAGAGTTTAGCTTTTTTTTACGCAATATAAAAGTTATAACTACAAATGGACGTGCCATCCGCGCAATAATAAATCAATAGGAGTAAAAAGAAAACTGTGTTTTCTACCTTCACATTTTACAGTGTCATTTCAGCAGGCCCTCACAAATGGAAGCATATAAAAATAAGTAAAATGTTGTTACAAAAACTATTGTAAAACTTGCAGTAAAGTGCTAAAAACGTTTAATTAACTATACCGATCGCATGAATAAGTTGAGGGATGTCAGGCTTTACAATTTCTCCAGTCCACCAACAAGCAATACCATACAAAACTACGGCCTTCAGTCAAATATCTCCTGACTTTCGATTATACTGTGCTGACTGAAAATGTGAGATAGAGTAATTAAGTACTGTAAACAGAATTTCGCAAGTGATTGTGATTAAGAAAGTTGGTACATGACAACCAAATGAAACAGTAATATTGTCGTTCTTACAGATCATCTTTGGCCACACGATAATATCTCTCTGCATGCTGGCGCTGACCAATCATTTGAGCAAAACGCTCATCGTGAGTGATTACAATTAGCTGGAAATTTTCCTGACCTTTCCTGTCCTCCATGATCCTTCATTTTTAAGAAAGATAACAGCACATTAAAATGTAATTAATTCATTATTAGTAATTTAATCAGAACTAGGAAATCCAGCAATACCTTACAAGAGCTGCAGCCAGACTTTCAGCATTTGGTCCATCCAAATTTGTGGTAGGTTCATCCAGCGCAAGTATTCCACAATTGAGACAAAACGTTTCAGCTAGTGCCAACCTTATGATAAGAGATGCCAGAACCTGGAACCTCGCATTTAAGTCAAACTTATTGTTCTTATTTTTAATTAATTAAGAAAAAGGATTACTAGACATAATAGTACTTCCCTCAGTGATAACATACCTTCTGACCAGCGCTACATCTTCCTCTCATCTCCAACTCTGCGTCACCAGTCTGCATAATAACCTGTACGGAATGCAAAAGAATAATAGTTACTAGGAAATTAGACAGGTTCTGAAGGAATTGGTTTTCAATATATGTCAAACCTTATAACTGTAGGAACGGGTCCCTGCACCTTCAGAGTCTGAATGAATACTAATATAGTCTATGTCTTGCCCCCTATAGGTTTGCTGCCACAACTCCCTAATAATTTTGTTGATCTCTTCCATTTTCATTGTGTGGAAGCGCATCAGTGCCCTGATTAATCATTAAGAGCCACCAAGGAACAAAATAAATGCAGATTATATCAGTAATTTGATACAGAAGTATCTAATTTTATTCTTAAGTGTATCCTTATTGTTCAATGCTTGAAATAGACGGTTTAATATGCTGTCATCTAGTAATTTGTAATTGTATTTCAGGCGTGATAAATATTAGCTTGCAACAAGAACTGAAGACAAAATGAGTAAACCAATTTTAAGAACTTCTTGAAAGATGTGAGTTTCTCTGCCTTGACCTAGTTATATTTTTCATTCTCGTTGGTTTAAAATACTTTGATGCTCTTGGTTTTTCCTTGTTCAATGGCACGTTATTCTGATAGATAACCAGTTTACACAGTTAAGCCCCCAATCAACCAGATGCAGAATTTGTATCGCTTTACCAAGGCCAAATTGTATGGCATAATGCCACATACGCAAAGGGCACCATGTTAATTCCAAATAGAGAAGGGAACTTGGTTGCATCCAATTCAAAAATTACGGGGTTTAATGGGATTAAATCTCAAATATTAATACTTAAGGAACCCCTAAACTCAATCTTATTTTTTTACTAGTCGGGGAAGAATAATGAATGTGCACTGCATTCCAACACATAACACACCCTTGAGAATGCAAATACAAAGTGAAACAAATGGCCTTGTGAAAACAAAATGAGTGATCTTACTTATGCATTGCAAAGCCATGACTAGCACACAACAAAGAATACAAACTTGATGTAATTTTGAACATTACTGAATTTTAAGAAACTCACTTATCAAGTGCATTGTAGTATCTGTCCAGATCCTTGTTGGCCATTTCAGTTGTCTGCAAATAAAGATGAATTGTCAACAATATTAAACAGAGAATTAAAGAAGAAAGAACACTATGGAATCACTTGTGATTACACCTTAAGTTGGAGAAGCTGGTCGTAGTATCGCTTATCTATGTCCTTGTATTGAGCCTGCTTAAGATCAACCTTATTTTTGGAAATATTGCTTTGGTAAACAGACATTGTTCCACGGCACCTGTTTACCTGTCACCAAGGTACAGGTATATAACCAAAGAGAGAGAAATGTGTCAGTTCGACACTAGACAGAAAAGTATATAACTATCAAAGACATGAGAACAGAAATGGCAATTGGCTAAACTACTTGCGATTGCAATCATAGATGGGTGATTCATGGATTTGGAAATACCTCTGAAAGAAATCTCTCCCTCTCATGTGATAGTTTCTGGCGTTCAGTTTCAATTGTGGAGAGTCCACCAGCCTTCAATATATTTTCTTCCAGCGATTCAATTTCATGTGCTAGCTCATCTACTTCAGCCTTAGTTTTCCTATAATTTAAGTTGTCATCAATTTTTCTTCTTAACTGATCTTGATTTTGCATCAAATCTTTACTTTTGACTAGCTCAGCTAAAATTTCCTGCTTCCTGCTCTCACAACTTTGAAGTTGTGATTGTGATAGAGAATTTTTTTCCTGTAGTTCCTTCAACCTATCTCCTTTCTTTAAATCGGAATACCTGATCAAACAAAACATATGTTAGAGAAATTTGGAGTCTTAAAACCAACACTTTTCAATAAGATAACCTCACTCTTTGATCTTAGAATTCATTCTGAAAAGTGATTCAGCTTCTTGCTGATAACTTCTTTTTTGCTCAGCCAGGTCCTCGTACTCACGGTTGAGTCTAATTTTCATTTCATTATAATTAGCCAGTAATTTATCTTTCTCCTTGGAAAAAGGTCCGAGAGCATCTGCCAAATGCTGCATATACACAAATTCTGGGTAATACTATGCACTTTGACATGGAAAATAGAGGGAAAATTCTTAACCTTTTTGAACCTACATGCTACGCACTTCTAAATTTTCAAAAATGCCCTTCATTCTAGAAATGAAAATCCAGAATTGGAAAAATTACATTCCGGAAAAGCAAATTCGGAATAAATTATTGTGTTCTGGAAAAAAAATCCGGAATAGAATTCAAAAATCAAAATCTCATTTTGGAAAAACAATTCCAGTATGCAAAAAATACGTTCTGAACAAAAAAATCCAGAAATATATTCAAAAGGGGGTCTAGAATGTATTGTTATCGGTACCCCCTTTCATTTAAGGGCATTTTTATCATTTCACATGAAAATCGGGTGCAGATTCAAATTTGATAAGGTACAGTAAGTAATTGCCAAAAAGAGAGACAGAAAAAACAAAATCCTCTTTTAGAAATATTGGAAATTTTGATTAAAGCAAATATTTTGGAAACAGAGGGTGTCTGATATTTTATTTTATGTAAATATACACAAACAGAACATGTAAGGTTGAGAATTTTGAAAGGCAACAATTCCATCAGGGGGAAAGCTGTTTAATTACTTATCTATATATACACAAATACAACACACTAAATTGGACGATAAATTATATGCAATGCACCAAAAGTAGTTGAAAAAGAAAGGAACAATAACTGATAATTGCATGTTCTGTCATGAGAGCATTGATAATTTTACTAATTTTTCTTCTGAAAATGTGTGTGTATGATAAATATCCATCAATGTATCAGATAATTAGACACCTTCTCATCAAGATCAACTTGAGTCTTTTCTTCAGATAAACGTTCCAACTCTTCTTCTAATCTCTTGACACCTTGCAATATGTTGGTTGCTTTCATTTTCTCCTTCGTTAGATTGTGCCACCGTATACGAATATTTGATAGATCGTTCTCCATATGTCTTTGTTCTTCCCTCAACCTCTCCGACTCAGATTGAAAATTGTCCCTTTAAACCAATATATGAATGGAAATAATGATAAGAATAAGAAACAATACCAAAACTCATTATAAGAATAAGTGCACTTACGGAGAAGGAGATGATGTCAATACGACAGAATTCATTTATCTTAATGGATCTAGATGGTAAAATTGCCCATATCAGTAAACAGTAAAAAAATTTAAACTATTTACTTAGTGCTCTGCAGTGTGTTAAGCTCCAGTTGAATCTCTTCCAGAGTCTTCACTCCCTGTCCTCGAAAATCAAGCTTATCTTCTAAATCCTCAACTTGCTTTTGCAAATCTTGAATTTCTTGGAAAAGCCTGTCAGCATTTTCAGCAGGTTGCACTAATGCGTCAACTAAATCCTTGTCAGTCTTCACTTGTGCTAAAACACCTAAAACCTGAAATTTGCAGCAATTGTATAATCCAAAACAAGTTAATGGCAAGAAAAAAAGGGGAAACAGATAATACACTGTCTGGTATAAGGCACTTCTAACAGAATCGCAGACCAATGAAAATAATTAGTTCAGTTGATTTTGATGAATTTTTAGAACAATGTTACCAGTGTACCAAAATTACCCTTGTTATTAATAACTTAATTCTCTTCTCATTATTTGTTAATAAAAAACACACGTTCATAATATTTAATAGGGCAAACAAGGACAAGATATATACTGTTTCAAGTAAACTATAAAATGCCTTAGAAAAAGGACCATCAATTTCTTCTAAACTATGCCTCGCATATTAAGGACCAGAGGAAGTACTAAATAATTGATATAAAATAATAATCACCTTCGACAAACAAACATTTTAGAAAGGAAGTAAATGTTGGGATTTAATCTACTTAAAAGAAATTTCCAGGAAATCTTTAAAAGAAATTATGATTGTTACATCATCAAGAGCCTGATTTTTCTCATCCATCTCATCTTTAAGTTGCTGAAGTTCCTTTTCAGTATTAGGGATGGTCTCCTTGCCAAGTTTAACATATTCTTCGTAAACCATCCGAAGCTTGTCCAGCTGCTGATAATGAGACTCTGCATTTGAGGAATCCACAGCGAGAACTTTCATATGTTCAGCTGAACTAGTAGCCTTCACTCTTTGCTGTCATTGAAAAAATGCAATTCAAAACTTGCTCAAAGTCAATAGATAATGTCAGTATGTTATAATAGGATTTGAAATGTACAACCTTCTTGACAAAATTGTCTTCTTCTTCTGGAGAGAAAGGGCGTTCACAGCAAGGGCAGACATGATGAGCTCTAGCAACCCTTTCAAAAGGATCAAACATTTGCCGCATACCATCAGCGATATTATATTTGCTGCAATTGATCATCAGACAAAGTATTAGTTCATATGAAACAAGCACATCGGTGACAACACAAACAACACTTTGATATGGTCACAAAGACGATATCATGAATATGGTCTGGCAAAAATTCACCTTCTCTGGACATCTCTTTTCTCCTTGGAAGACTCTAAAACTTTGAGATAAGAATCAAGTCCAGAACATTGCTGATCCAAAGACTGAAGCTTGGATTCAATAAATCTCTTTCTTGCTGCAAGAAAATCATTTAAATATAAATGGTGCAAAACTGCATCTTCAGTTATTCAGCATGGAGGAACAAAGAAACCAAACTAGGGCAAAGAAGCAGCAGCATGAAAAAATAAAAAATATCAAGTGGGCACCATCAGCTATATCAAGGGACACATACAAAATGCTAAATAAAGAACGACTATTTATATTTATTGCATACTATTATCATATTAATGCTATGCAGAATAACCATGTGGCTATCAAATGCACTAAAAATGTATATAGACATTCAAACCAAAAAGCCCAAACGTGTACTTTTCATAGATGTTTTGCAAGGTAAGAAACTCAAGGAATATGACTTTTCAATGTCAAACTTCCTTGCGAGTACAGAAATATACATCCAGCAACTCCTTTTCTTCTTGAAAAACTATGTACCAAGAGAATGTTGTACAAGGCACAAACAATCCTACGACTAAAAAATAGACACATTTTCAATTTAATGCATGTACAGCAATTTTTCAAATAAATTCCCCATTATAACTTAGAAGTACAATGATCAAATGAAAACCTAGACTAACATATAGAGGAACCAAAATATAGCCTTGTTGGTCCCCATATGTGATACTCATTATAATTTGATTCCTACACTTTAATATAACTCTAATAGACAGTACTATAATACAAATAACAGAAAGGAAAAAATGAAAACTATTCTACATTTTAAAATTAAATTGAAAAGATTTTGTGTATGGACTAAATTAAAATGAGTACCACATATATGGGAAATAATATTTTAAAATACAGAAAAATCTATTGGCATGCCAACTAGGCAAGTACATCCTATTATGAACTATTGCAATTTGCAACCAACTCAAACATTGATTTACCTCAAAAACTAAATATTTATACTCGACTTCTTTGAATGATAGATAGCACTTACATTCCAAATCCTTGTGGTGCTTGGATAGGTTACCATTAACTTCTTGTATTTTCATTTGCAACATATTGACTTCCTTCTCAGCATCACGGTACTTTGCATTCAAATCATCAAATTCCGCTCCAACAGCCCTGCACCAGAAAAAAAAAAAGGTAATTTGTGATCTACTTTGCATTCTTACATACTTTGCATCAAAACCCTAAACCCAATGTAAGACTTTTTCACCTATACTTGCCACTCCAACATATCATAAATCTTATATTGGCTCATCCTCAACTGCACATGTGGTCAATGTAGAGCTTATAGAAGGTTGGAGAATTCATACCATATACATTTTGGGATTGAGTTAGGCACCCAGCCCAAATTCAACAGGTAGGTGGTTACAACTACAAGTAAACATAAAAAAATAAAATAAAAAGATGTCCCCAACCTTAATGCTTGAGTAATTTCCTTTTTCACATCCTTATCAAGGGGAACCCTCCCTTTTAGCACCTTTCTAATTTTGTCCTTTTGTTCATCAAATCTGTAAAGAAGAATAAAAAGATGACCACCAAGTTCTAAACATGATTAACGAAAAGTGGAAATACAAACAAAATGGATTTACATTTTTTTATGTTTCTTCTTCCGATTTTCCAACTCTGCTTTCTTATGAGATAGCATAACTCTGTCCTCTGAATCAGAAGTCATGATATCCTTCTCTCGATTGACAGCCCTAATCTTTTGATCTACACTATATATCTCATTTTGCAGTTGACGTATATTTGGTTCAAATTGTCTTTGAGATAGTTGACTTTCCTTCCTCTCAATCTCATTTCTCTGCAAACATTACTCAAAAATTATGCTAATCATATTTGGCAGATGTCCAAAATTAAGGTTATAGATTACTAAACAACAACAGAGAGCAGGTGCCTTACCAAATTTCTTTCTCTTTCGTCTATGTGAGAGAAGTTCACATTAGTCATTTGATGTTCAGATGAATCAAGCTCATTTTTCTTCTCTTCGATGCGCTTCAGAATGCCATCCTGCAAACATAACAACATATTAATATTGAGCAAGATAAAGAAATTTGAAAAAAAATTGCATGTACTGGAATGAAACACCGAACCTTGATCCCTTGCATAGCCTTTATTTTAGCCTCAGTATCTTTCCAACGGTCATTAGCATTCATGTAGCAATCCCATCCCATCTCAAGTTCATTGTCATTTGCTTTCTGTACAAAAGTAAGAAAACAGTCACAATAATGTAGTTTTCTTACTCTTGATATGGTGAAAATAATTTTAAATTTTGGTAAATTTAGCCAAGCATATTCTTTATAAAAGAAACAAATTCACTGAAGAGTGGAATGAAGAAAGAAAGAGCTACAGGAGCATAGACGCAACAAAGAAGACAAAAGGACCCTTTATCCCAAATACCAAGTAACATCAGGAAATCATCCTTGAAAATTCCTCCACTTCTCATTTGTGAGGCACACCTAAAAGTGAACAAACACTCACATAAACTGGAAATGAATAGATAACAGAAAAAATCACCTTTTTATCTTCCAGATCTTTCACAAGATTTGCCAACCTCGATTTTACACGACTGGTGAGATTTAAAACAACCTCGTCACTGAAAGGAGAATTTGGAAGAGATCCTAAACTATATGTAGCAAAAAGATCGTGAATGGAGGAATCACGGTCATTCTTCAAAGACATGTGAGCCTGAAGTTCAAATTAGAAACAAAATTACAATAACACTCTGCAAAACTAGATGTCAGTATAGGCAGCTTGTGTATCAATTCATTTACTTCTGCTTCAGCTTGTAGTTTGGCAATCTCTTTGATGGAATGACCAATGATATTCGTGAGGGCAGTACCTTTCTCCGCAGCGTCATTCAATTCTCTTTCCAACTTTCTTATCTTTGCTTCTAAAATTGCAATCCTTTCTTCAAACTTGGTCTTCCATTCCATCAATAATTCATCAGAATCTAATTAAATATAATATGTAGAAAAAGAAAAGGCATTAGAAACTTACATGTATATTTCACAGGGCATGTATGTGTAAATCCATTAGGAAATGTAACAATTTAGAAGGAGATACAAAATTCAGAACTGGCTCAATGATGGTAACACATATACCATGTTCAACACTTACCTACATTCTCCTCAACAAGAGCTGCATGCTGTTTCTCTTGTTCCTTAAGCAGGGTGCTTCGTTGAGCAGTTTTAGTCGATATCTGCTCTTGCAGCTTCCGCAAATCTTTCATCGTTTCCTCTGCATGATGAATTTTATCCTCCAATTTTTTAATGCTCTCTTCCAACTGTAATACTTGACATTTTACAGACTCTGTTTTCTCTTCATCCTGTGCAATGCTTTCCCGTAGCTATAACAAAATAAAATTAAATAATTACATTTTCTTTTTCTTTCAATTTTGTTTGGTACAACGTGGTTTTCTTTATGTTTGAAGCTGTCAAAGTGGAAGGAAGACACAGCTTAAGTTCTAAAATAACTAGCTAGACTAAAACCACAGAAGAATTTTTACTTCACGGAATGATTGAGAATGGCCCAAAAAAGAAAAAATTGCAGTAGGGGAAAAGGGCCAACTAAAGCAGAATAAAATTTTGGTCCTCCACACAAGAATGTGTCCTTGCATAAAAATCACAACACCTTGAGCGGTTTTGTAGGGTTGATCGACCATTATTAGAATAAAGAGGGAATGAACAAACTTTATTCAATTATTATTATTATTGTTGTTAATATTTATAGAGTTGTGTGATATTTTGGAAGAGGAAAGAGACCTTATATGCAGCATCTTTGAGAGTTTGAAGATGTTCGAGTTTGAGCTTGTAAGTCTTTATCTCTTGAGCCTGTTCTTTGTGAAGTTTCTTTATAACTTCCAATGCCTTGGTGTATCTGTACATTGAGTAGGAAGCATATATGATTATACTAAGTTGAGTGGAAAGAAGAAGAAAAATAGCGGGGAGAGAGTAGGGAAAGGGAGGGAGAGATACCGAGTTGCGGAAAAGATGTCGTCAAACTTCTTCTTCAAGGTGGAAGGATCCTGTAGGGGCCAGTTGGCTTCATCTTGGTGAACGAATATAACATTTTCGAGAATGGCCTTGGAAACACCCATGAGCGCAGGAATCTCTCTATCCATGTCAGCGCATCGATAGCTGAGGCAAACTTTCTGAGAGAAAAGAAGAGAAGAGGGTTAATGGGGAGAGAGTGAAGAAGTAGAAGAAAGTGAAGCATGTGGTACCTCTCCCGTGTGAGGATTAATGGTTTGAAGCACACTCTCAATAGCCTTGTATTCCATTTTAGAGGCCTTTTGCGTAAGCTGAAAGGACCTGACGCAGACCACGTCTTTACCAGCGGCCGTCTTGAATCGGAGCTTAATCTGTCCCTTCGTTTCAGTTTCTCCGGCGACCTTCCCCAAACGAAAGCAATAATTGATTAATCGAATAGTTAGTTAAGAAGAGAGTGAGACTTCGTTTAGGTTGTTACCTTGGGGTCGTGGATGAAGCTGTGGCCAGACCTCGCGTTCGGAGGCAACTCGCCGGTGCAGGAAAGCTTCAAGCACTCGATTATGGTCTGCAGAATGAGAAGAGATTGAGTTGCAGAGATGAAAAGAGAAAGAGAAAAGAGAAATGGATGGAGCATACGGTCTTGCCAGCACCGTTGGGACCAACGATTAGGGTTAAGGGCTTGAAGAAGGTGATCACGTTCTTGTTCTCCGGGTCGAAACTCCGAATGCCCTTGATCAGCATTTTATCAACAGTGCTCATCTTCTTCCTCGCTCGCTCACTCACTCACTCTCCTCTGTTCTTCTCTGTTCTCCTCTGTTCTCTGTTCATTCCTCTGCAACTCTCTTCTCCCCACTCCAATTCAATTCAAACAATTCATTTCTTGCTTTTGGGCTTCCCTTACCCTTCTATTCTGTAATTTCTTTTTATACCTCTCTTTTTTCTTTCGGTACTTCATTTTTCCCTCCTCCTTTTAGCGCCTTTTTTTCTTCAACCTTACCTTTATATTTATATAAAAAAGTTTTTACCATTTCTAACAGATTTCAATCGATATTATTTTAAAATATTTTACTTTCTCAACATTTTTTTTCACTAAAAATATCAATTTTAATTTTATCATTTAGATTAAATACTTCCATTATCATCACATACATACAAAATTTGGATATTAAATAATTATTAACAATTCAAAATTATTAATGTTCATAATTTTTAAGTCAAATTTTGACAAAATTTTTAACTAATATTGACAAAGTTTTTTTCTTAATTGAGATTGGTATTATTTTTAATTAATATCGACTACGATTATTTAATTTATGCTGAGATTGAGTGGGATTATTTAAGCTGAGACTGAGTGGAATTATTTCACCACATTTTTTATTGGATTTTTTTTACCTTTTGTAGAAATCAAATAAATAAAAAAATTGCATTAGAATAATAAAAAATAATAAAACTTTAATTTCTTTTAAATTTGTTTATCCAGACAACATTTTTTTTATCTAAACACATCCTAAGACATTGTAGAAGTATGCAAGGGATGTCTTTCATAGAAGACCTATAGAACTAATTTGGTGATATTAACATGCCTCACAAAAAAAATCTATGAATTGTGTCACTTTGTTGAGGTTGTGAACCAAGTGATTTTTATGAAATTTGTAAATATGTTTAAATTATATAACCTGCGTATATTTTGTTAAACTTCTTTATTAATGTAAAATATAAATT
>Ga0123341_1002747_pt1 | contig 14697 bp, 6 predicted proteins | sample Turbeapinknodule_FD_89959 | JGI IMG/M metagenome (GOLD analysis project Ga0123341, IMG submission 89959) | Root nodule microbial communities of legume samples collected from Mexico - Turtle bean Mexico pink nodule | ecosystem: Host-associated > Plants > Roots > Nodule | place: Mexico: Nepantla... | reverse complement strand
TATTTATATTTATATTACTAATTTATTTTCTTTTACTATTACTATATAAATATATTTATATTATTATTATATAAATTTATTTATCTTTAAAAAATTTGTTATATTTTAAAAGTTAAGAAATGAATTCAGTGGTAAACCATGAAAATACAGTATGAGTAGAAACTATTTTGCAGATTTCGTGTCTTTCCACGCTCCTAAATCAGCGTAAATTGATAGATACAAACATGATTCCTCCCGCATTTCTATCTTCGGTAACAGTAAACACCCAAAAACAAACACAACATTCAAGTTTAGAACTACCAGCATGGTGTTTCCATTAGATAATTCTTACACTCCTGCACGTTAAGCTTGTATGTGCGTTATGCAACCCATGTTGGTCATTTCAACGATGGGTTGGGCTTCCGATGATGTTTCTTGGAGGACGGCTTCTGGATTATGTAATTCGAAATTTGTAGTTTAAATTTTTTTATTGTGGATTACATAATCCAAAATGCTTTTAGAACACACAAAAAATCAATGCAGCAAAATCAGTGTAAGAGAAGAGTGAAATACATATGAAAAATTAACATTTTTCACCACACAATCACAAACGCACTATAAAATGCTCTCATATTCTGTATACAACCACAAAAAAACTTTTAACCGGTGATAATCGCGTTCCATATATGTTTTGGGATGCACTGTGAGAGAAGTTGGGAAAAGAGGTAAGATGAAAAACCTTAGTAGAGTTTTTGAGTTTATTTATTTTTTAATTGCAGAACAAAAATGTAATTGTGCAATTATTATGTGGTGCCCCAAGAACCCATGGGGTGCAAGAAGAAGTAGCCTTGTTGGAGCATGGGACAACTATTCATTACGCATGCAAGACACCATCATGGCTGATATCCACACTGGGCAATTTCTTCTACACCATAGTTTTCATTTGCACCCGGAGTGACCAAAAGACATTATACCCTTAATTTAAAAAATAAATAACCTTATTTCCTTATTCCTTCATCTTTTTCATCAATGGTGACACCCTCAAGCACTCCCTCCTCGCATCTCCTTTCCTTTTTCAAGCTTTTTTGTGATGTTTTAGAGCATTTTCACATTCTTTTGTTGAAGATTGCATATGCATTGGCGAGTCATTGTTGGTTGCGTTGTTAACAAATGTTCGTTTTGATGTTTTCATTTATGTATTTTTTCATTCCAAATTTGGTGATTTGGAAAGATTCCAAATTACACAATCATATTTTTTATTTACTTTTTCTACATATTTTGGATTGTACAATCCATAAGGTATTTCCAAATTTTGATTTGTACAATTAAAAATGCATTTTAGAAAAAATAATAATTATGGATTGTACAATCCGAAAGACATTTCTATATTCGGGAATACCTTTCAAATTGTATCGTCTAACGTGATTAAATACAAATTGTACAATCTGAAAGGCATTTCCAAATCCAAAAATATTGTAGGTATGTGTAAAGTTTATTAGAATTTTGGTTTTCATTAATGTAAGAATGATGTTGCATACACAATTATGACTAGAACTGAAGGTGGTGAATCACAAGGCGGTGGTAGGCCTTCGACATTAGTCTATATACGAGATCGTAAGCTAACATGTGATCATACAACTACTAATGTGATGGATGCACATGAAGACCGACATGACCAATAGAAAGGATTTCCTAAAGGACCTTCAGACCTTTCTCTGCTAGTAAGTTTCATGGATCATGTCACTTTGAAGTTGTGGTAGGGTGAGGTAAGACCTCACAGATGAGGCAATTTTGGAGTGCACACATTACACTTGGTTGGCTCTGAGAGGTTTATGAGGAGTGTTGCATTCGGTAGACTTGGTAGTGTGTTGTGAGAGCATATTTGTTGCATCTAGTGGGATGCACAACACTTGTTGATAAGAATGTCACCTCCATATATGTGTTGTTGTTAAAAAATCTATAAGTGTGTGGTGAATACTCGTGGGTAGCTATCACATTTACCCATATGTTTATCAGTTAAGGGATGCGTGTTTTGCTTAACAAAGTAATTGGACATTTATGTGACACTTATACAGGTAAATCATATACAAGATTAATGAAAATTACATTTATTTTCATATGAATGCACAACTATTGATTTGTTGAAATTGTAACAAACATGAATATACGAACATTTTAAAGGTATAGGGGGAGGGATATAAATCCCACCTATTAGAAGATTCACTCATGAGCAACTTGATGTGACTGAATGACATATTTGTATTATTGTTGCTTCTGGTTCCAGTTAGATGTTCTGACCTATGTTAAAGTCATTTGGAGTCCATATGACGACCATCGCCCTAGTAGGCCCTTTGAGTCCGTCTCTTTATGGTACATGTATGCAACAACATTTGCTTGCGTATGTATTGAGCCCGACCTCTCATGTCATATGAGACTTGAGTTTTGAACGTTATAGATGAGAAGTCCTTATACTTTGTCTACTACATTGTTATTGGTGTGACACTAACTTCTCTTGCATTTGCATGTGTAGCTAAATACATGTAATAGTTCAAAACTATGTCATACCCATATATAATGAGTTGCACAAATAAATATCGATTGAATAGACAATCATATTGTTGCACTTCTAATCCACAAAACTCACATCTCACCACTAGCATGCATGCAATTCTTTTTTCACCTATTTATATTAAAAATATAGATAAGAATAAATAAAGTCAATATAAATTGAATAGCTTGTTATAAAAAAATCATTAAGGTTAGTTCAACGAATTAAAATATCTAAAATGTAATCTAAACTTGGAAAAGAAATCACACATAACTTCAAAAGTTTATCAAAATTAAATTGAAACTAGAATGGTTAATAAAGTGAGAATAATAATGAAAACCCTCAACGTTGAGAAAAAATGCTAAAAAGTGAGAAATATATATTTTGCATAAACTTGTAACAATGAAATTTGGCAAAAAAAGTATTTCAACTTAATTACTAACAGCAAACATATTTGTGTGCAGTTCAACTTCAAATACCCTTCATGTTGTATTTATTAGTTTGTCAAATTCTCAATTTTTAATTTTTTTAATACTTTTCAATCAATTTAGTCCTAGTTTTTAAATGGATGAAAATTCTGTAAATCTATTATTTTTAAATTTATCAAAATAAAATCCATATTTATACTCTTAAACAGTATGTATATATTCAAACTATTATAGATATTAATTATATTTTTATTATTTTAAAATTAAATAAATATCTTCATTCGATATATACTTGATCCGTAATCCTGCTAATTTTGAAAATTCTTTCACGCGCTCGACCTTTGCCGCGCTCTCTGGGGTCCCAATCTCAAGCTATCTTTGTCGTAACCTTAGGTTCGTCTCTGTCCTTTCTAGGGTTTTGTTTCTCAGGGTTTTTTTTCCAATGGGTTTGATTCCTTTGTTTTTGCCATATCCTTCTATGTTTCTAGACTGAATTGTTAATTCTGTGTTGAACTGCTGGCTGCTATTGATTTCTTGGATGATGGTGTGCTTGAGTATTTACTCTTCTAATTGTTTCCATTGGAGTTCAGATGATTGGAAGAAAATTAGAAAAAAGGTGTATTATGCATTTGGGCGCAGATATAGGTGTAGTTGAGTATATCTGATTCCTGAATGCGCAAAATCTCACAGTTAATTAGTTTGGAAAACTAAAATTTAATTACCTACTGTTAACGCGATCGAATTGGTTCATTCATTCAGTGGATGACTAAACAACTGGAAAGAAAAAAAAAAATATTCTACATTAAAAAATAGAACAATAGTTGATTAACTCCATTCCAAGACTATCACAGTTAATTTGTTGAGTGACAAATTTGATCTGAAGGATCAAAAGTACATAAGACCAATTTATTGCTCTTCACCAGAATGAAGAAATGCTAGCTGTATCCAATACACCTCTCTATCTGTAACATTATAAATTCTACTCAACGTCGAGGGTTGCATCGTTTGTTGCTTTTTTCGGATGGTCACACTAGAGTGGCCCGCCGTGAGTTTGTGAATATGGTAGGGTCTGAAGGTGCGTGTGATGCAATGCTAAACTTTTTGGTCGTTGTCATCAATGTTACAAAGGTTCTGTTTTTTAGATTCATAATTGGGGATTTCTTGGAAGATCTGGTTGTCCTTGGTTCAGATTTTAGTTGTTGATTTCTTGGATTCTACTACCATTCTACCACTTAATGAGCTTCTGACTTGTTTCTCAGTTTTCACTTTGCTTCAAGATTCTTCTTGTGGAAGGCTATCTACAATCTGAAGTATCAAACTCCACTTATTTTCTTTCTTTCCTGTACTGTCTTCTGATAAATTCATCCATTGACTCGTTTCAAATTTAGATGTCTTGGTTGTCATATAACTTATTGATTGATATTTCTTGTTTCTACTAATGATTTATGTCGCTTGTTCAAAGATATTACATGAATTTGTCTACTGATGGTATAATTGGAATTTTTTATCTTATAATTAGCATATATTATTTCATGGGTCGCTACAGTTGAGAATAAATGAGGTTTTGGCTTTATTTTTCAAGAATTTTATTTTCGATTCACTGTTCTGCTGTGCAGAAGTGGAGATAGATGTGCTGGAGAGTATGCTTTCTTATTTGATTGTTTTAATTATACAGTAAGCATTTTTTATATGCTCTCATCTTTTCCTTAACGGTTCTTGTATATCAAATTGTTTGCATTCCTATATAGTTAGGGTCCTTTGTTATGTTTCCTAAAAAAGTTTAAAGGGTGGATCACGCTCTCAGCTTTTCCGTCACAGGCTTCTTATGTAAATGTAACAATTTCCTACCTCTCGAACGTTCAATCATTCACATATATGGTTACCATCCTTTGTGTTTTCTTTTTTAAAAGAGCTTTGTCTTTATATTGGTTCAATTAATATTTTAACTTCTCTTTACTCCATTTAATCTCGTACCATTTTTTTTCTGTTAAAATCGTTTGGTTTCTCTTCATTTCGTCCCCAGACATCCTTTGTGTTTTTGTTTCTTTAAGTTACCAAGAATAAGGCAAATAATACAGTTATCTATTTTTACATTGTTCTTTTGGTGAAAAAGGAAGATAAACATTCAGAGAAGCCATAGTTTAGCCAACAACGGCTAGGTCATGCGTATAAGCATAAAAAAATGGTGGAATTATAAACTCCGCTTTGAGCTGTGCCCGAGCTCCTTCTCCTGGTAGACCATATATTTCCAGAGGTTGTTTGGTATACCATTTTTTTATTTATTTTATTTTCTTTTCTTTTAGAAAGACAATTACTTGGAGGAAATAAACAGAAATAATGGGGGGAAACTAATTTTTGTATTTCCATATTAATCGTAAAGAGTAAAAAAGAAAACGTTTTGTATATATGTTTCAGTTACAGTACGCACACCAAATTTTGAAATTTGTGTATGCATATCGATTCTACAAGTGAAGAAGCATGTATTCGAGTTCGAGTCAGTTCGACGGCAACGCAGCCTTCTCCGGCGGCGGATTTATGCCTTCTCAGGCCACTCAGGGCACTGATCCTTCACTGGGTTTCTCCAAGGTCTCTTCTCCTTTATTTTTCCTTTTTATCATACTCACAAACACATTTAACACTAATTAATCCCTAGGGTTTTGCTCTTCCAATTGGAAGTTTTTGAGAAAACGTTGTGCTTTGAAGTTATATTTATGATTTATTGTTGTTTTGTAGAATCGCGATGCTCAGTCCTTGCTTCCTCTAACAGTTAAGCAAATATACGATGCGATTCAATCAAGCGATGATAAAGCCAATTTGATTGTTGACGGTGTGGACGTTAATAATGTGCGTTCTCCTTGAATCTTAGTTTGTTAATTTGGTTAAGGTTTGGAGGTTCTGACAATTCGAGTCCAGGTTACTCTTATAGGAAGAGTGTGCAACAAAGCTGGACGAGTTACTGATGTTACTTTTGTGCTTGATGATGGTACTGGGAAGATTGAGTGTAATAAATGGTAATTGTCGTTAAATTTGTTATGTCTAGATCATTATTTTTGTTCTGATCTTTTTTTCTTTTGCACCATTTGCTTTTGGTAGTGACGAGTTTTTGTTCGTCTGCAGGTTTCAGGAAGCTGCTGATTCAAATGAAGCAGAGTCTATCTTGTATGCTACTGCAATATTGTATTTGCTGTGTAGATTTTCATTTTGTATTTAGGTTCTGGTCGAATAAAATTCTCAAAACATATTTATACGAAAATAAAATAAAAAAGAGGAAATTAATTAAATTTCTTTTATAAGTTTAAATTAATTTATGTATAAGCTAATTTACAAAAGTCATTTTATTTAACTTTTTCAGAACTAGTTTTAATGTATTAAAGAAGTTTGATTCATTTTACTTTTTTATTTTATTCTCTTGTGTTTGTTTACTTAGAATTTATTCAAATAGGGTCTTAATAACTTTACCCATTTTTGAACTTGTATGTATAAGTAGTGAGAAGAATGGTTTTAATCACTCCCGTTTTTTAAATACCATACGTGTTTACTTGTTTAATTCAGAACGGAAATGACATGTTTTGAGTTACATGTTACTACTAAAATAAAAAAAAATAGAAAGGTACATAAATATGTCCATTTTATTCTTTTTTCTGCAAGAAAATAAGCAGCAGATACACTGATAATTTTGTTCGTGTTTTGTAGTGTGGTTATTTGTTGTCACACGTGTATGTTTTTATTTACTCAGATAATTCATTTCAAATAGTATGTACTAATATTCTAGTTTCATTATTAGGGACGGAATGTATGCGAGGCTCCATGGACATTTGAAAAACTTTCAGGGTAAAAGGACCTTGAATGTTTTCTATTTCAGGTGTGGACGAAGTTTAAATATTTAGCTCTTCAATATTTTAAATTGTCTTCGATATCTATCATTATCACAATTGAGGATGGTTATCTTCTTATCTCGGCGATTTGAGGCGGACCTCTTATTGCTTACAGTTCAATATTTAACCTCACTCCGCTGCGTCATTTCAGGCCTGTGACTGACTTTAACGAGGTTGCTAGTCATTTCATAGATTGCATACATGTGCATCTCTACAATTCCAGGATTCGGGTATTAGTTACAATATTGTAATTTTTGTTTGAGTTGACATGATGTGAGGTGGATATATAGTTATGAATACCATGCGTACATGTGTATTCTAATGTTTCACTTGGTAACATCTTCAGAGTAGTGTCCCTAATCAGCAACATGTTATGAATTCTACGCCAATTACTCCCACAATGGGTTATCAAGCTAAAGTTATTCCACCAACAAATCAGGTAAGAGAGTGAACCATACTTTTCTGTTTATGTTTCATTTTTATTTGATATAACTCCTTTGCTACTTTTCATCTGTAGTTCTCTGATCAACATGCCATTGGCCAGAAGGGTACTGAAAATATGGTCTTAGATTTTCTGCATCTTCCCGCCAACAGGTACGTTATCTGGTTGTAATTAAACATCAACTATTTTGTTTTTCTGAATGTTGGTTTTATCCATTGATTTATGTGTATGCGTATCCAAAATACCTTTCTTAAATATTGCCAAACTTCTGCATTGTCTGCTGTAGAAGTAGCATACGGAGTTTTTTAATAGTTCAATTCGGAGCAAGGTTGTAAACAATTTTTTTAGACTAAATTAGTTTTTTATCCTTTTTCTATTACTTTGTTTACCTTTGTTTTTCTAATGTTAAAATGTTCAGCGAGGTCCTCTAATTGTCAAAACAATATGCAATATCTCCCCTTTCATCTATTTTCCCAGTGTCCCAACTTTAGCCTGATAGTGACGTGTCTGTTTTTCATTAGATTAGGTTAACATTGTTAGTGAGAAAATAGGCATAAAGGACCACATTGCATATATTGACAATTAAAAGAATATATTGAACATTTTAATATAAGAGACACCAAGTTGGTAGAGTTAAAAGAAAAACAGAGATAAAAATATTAATTTAACCTTTTTATTAAAAAAATTAAATGATTGAAAGTGCATGTTAAGGAATCGTATGCTTCTATACATGGCACAAGTTGGCAAACTGGCAACTTGAGTTTATAATGAGAATGAGCAAGATTGGTGACATTATTTTGGTTGGTATCCCATGAGTTTCAACTGGTGTTGTGCAATGTATCCTCATATACTATTATGATCAAAATAAAAATCCAAGAATGTCGGATGTTCTTTGTTAATTTTCTGTTTTGAAAACTACAGACAGACTTATTTGAGATCACAATGTACCTAACAAACAAAGGGGAGTCTTAGGATACTACTATATATCTAGTTATAATCTACGAAAGTAAATGTTATGTCATGTTTAAAAGGAACAACGAGATAAAAGGTGCGTGGATGTAGCAAAATAAAAATGTTAAGATAGATGTCTGTCTTGACTCATAAGAAAAGATGAATTACAAAATGATTGTATATAATGAGATATTGAGATGGCATCAAATAGGAAATTGATATAAAATCAATCAAAATTGGTTTTGCACACATACAAAGAAGGTTGTAGACAAATATGACTAGAGAATTCCCAAGAGGAGGATGAATTGGTAAAAAACAGAGTTTAAAAGCAAGACTTTCTGTTTAAACTTTGTAGAAGAATATTTCTTCAATCTCTTGATATCCAATTCTTAATGTAGAATTAATCCCCTTAAGTACAAAATATTTTCAAAAAGAAATTTCGTTCTGGTTCAATTTTTACCTAATCCACCGTTAGTTCAATCCCTTCAAATTTGAGAAGGATTGTTCTACTATCCGAGAAAACAAATGTTACAAATACTAATTACAAGAACAAAGCAATATCAAGGAATTTTTACATATGCAGAAACTTACTCTGTATAACGCGTCAAACTTAGTTGTATAATCCTTAGAATGCAATGGCACAGAAAGAAAAACGATATCACATGATTTGATGACAGATTTTCTAAACGAATAAAGCACAGAGAATGAGGAAACTTCTCCCAGAACTTCAATGTATCCACTTTCTTGCTAAAAAAATTATAATCTTTTGCTTTGGCTCTGAAGAGGAAAAATAAACTCTTTGAATTGTGAGTCTGAATGATTGTTTAAGATTTGATCCCATTGTAGAAGAAGAAAAATGAATTTTTTGTATGCAAGTATCACAAACATTCACGCAATAGCAATAACAAGCAACCTTATATATCATTTGCCAAGTACAAGTTCATCATCAAAACAAAACCAAAAATATCTTCATCTTCAAGATGCGGAACACAGGTGTCTTCACGTGTTCAACCAAGGTTACCAAAAGAACTACAGAGAAATGAAAATTGCATGACTTTTAGTCCTATGGAAACAAAGAGTGGAGAATAAATTGGAGATATAAAAAACATCACACGACCTTAGTTAAAATAATAAAGTTCGCACTTGTTTTTTAGATGAATGTGTTGAATACTGTTTGGTATTCACAACTTAACATTCTGATATTTATGTTTCAGGTCAAGGAATGAGGGAGTCCGTCGTGATCTTATTGCACAGCATCTTGAAATTTCTTTGGATAAGCTCATGTCTGTCTCTTTCTCTCTGTCTCTCTCTCTCTGTTTCTCTCTCTCTCTCTCTCTCTCTCTCTCTCTCTCTCATAGTATTCAAATCTTGTTGATTCTTATTGAATTCCTCTGCAGGCTGGCTATTAAAAACCTTATCGATGAAGGTGCCGTTTATGAAACTATAGCTGATCACTATAAGTCAATCATCAATGGTTGATATATTTATTGTTGGACAATGGCATAATTTTGTCAAGGTAGGCTTAACTATGCGTATGCATTCCAGTGATGCAACACACAAGCAAAACACCAGTTCTGCTATATTTTGATCAAGTTGTCTTTCCTTCTCACGATAACTATATACCAAGAGTATGAACCGGTGATAGGTAACAAATTGAACTTGATATGGAATGTATATATTGTGCGAAGTGTTTTTTTTTTAATTAACGAAGATTAACCATTTACAATAATTATCATTACTGTATTGGCCCGTAGTTATAATGAGTGCGGATGCTTTAAAATGGGTAAATTCTTCCTCACCTCCATGCATTCCTTCCTACACCCCCATACTTTGAAAAATATCCAAATTTTTTGATATTTTTCATTGAACTTTTTTTTTTAATTCCTTTAGACTTTTCAGATTATAAAATCATAAAGTTTAAAATTGTGATTTTTTATATTTTGGATTGTATCATTTAAAATTTGTATTCTAGAATGTATAGTCTTAAATACAATCCGAATTACAGTTTTGTATTTTAGATTACATATTTCAGAATATTGTATTCTAGAATTTGCTTCATTGCACATTTTAAAATACAATTTTTGCATTGTGTAATTTGTATTCTAGATTTGTATTATAGAATGTACATTATGTCAATTTTGCATTTTAGATTATATAATCTAGAATGAATAATTTTAGCATTTTCAAAAGTATGTGGTGCAAGAAAAAATATGGGTTCAGAAAGAAATTCTCTTTAGAGCGAGGAGCTAATGGGCTTCATTGCAAAAGGTTACTCTTAGAGTGTTTTTGTTAAAATCTTTATATGGGTCCACTATTGGTCGTAGCTAAGCTTTAAAAGATGCACCCTGGTATCAAAAAGATATATACACTTACGGCCATATATCAGTGAAGCGTAACTGTTTGAACCTGTGTCATAAATATACGTCTGTTTTTGTATAAATAAAAGTAATAGTAAGTCATACTGAAACAAAAAAAAGAAGTTCAGTTTGGAAATACTAGTGTAGATTTTTTTAAAAGTTAACAATAGATATATAATGTACGTTTTTAAAATATGAAGAGTTACTATAGGATTGGAAAAAGTGTAGCAAAGGAGTAATGTAACAAGTGCAATAATAAAAAAGAAAAATATTAAGGTGAGAATGTAGTTAAAGTTAGGAGTGCAGGAGTTGTGAATATAGAAGGGTGGAAATTATAAAGTGGAAGTAGCAGATTACGATGGACACCAGCATCACGTGTGGTTCACTCCAGCACAACTTCCACCGCCCTCTTGTTCTTGTGCCTGAAATGGCACGTGGAAACAGAGGTCTTGTTCTCAAGTCACGTGCTGTGATGGTGGTGGATCATTTTTCAGTATAGGGCAGACCTCTCAAGACGACACGTGCAATCTCATTTTCTCTGTTTGACTCTCCTATCATGTGGATGCACCGTTTTCGCTCTGCCTCCTTAATTATTGCTTTTAGTTTTTTACTATTCATTATATTCTCTAAATTCAGACACTCATGCCGAATCCGACTTTATGTGTTCAATTGATAATAAGATACCATGTATGTTAATGCATATTCTAGAATACCATTTCAAAAACGCCAAAATAAAATATTTGTTGGCTTAAAATTGGGGGTGAGGGGCTAACAACCCTCTTCATACACTTGCTATATCTCTTATTATGTAAGAGAATCGTAATCAACCACACGTATTGTGAATCCTTAGTTGGACCCACCTTTATGTCTCGAATCACGCAGGATCAGATCTTTCTCCAAACCGAGAATGTGAGAAGAATAATTTAAACAACACAACTAAATGAAGCAAAAGAGAATTCGGAAGAGATGATGATGATGATGAAGCAATAATAGTAATAAACTAGAAATTAAGATATAGCAGCGAACGTGAGAAATGATTCGTTTCTCTGACCCCAAACTACACTCTGCAATGGCTTTCTAATACAAAGTTTGACTGTTTTGGCAAAGTATTCGGCCTGGAATTAAAGAAATTGGCTTTTAGTAGCCAGCTGTGAAGATTGCTTAGTTTATGATAGAAAAATGTGTATGTTAGTGGGTGTTTTATAAGTCACCAATTATTAGTTTAATTAGTTCCTTTTCTTTTTACTGCAGATTTGAAGGGAATAATGAAGCCTCAATGCCAACACTCTCCCACTCCCGCCGAACTCTCTACCAATCTAAAACACCCTTTACTCTTTCTTTATTCCCCACAAATAACTTCACTATCATGTAACCTTTCCTCTTTATTTTTTACGCCTTTCTGCATTCTCATTGCTTAGTGTAAAAGCATTTTTAACTCTTATACGTGTTTTGAGGACTACTCTGTCTGCTGCTCCCCACATTTTTACTAAATAAAATTGTTCTTCACTACCTAATCTCTATTCCAATGTTCCTCACAATCACATTTGTCCTTTTCTCACATGTGCAGTGTGAACGTGAGCTTTGCTTGGCTTGCAATCTGGATTGGCTGAGTCACTATAAGACACATTTTCTTTTGTAGCGATTGAGACAAGTGTCCGCATGGTCCGGGGTCAAAGTGTCCTTTCGGGAGCCACCCACCATCTTTGTTGCACAATCCTGCTTCACTTATTCTATAATTCCCATCAATCCATATCTCTTATACACACACTTCTATCATTATTCTAATCCTTCCCTTTAATATCAACACTGCTTTCTTAATCTCAATTTTCCTCAACTCACATTTATGTCATGTCATTATCAAATGCATCCCAACTTAGTCCTATATAACAACTCAAAGGTGATTTGCTTCAATACTTTTCTTTACTTAATTAATCATGTCTCTTCTCTCTCTAGTTTCCACTTATAATAACCTCTTTATAATAATATTTTTGCTTTTAATGTCAAATCTCATCAACAAAACTCTGAAATTAACACCTTCTAGTAAAGTAAAATCCCTTCCCTTAACTGTCTCTGAGATTCATACTTCTGACATTATTGATAAGGTTTGCTGGATTCATTCATAGTAGCAATATGATTCATTTCTAAATTAACAATAGGTTTATCAAATCCAAATTTCCAAAATTTTGATCAAGATTTCATCATGGGTAAACTAACTTATTAGGAAAATCTTGACTGGTTAATAATATAAAAAAGTTCAAACCAATACGATTCGTACTAAAATGAATTGCTAACAACATTAGTGTAAGACTTGGATACTCAATCTTATCCAACTCACCATTATCATTTGTTAAACTATTTGTACTGAAGAAAAAAAATGTATACAATCTTTTATTCTTTCTTTAAATCCAAACAATAAAGTTTTTTTTTTCTTTAATTTCTCAGTACATTCATACCTAAAGAGCCACGGATCGGTGCTAAAATGTATAAAGTTACTATGTTCCATAAAACTTAGACAATCATCCCCTTTTGAGTTAATTGTTGCAAATAAGTTAGATTCCGTTGTATTTTCGTTATTATATGTATGGTGCTACCTAATCTTACAATTGAATTACTTATAAAACTCTAATTATGAAAAATTTTATGCTTTAAATGTGGAATCATGCACCTAATTCTAATAATGGGTTGGAAGTAGTGAAGTGGTTATAGAAAAGTTATGGCTTTTTCAAAATGTGAAACTGATTATGAGACTTTGGTGAAAATGGAAATTGGATCTGTGATGGAAAAGGAGAAATGCTTGGTTTGGTTCTTCACCTCTTGCTGAGCTGTTCAAGCATGATTAAATACTGAGATGCAAACATTTTTTTGCAAATAATTATTTTGTCTGATTGAATAATCTTTTTATAAATATTTACAGAAAAATAGAAGTAAGAAAGAAATAAATTAAAATTAGTTTATATGTAAATTAAAATCCAATTCTATTCCATAATAAAACAAAAACACATTCGACTTTATATTTCTTTCCGGGTGATAGTTTTTATTTTATTTTTCTATCTATCAACTTATTACTTGTGCTTAAGCTAAAGAGTTCAATCCTAAATAGAATAGAGTCTGAAAAATTACGTGGATGATCAATATATAAGTTTTGTGGAATCATAAAAATAATATTATTTTTAAAAATGGTGCAACAGATTCAGTTGTGGCACAATTGAGATATTTATTAATACATTTATTCTATTATCTATCTCAAGTCTTGGTTTATCTAACTAGGAAATGAATATGTATTTAAGTTGGATTGATTTTGTAAGGACATACGTGTCTGCTGTTTTCATTTTTGTAGTGTTTGTGTATGCAATATAACCATGCAAGGTAAAAGGTGATCAAGAATATTTTGACCTCAAGAAAATTTTTGGTTGAAAATATGCATGGAAGTGGAGGATGGTTAAAGATGTATAATGGATAAATGAAGTGATCTCATAAGTGTAAGCTTCTGATCTGAAGCAACTAACATTGTGGCTAGCAAATAACACAACTTGAATTGGTATTTTTCAGGATGATATGAGGGATGTTGTCATTTTGGTTGATATTGATTTGTGGAGTATGGAAAGACATGAACATGTAGTAGATTGAGAGTCTAATTTGACCATTTATGAGTAGGACGTAGGATTATAAAGTCTTGTGGAGACAAGTTTTTTGTATAAGGGTTGAGAAATCTCCGGTCTCATTTTTATTAATTTTATTTTTTGTTAGACAAAAAAATTAGATGTGATTATGAAAATTGTAAGCACAATTTTGTTTATTGTGAAATTTGTTGGAATAAATTATACCTTATTTTTTAAAATATTCAATTCTAGTAATATTTTTATTTTAACAACAAAATTATGCTTAATGAAGTAGACGTTTATTTTAATAACTTAAAAATTACTTTCATCGACTACAGTATAATTTTAAGCCTAACAACCTTCGCCATATACAATTTTTATTTATTAAACTCATTCTATAATTACATGAATATTATATTAAAATAATCAAATATTCTTCCATCTTACTTGTGTGATAACTTGAAAATTTAATATTAAATTATAAGTGCACCCTTGTAAGTTTATAATTTAATATTTAT
>Ga0123341_1002746_pt1 | contig 14699 bp, 12 predicted proteins | sample Turbeapinknodule_FD_89959 | JGI IMG/M metagenome (GOLD analysis project Ga0123341, IMG submission 89959) | Root nodule microbial communities of legume samples collected from Mexico - Turtle bean Mexico pink nodule | ecosystem: Host-associated > Plants > Roots > Nodule | place: Mexico: Nepantla... | reverse complement strand
TTGGCTTAAGAGCGAACCAGTATAAGCTGTTTGTGTGATTCTCTCTTACTTTGAACTTATTTTAATTATGTTTTAAGCTTATCTGATATAAACAACCAATTGTTTCGAAGAAAAACCGATTGTTTTTCTGTGTATTGCTGCATAAATGCTTGAGTTCTTGGCTAACTTGATTCATGTTCTGGATTTATACAAAGAATTTCATTAAACTTGAAAAAGTTTTCAAAAACCCCTATTAAGCAATTCCCCTCATATATTCTAACAAGCCCGACCTCTACTTTACAAGGGATGACTTGGGAGACATAGTCCCGCATGAAGATAATCCAATGGTGATCTCGGTCGTCACTGTCGGAAGAAGAATACAAAGGGTTCTCATTGACCAGGGGAGCTCAGCAAACGTAATGTTTTGGGTAATGTTCAGCAAGTTGCAGTTGTCACCTGACCAGTTGAGACCATACGACGAATGTTTGTTTGGTTTTGTTGGAGATCAGGTGGAGGTAAAAGAGCATGTGGAGTTGAGGACGACTTTCTCAGATGGCACCTCATCCCGAACAATCAGTATCAGGTACTTGGTTGTTAACGTTGTTTCGGCTTATCATATGCTTTTGGGAAGACCTTCCTTGAACAAGTTAGGCGTGGTGGCCTCGACAAGGCACATAAAGATGAAGCTGCCTTCCCTTGAGGAAGGGGTAATCGTCATAAAGCGAACCAGAGGGCGAGAGGAAATGCTATGAGAACAACCTGAAAAATAAAAGGAAGTATGTGTGGTCACTGTCCAAGAACACCCGTGTAGAAGTCGCCAAGGAGAGACGCCCTAAGCCTGCTGGTGAGGTTCAAGATAAAGAGATTAAAGGGAAGAAGTTCAAGCTCAGCTCATCACTAGGCCAGGAGATGCAAGATTAGATCGCCAAGGTGATAGCAAGGCACTTGAACGCTTTTGCATGGGCCACCTCAGACATCCCCGACATCGACCCTGACTTCTTGTGCCACAGGCCCACTATGGACGAGAAGGTTAGGCCCGTAATACAGTGGAGAAGGAAGTTCAATGAAGAGAGACGCATGGTCATCAAGGAAGAGACCCATAAACTTTTTAGTGTTGGCCACATAAGGGAAATCCATAACCCTAAGTGGTTAGAAAATGTTTTGTTGGTAAATAAGGCCAATGGGAAGTGGACAACGTGTGTTGACTTCACGGACCTGAATAAAGCCTATCCTAAGGATTCATACCTGCTGCCTAGCATTGATTCCTTAGTGGACAACACTTCAGGTTGCCGACTTCTGAGTTTTTTAGACGCATTCTCGGGGTACAACCAAATTCGCATGCATCCTCGCGACGAGAGCAAGACCGCGTTCATGATGAAGGTCTCTAACTATTGTTACAAAGTCATGCCCTTCAGGCTGAAGAACGCCAGCGCTACCTATCAGAGGTTGATGGATAGGATTCTCACCCCCATGATTGGGGGAAATGTACAAGCATATGTGGACAACATGGTCGTCACCTTGAAAGAGAAAGACCAACACGTCATTGACTTGGAGGAGCTATTCACTACAATAACTAAGTATGATATGAAATTGAACCCAGAAAAGTGTGTATTTAGGGTAGAGGTAGGGAAGTTCTTGGGATTCCTGCTTACAGAACGGGGGATAGAAGCGAACCCGGAAAAATGTGCAACAATCATAGGATTGAGGAGCCCTGCCACTGTGAAGGAAGTGCAACAGTTGACTAGACGGATGGCCACTCTATTTGGTTCTTATCAGTAGGAGAAGATAAGGGGTACCCTTACTTCCAGTGTTTGAAGAAGAACAGTCGCTTCACGTGGACTCGAGAATATGAAGAGATGTTCCTCAAGCTGAAGAAGTACCTGGCTAGCCTACCTGTCCTTTGTAAGCTGCTACCAGGTGCTCCCCTTCGTCTCTATTTCGCAGTTACAGATCAAGTGATCAACTAGATCATTGTGCAAGAGAAGGATCGGGTTCAGAGGCCCATATACTTCGTGAGAAAGGTGTTGCAAGAGCCCGAGTTATTGTATCAGGCCATTGAGAAGGCAGCTTTGGTAGTAGTATTCGCAGCTCCGCGACTCCGCGACTATTTTCAGAGCTTCACTGTGATTGTCATGACCGATCTTCCAATTCGTAAGGTCGTCCAGAAGCCTGATATAGCATATCGGATGGTACATTGGGCAGTCGAGTTATCGGAGTTCGACATGCAGTATGAACCCAGAGGGCCTATTAAGGGCTAGGAATGATGGAAGAGTGCCTTCATTCGTTGTGATTTCTTTGGTGGATTGGCAAAAGCTTCATGGATTGCAGCGGACAAGGAGCTCACTTAGAGCTTGTGGATTCCTTGAAGGTGAAGGATAGGTATAGAGAGTGATAGGTGAGGTCTAATCACTTGGTCTAGTGGAAAATTGAAGATCAAACGTCTATCCTAGGGAGGCTAAGAGACAAGAGTGTAATTGACACAAATTTGACAACAATTCACTCATTGATTAATCTTATAAAATGATAGCCCAACACCTCAATTTATAGGAGAGAGGGCTGAACAATTTGGAGCCAAAAGTTTAAAATTAAAAATAAAACTCTCAAATGAGAAAGTGCCATGTGGAGTCATGTTTTCCATGTTTAGCTCACACCTTTCATGCTAAATCCTCTCCACTCCTATGTTGCCATGTGGACGTCCATGTGCTCCAATATGCTCTAAAAGTACCCACCGGAAATCAACAGGATCAGGTTGGGGTTCTTCAGATGACAAATCTACCATGAAATCAACATATACCTAGCCTTTAATCGATTCCCGAGGCTCATACTCCACATCAAACTCAAACAACTCTACTGCCTAGTGGACCATCCGACCTGTTATGTCGGGCTTCTGAAGGACCTTGCGAATGGGCAAATAAGTCATCACAATCATAGTGAAACTCTGGAAGTAATGATGAAGCCACCGAGCGGCTTTCTCAATGGCTTGGTATCGTATCTCTGGTCCTTGTAATACCTTGCTCACGAAGTAAATCAGCCTATGCACTTTGTCTTGTTCTTGCACAATGACCGAGCTGATTGCTCGTTCGGTGAGTGCAAAATAAAGACGAATGGGAGCACCCTGCTGTGACTTGCAGAGGACAGAAGGACTGGCCAGATACTCCTTCAACTTGATGAAGGCTTCCTCACGCTCGCGAGTTCAGAAAAACCAGTTATTCTTCTTCAAATACTTCATGTTCTTAGTCCCTAAGAACATCCTCCCCATGCGAGTCTTCCTGATTAGTCTCTAGGTATTCCTTCAAGAATCCATCTTTCACCAAACTCGTCAACTGGTTACCCAGGGCTATGCACCTCTGCACTTCATGCCCAAATCCATTGTGAAACTCGCACCACACTTCCCTCCATAGCCCCAAATTTCTATTAGTCTTCTGAGGAAACTTCAGCTTTTCCACAATGCCTGGTATGCCCAATAATTCCTTGTAGGATACTCGAAACTTGGGATGATACGTTTGCTCCCCTCTGACCTTTGTTTTGGGCGCACTCCTCCTGGTCGAGTATAGTGCGTACCTCGATTCTGCTTTCTTCTCGGATGAGGCCTCATTCATCCTTAGAGGGCGGGCTCGACTGCTCTCATTAAGCTTGGGTTGTCTCGAGGACGAACTACCATGTTTCATGGCTACAACTTCCTCTGCACTGATGTGAGCAATGACCCGTCAAAGGTTTTCGGCAAAGGTTTCTACCAGATTCCGGATCAACGAGTCACTAAATAGTCATCTCATGATCCCCTGCTCAAAGGCGTTGACCATCACAACCTCGTCACGGGTCTAGAGCTTCACTGTAAGCGCCCATAACCTATTTAAGTAGTTTTTCGAAGACTCCCCTTCTATTTGCCTTATGCTAAAGAGGTCATACAAAATTGGAGGCTTAGCCTGGTTGACAGAGAACTGTTTCCTGAACAGCTCAGAAAACTGGTCGAAAGAAGTGATGTGGCCATTAGGGAGCCCGCTGAACCACTACAGTGTTGTACTTGTAAATGTGCCCATGAACATCTTGCAATGGATGGAATCAGTTCCTCCGGAAATTATCATCTGGGCTTGAACATCGCGAGATGATTTTTGGGGTCCTCTACACCTGTAAAGACAATCTTAGGCGTGATGTAATGCGATGGCACAGGCTCATCCATGATTGCCTGTGAGAATTGCTTAGAACGACCTCTCTGGAGTGCGTTCAATCTCCGCTCCCTCGCAAAGCGCTGACCATACTGTTGCAGACTCTTGCGCAAGTCTTTATTGGTCTTGCATAATTCTTCATTGTTCGCCCGCGAAGCATCTATCTCCGTCATCAGTTGATCTTGCATAAGTATCTGCCCAACCCGGGCATCAGTCATAAGCCTTTTCTGCTCGGCTTTAGCTTTTACCATAAGCCTTTTCTGTTCGGCTTTAGCTTCTTGTTGGATCTGCTCCTACTTTCACCTGTACCGCTTGTTGGCTTCCTGGAGAGCTCTAATGGTGTCCATGAGTTTTTGTAGAGTGGGGACCTCACTCCCTTCAAATCCCACAGGTGCCTGCCTAGTTTTTCTCATCTCGTCAGGAACTCGAACACGTATGTGGATGGGATCAGGTTTTATCGAGTCCCACGGTGGGCTCAAATGTTCTCGCTGGTTGACCTCATATGGACTTGATGGAGAGCTCCTCTTCTAACATGTCTCTTCATGCTACTCTGTGTTGCATCTTGTCACTCTGAAACGTGGCTCCGTTGAGATAGAGGGGGCTCTACCTGTTGATCACACTCTGACGATCAAGTCAGTAAGAGCTTATAGAGTATAAAATAAGTGTATTGAACATGAGTTCGGTCCTCGGTTTTGGACTAGGAATAGCTCGGTCCTCGGCTCGGGCTGGCAGGTGGTCAGCTTGGCTATTGGGCTCGGGCAAGGATTACGTGTTTAGCCCAATTGAAGGGGCCCGTCAAATATAAGCATAATGAGGCAGCCATACGAGGGGGGCCCATTGTGTGTGTGCTTATAGATAAGTGTGCGTGTTTGTTACTTGTGACGTATGCATTTTGTTATTTGTTGCATGTTAATTACGTATTAAATGTTTGTTGATAGATGCTGATAATAACCCTAAAATATAGAGGTGCGCACTTAAAATAAAATGTTGGCCTATGGTTAGCACCTAAAAATAATTGGTGCCCATGACAAGAAGTTTTTTCTGTTCAAGATAAAAGATTAATGTGCCCAGTTCTATTTTCAGTTAAGATTTTATTCTCATGAGCGAAAGCTGTTACAAGAATAGTTATAAAAGGGGATTGAGTTTCCCGGTGAAGGTACTGTTTTTGCACACTATACTGAAACTGTTTACTTTTGGTGAGTCCTAACTGACTTGATCGTCGGAGTGTAATCAACCGGTAGGGGGCCCTCTGTCACAACGGAGCCATATTCTAAGCGCAACAAGGAGACGTGAATCGAAGTTCTGAAGAGGCAGATCCGAAAGGAGGGGTTCAACCCAAGTCAATCGGCGAAAGAGTCAACCGGCGAGAACAATAGTATTCAGTTTCTGTCTTAGAAACAACGTACCTTTAACTGGGGTCTCATTCCCCTTTTATAACTACTCTTGTAACAACTTTCTCTCATGAGAATCTTATCTCTAACGAAAGCACAAAATAACAACAGAAAAAACCACATGTTCACGTGCATCTCTTATGCTAACAACAAGAAAATATTTTATTTACGGGAGCACCTTTACTCACGATGCAACATTATTTTCTCAATATGCATGTCACTTAGCTATTACGTACCCTAAAACACACACTTAGGTTAAATCATATTCTACTAATAAATCTTATATTAGCATATGATGAAGCCCTTATTTTAAATATTTCCTTAATGAACTGACCTATAGAACTGAGTCAAACATATGACCCACTTAATGGGCCCAATGTCCGAGCTGACCTACCCATACTCGTACACCGAGCTTCGAGCACTGAGAATTGAGCACTATGTCCAGTACATCATCCATGGAAGAACTTGTTGCTTGGTCTCAATAATGGTTCCTTTCCACTTCTCTTCTGTGTTGCTTCTCACTACATCCGCAAAAGACTGCTTCCTATTGACCATCTTCCCTGCCTCCTTCCCTTTCTTCTCCCTCCATACCTCCTAGTTTATGTTTTTGTTCTTAATTGTTTCATGGATACGTGAGCTCCTAACCTCTGTAAATGGGCCACTTGCTAGATCAACTCTTATGTATTTTGGGATGTTCACGTAAAGTTTCTTGTTCCCAATAAAGATTTGGTCTAACTCCTTCTCTAATCTATCCACGTTTGCTACCTCAAAAAAACCACACAAACCCATATCTCCTTCCCCAACTGTTAAGCTTCCGTAAAATAAAACCTCCTTTACCCTTGTCCACCTCTAAAAGATCTTAAGCATATCATATTCTCCATGGGTAGTTGAAAAATTTGAGAAGAAGAAAATAGTGAAGTTACTAGCCAATTGTTGTGTCACGCGTCCATCGGATCTCCTCCATCGGTCCTCCCTCATATGTGATATCCTAGCCTAAAAGAAGGTATTCACCATAAAATGACAGTCACTCGTATACAGAAGAAAAATCAAATAAGAGCAGTTACATTCATATTTCACACTTAAATAAATCATTATTTTATTATAATATAATATTTTATTTTAAGAAATAGTTGTAAAATAGTTAATTTTACTATTTGCAGTAACAAACAAATTTATTCAACAAATAAACCATACATATAAAGCTATCGAAAAATAAAACCCAAAAAATAAAAGGGACGTTAATTTTGTATATCCCATTTTTCACATTCACTCTAGAGCAAGCAGCACTGAACTTAGTTTTCTAACAAGGACTGTGTTATCTTGTCATTTCTTAAGAATAAATTGTTATTGATCTATGTAACTACTTCATGAGAAAGAAAAAAAATTGGTGATACTTTAACACCCCTACACAGTAAATAATTAATATTTTAATTTAATTTTAAAAAACTTGTACTACTAATGCCTAAAAGCAAGATGTGGTGATTTGAGAAACTTATTTTATTACTTTTTAAAAGCCTACCAATATTAGAAATTGTTTCAGTTGGATATATAGAGTTTTAAGAAAATTATTGAAAGAATGTAAATAAAAAGAAGTATATGCAATCTAACAAAATATGTAAAAAACTTATTAGATTCTTCATGGCAAAACCAAAATATATATATAAAAAGGATGCCACCAGACGCATTTCAGCACTAAGTCTGAAAAACTAGCGCTTTTGTAATACTAGCTTTCTTCCTCATACCATAGTTTGATTGAAATCTGAAAATGAACGGCACAAAATATCTTAAAACACCAAAAGAAAACCGACAGAAAATTTTCAATTGCTAACAACTGTTATTATGTAAAGACAAGATAACTATGAAAGATAATATCGTCTGCATGCATATGGAAGGTCGATAAACGGATCACAATGACGTTGAAGATGCAGAGAAGCACTCGCATACTTCTGCTCTGGTTCAAGCATTACCTAATACCATCTGCGATATATTGCACCCCTTAAAGGAAAGACCGAACTGGACCCATTAGCATTAACCCTAGAGCGAGAAAAAACTTCAGAAGAAGAAGGAATCACTGGAAACTGGGGTTGAGGGGCAGCATAAGGGTTAAGGTCAAGTCCATAGAAACGGTAAGGTATGGTATTGGTATTGTTCAAGAAAGAAGAATAATGAATTTGGGGGCTGTAAGAGGAAGACCCAATATTCATGTTACTGTTGAAACTTCCAAAACAGTTACGCCACACAGACCTAGTGTAGGCAAATCCAGGATTTGTGTCATTACGAGATAGTTGAAGAGTGTGAGGTTGTGCTGGGTGTGGAGTGTGAGGTTGTGCAGGGTGTGGAGTGTTGAGAAAGTTCCTACTCTCAGATAATCTAAAACTCCATAAAGCATTGGATGCAGGAATAGCAAGTTCTTCATCTTCTTCATCTTCTTCATCTTCTGCACAGTGTTTTTTAGGGTTCTTAGGGGATGGTTGTTCATGATTGTGTTTTCCCTCGTAAGTAGTGATCACATTCTTTCTGTTGCGCGAATCTCGTTCCACGTGCTTCCTTACACAACACCCAGAACTTGTGCATTTGTAGTAGGCCCTAGAAAAATCCCAGGAACACTTTATCTTTAAATTAATACATATTTGCAGAATTGCATGAATCAACATGTACTAGGGTAAAAGAGTATGCCATAATGTGAAGAGTATAATTATCAGTGAGGATTCATATAGGTGTTGATAGTAGAAGCAAAAACTTCATGTAAAAAAAAAAAGAGCAAACCAATACATAGTTTAGTTTTAACAAATTTTTAATTTTAATTCTGTTGACTGTGAAGAGAGAATTTGAAAAGAGAGACATTATGAATTTTCTCAAGGAAGATGGAAAAAGATAGATGAAAAAAATAATGAGTTAAGGAGTACAATCTAGATATAATATTAATTTGTATTATCGGTTACTAAATGGTGGTCATAGGTAAAACTAAAAAACAATGAGAAAAAGATTGAAGAAGGAAAACTGAGAGAATAATAAGAGTTAGGAAAGAGATTATCAAGAAGAACAAGAACGATTAAGTATATTTTATCCTCTATTAGCACAATAATTCCATACCATCTCTAATGAAAGAATATTGTAAATGTAAATAAATAAGAGCCATAAATAATTTGAACAAAGAACACGACACTCCTTCCAAGATAGAACTAAAGATGTAGATGATATTATTTTTATGTGAAGATAAAATTCAGAATGTAATGAATGTGAAATATATTCTAAGATGCTTTTGAAGTAGCATATGAGCTAAAAGTGAATTTCCACATAGTAAGTTGGTAGGTAATAGGGATAGAAAAAATTATAACATAGATAGATTTGTTGTTATATTAAATTGTAAAAAGATGTCTATATGTCTTTCACATATTTGAGAATACGAATGGAAGAGAATCCGAGAAGAATATGGGTATGTGCGAACCTATACTAAGTAAGATTAAAAAAAGTTTCATTTGCAGGCAAAAAAGAAATTAGAAAAATAGTTTTTGTGGGGATGGGAAGTGGAAGCAAGAAAAATTCTTAAGTGGAAGGTCGAATATGTGTAGAACAAAAGAAGATGAAGTTTGGATATAAAATATATACAAAGATTTGATGAAGCACTTATATGGAAATGGAGAGCAATGCATGAGAATAAAGGGATGTGGAAGGAAATAATTAAATCAAAATATGGGAATGGAAGAGAAGTTAGTAAAATGAGTAAAATTCCTTATGAGTGAGCATGGTGACAGGAGGTGAAGAAGATATGTGGAATAATAATTAACAAGGATGAAAGTCAAAGAAAACTAATATCTAATGGCTAAGAAGTGGATAATTATGATTGAAAAGTGAATAGGTGGAGGAATAAAGAGAGAGGAGGTACCTAGGGAACAAATTTCCCTTTATAGTTTTTTGGCCATACTTTCGCCAACGATAACCATCGTCCACCATGGTCTTTCTTCGGCTTTCAACATTTACAGTCAATGTGTTACCGCGAAATGACCTCACATTATTCCCTTTCTCATATTCCTCTACAGATCTCTTTCTCTTCCTGCATATCATATTAATTATGTAAGATAGGATTGTGATGATCATGATCACTTTTTTTATGACACATTTTCACGGATAGAACAAAACCTGCTTTCAGAGGTTGTTGTTCCTCCCTCGACCACACTTGCTCTATCTTCATTCTCCACTTCTGTAGGAACAACATCTTCTGCTGTGCCCTCCAAATTAGTGGAAGGTAAAGTGAGAATGCTTTCACCAACTTTCGAACATGCTTCCTCAGTGCAAGAAATTGAGTCCACCTCATCAACTTCAGCATTAAGATCAAATGGAAACTTCACTCTTATCTCATCATTGGAATTCGATGAATGCACTTGTTCAACAACTTGGGTAGAACCAAGACCTTCGCACCCTACCGTTGCCACCACCAAATTATTATCACCACTTACCTGAACAATTCATATATACTTTTCAGTCAATTACCAATCATTCCTAATCTTAATCAAAGAAAGAAACACAGATATGAATGCAGTATAATTTTAAGATATATGGTATACTCTTTGATACACGAAAGAGTTCCAAAAAATAAATACATTAGATGTTAATAAAGTGTTGTATAGAGTGAAAAAAGTGTTTGTCAATTTTAAAGTTAAAGTTCGGAAGCTTTCAATATTGGATTTTTTTTAGAAAAACAACAAACATATATGTATTGATTAGAAAGAGTATGAAAATTCATGTTTATATTTATTAAATTAAAAATAATATAAAGTGGCATGTCATCATACAACTTTTATTTTTATTTTTATGAGTAATAAACAATAAATAAATAAATATTGATCACTAAAATATGACACAATCTTTATCAAAAAAATAAAATAGGACCTCACATCCCAATCTATTTTAAACTTCCTACAAAAGTTATCAACTAACTCTTATTCCAAAAATATCACATTCAAAAATTTCATCCTTAATAACAATTAGAATTATCAAACACATCAAACTCAAAAAAACATAAAAACATAATCAAACCACTAAACATAAATCATAAACAATTAGAATAACTTCTAAAAATTCTCTCTACAAATAACACAGCAAGTGAATATACCAGTATCTCAATAGACATCATAAGTATTCCTTTGTGTCATCACACAACTTACAAAACTATATTTATTGATAACTTAAAAACAACACTGACTAAAATTAAAATATACATGTATATGATTATTTTAGGAAAATAAGTTTAGAATTACTAAAGTAGAAAAATGAGTAAATATTACATTTATTTAAAATATATTTAATTTTTTTTTTAAATATCATAGTTTATACAATTCCTTAAAAGTGTGTATTTGTCTATACGTTTTACTAGAATGGAGTATAGTTTTAGTTTCTAAGACTGAAAATATGTAAAGAATAACTAAAATGGCATCATTATATTACATATAAATACAAGAAATAATTAGTATTTTATAAGAAATAAAATTATAATTATAATATTTTCATAAACTAATCCTCTTTGTTGGGTTTAAAATTACAAAATATTTTACACAAAAGACAACCTTTGTTATGAACAACAAACTCTAAGAATATTTAGTGCCGGTATATACTTAGGAATTAAAGTTAAGATTTGTTGTTAAATTAAAATAGCCCACAAAAATTACACAAATTAGTTTGATGGTATTTTAAGTAAATTAATGTCAGAATTATGTTTAAATGATTAAATTTTATAAGCCGACGAGACAAAATCTCTAATTATTCAGAAGAATCAATGTTTTAGAGAGAAAAGTACTTCTATAAAGAAATTTGAACTGAAATATTTTTTTTACTCTCACATAAAACCTATATATATTATGAGATTAATCATTGGTATGACACAGTCAAATTTAAATCTCTTTAGAACACTAATCATCAATCAATCCGGTACTTAGTCTCACTTTAAAATTGAAGCAACTTGATAATTTTGTAATTGAACAAAAAAGAATTCAGATAAATGAATTTAATTTTAAAATAATAAACTATTTCATTTCAAAATCAATTTTACCCCAAATTAATTTCATACAGAGTATAAAAAAAAGACTGTTTATGGATGAACTGTTGAAAAGTGGATAGTAGCATACAGCATAAAGAAAACATTTTTATTATTATGAAATAAAAATAAAAAAGGCACTCTTTTTAATGAACAGAAGGATAATACCTGAGAGATTGGAACCAAATTGATGTCTATAAGAGGAGAAGAAGGCATTGCATCGATGTTGGGTTCATTTAAATCCAAATCGATAACCCTTCTCTGCTCACTACAACTGGGTTTGGAAGATAAAGCATGAGAGATGGTGTGATGGTGTTGGTGGCTATTGTTTTCCATGAGAGAAGAGATTGGTGAAAAGTGAAAGCTAGGATTTGGACAATGGATCTTAAACTTCTGAAGCTTTTCCACTGTTTGTATACACAGAATGCTTAAGCAACCAATATATGGACAATTTAGATGCAAACTAAGGAAATAAAATACTTCTTACTAATTGAATGCTGTGTATATCTACCACAAGCTGTGATCATGAAAGGAAAGTGCTTTGGCTAAATACATATCTAAGCTGTTAAATCATCTACAAAAATATATTTTTTTTCATTAACATAAAATTTTCTAGCTTATAATTACTTTTCATTATATTATTAAAATAATCTAATTTTCACATTTATCTTAAAAATAACCTTAAGTTTAATCATGTGAATTAGAAAACAGGGTCTAAACATATCTAAAAAAAATAATTTTAATGAATTTTTTTTATAAAAGTGCAAGATAATAATAATAATAATAATAGTAATAATAATAATAATAATAATAAAAGTAACTTCAGAACTTATAATCTAAGCATAGAAATAATTATAATTAAAAAAAATACATAAATGCAATATATATATATATATGTATGTATGTATATATCATTATTATAATAAAAATAATAAAAGAAGTTATTGTAAGATGTTCACCATCATCTTATTTTGTTTAGATACATCAACTCCAACTCATTCTATGTAATGGCAAAGTTTGCCTCCCCTCGCACTTCAGTACCTAAACTTTCCTTCTTATAATTCTTTACCTCACACTTAAAACTCTATTTCAGAGAACAATGGAATATGAAAGAAATTATATAATAATATAAATGTTTAGGTATTAAATAATATGCATATAAATGATAAATGTGTAAAAAAATCATTAAAATTTAAATTAATTATTTGCAAAAAAAATTAAATTAATCCTAACACTATTAATGGAGATATGGTGAAGCAGAGTTAACATCTTAATATATTCATAATTTTCTTATTATATATTTACTCATGCAAACAAGAAATTTCGATGACATAGTAGGAGATAAGACTATCTATGAATCATGTCCCATAACTTTTATTCAAGAGTTCTATGTTTTATTCTTATCAAACAAACACTCATGTGTAAAAGGAAAAATATAATTAAATTAATTAATCGAATCTAAATTAAATAATGACTATGTGGGTGATAATTAAATATACATTAATATTATAAAATATATTAAATAATGAATTAGAACAAAGTTTTATGTCGACAGTTGGGTCAAGTGAAATTGATGTAAAAACTTTCAAATAAAGTTTCGAATTTGAACTTTATTAAGAAAAAAATACTTATTAAAGGGAAAAATATGACTAAAGTTATTAGTATCTGTTTTACAAAAATATTATGGTACTGTGGTCAATACGTGTATTGTGAAAAAATAATTAATATGAAAACATTAATTCTTTTGAGAAAATGTATATGTATATATATATATATATATAGAATAATAATCAATAAATAGACCTTGAAAGTGGACTTTTGTGGTTTGAAATTGTGCTTTTATTTAGTTAAAAGAATGGTCGAATAAAAACTGAATAGTTAAAAAAATACTTCTTTATCATCAATTCATGTTATTTTACTCTAAAATAAAGTGTCAAATTCCAAATTGATTTCATGTATTAACCATCCCTACTTACTAAGAAAATCACCTCGACCATGCCATAAACTACGTGTAATCTAAACTATAAGATGGACCAGGAAACTAATGATTCATGGTTATTAATTCAATAATGGTTAAATTGTGCTTGAAGTGGTGATAATGTAGTTCTAACATTGCAATATATTAAGTATTGAATTAAAATTGTATTTGAAGTGGTGGTAAATGTGATTCTAACATGGCATTCTTAGTTGGTGGATCAACTTGTTTGATTTAGTTAATGAAATAAACATCGACATGTTAAATAGTTATGTGGAGCTAATTCTTCACGGTCAGTTTCTTAGAGGGATTATACTCGCTTAGGCACAGAAGTTTGAGACAGTAATAGGTATGTGATGTCTTTAGATGTTCTGGGTCACACGCACCTTGTATTGATGTATCTAATAAATCTATAGTCTTGACAGGTTCGGGTAATCTTTGAAGTTTTATTGTGATTGGGATAAATCATTGCAATTGTTGGTAGGAGGAATTCCAAGTAAATGTAAGTCATCAACCTCACGTTGATTATGTCCCTGCACGTTTGTACACAACATTTATCGCTCACTACAAGAAAAACATTAAATAGAAATTAATTCTATAGAAAAAAAATTTGTTGTTATATTAACTAAATTAGATACTATTTTAGACACTATAAAACTTATTGGTATATAAATTAGTTTTTATTATTGATAAAAAAATTAAATTAGTATCTAATTAGCTATCGAGGTTTTAGCTAATTACTTTTTGTCTCTAAAATTAAATTCTATTTAATGATTTTCCAATAGATCTATTGAATGGTTCAGAGAAGTGTTTGGATTGTAGGATGTAGGTAGTTTGCTGCCCACGACATAGTGAGAAGTCCATTGAATCTTATCATTTGGAGAAAGGAGAAGTCGTAACAAGGTCATCAAACCAGTTTAACTAGGAAATCTCTCTATATTCACACACCACAAGGGCTTGGTTTATCCTTCCTTATACGTCATCAAGAAGGAATGGCTCTACTAGGTAAGTGGATCTGGAGGTTGGGTACGGATAAAGGTGGTTTGTGGAAAGAGATCCTCGTTTCTAAGTACGGTGGGTGGAGAAGCTTGAGAGAGGAAGGTAAAGTTGGTAGGGGCTCTCTTTGGTGGAAAGATTTGAAGGAGGTGTGGGCTTCAGAG
>Ga0123341_1002745_pt1 | contig 14700 bp, 4 predicted proteins | sample Turbeapinknodule_FD_89959 | JGI IMG/M metagenome (GOLD analysis project Ga0123341, IMG submission 89959) | Root nodule microbial communities of legume samples collected from Mexico - Turtle bean Mexico pink nodule | ecosystem: Host-associated > Plants > Roots > Nodule | place: Mexico: Nepantla... | reverse complement strand
AGTAGGTATAAATTTAAACCAACAAATTGAAAGATGAATAAAATAATCTATTAATCACCTCATTTTTAACTTGCCTTTTTATTATTTAATATAAATAATCATCTATTTAATATTGACACAGAAAAATAAAGTTAAAGTATTAAAATTATAAAATATCTTATACAGAAGATTTTTTTTTTTTCAAAATATACCTTGTGATAATAATTAGAGAGTGTATACTTGAATTTTGAAAATTTGTTGATTCTCTTTAGATCATTCTTCACAAATCTACCATAAATAGTAGGAATCCAAACTACACAAACCCTAAACCCTACACATAAACCATATACATAAAATATGGAAAAAAGTATCTTCATGACCATCACAACAATACATTGCAAGATTTTGGAGGCATAACATCCCTACAAATTCTCCATGTGAATGAATAGTTTGTGCTAGTTTAGGAGAAGGAGCTTTCTGCATAGTTTTCTCCATAAATAAAGATAGGTGTCTTTGCATACTCAAAAACTATGAAACATCTAGACAAACAACCCATCACACAAGGAGGAGGTCATTGCCTCATGTCTATAATTTCAATCAACAATGTAGACTTCACAATAACAAGATATTTCTTGAAAAATAATGTTTCTTTCATTCCTTTTCTTTCAAATATCGTTTGACCAATGGCTTCTGTTGAAGGTTTAACATCTTAAAACCAACTTCAACTTCTGCTGCAACATTCTTCATGTTTGTTCATATTCTCTGGTTTTAATTTTTCATGCTAACACACTTTTGCAAAAATTTAAGCTGTCATATGAAACTAAATAACTGTAAAAATGTTGAGATATGTATTAATTAGCATAGATAATAAATAAGATATATTGATTACTTTTCATGATTAGTTAATCACTCAAACAGTTATTTAGCTTGAAATATACATGTCATAAAGCTTCACCTAATACATGAAAGCTCAATTTTCTCAACAAAAATATCATTCATCATATCATTAACACCAAATTTCAAAATTTTCCTTTCTGCAAATTACATTAAATGTTGATCACACACCATTCAACACTTTTTTATAACACTTTAAATGTGGATTTTATTTAATTCTCCATGAATTGGATTTCATTTTCAAACTATTACATGAATTTGAAGTACTCATAAAATAATGTTATAAAATGTGTTAGTAATACTTTTTCAATAATATAAAGGCACTGTTCTGTCATATTATAGTTAAAAATGAGTAAGAAGTGAGTTTTGAATCCAACAATAATAAAGAGAGTACTACTAATTAATTTCATTTAATCATTTAACAACTCATTATTATGAGATAGGTGAAACAAATATTTCATGCAAATTAAACTTCTCTGATCAATATAATTATTAACTTCGATTGAAGAAAATTAGCACAACACACAAGATAATACAACTCTCTCCATACATGTATATTATATGTGAAGTGACCAGCGGGTGCCACATAAACACCTCAGCTACTTTCTAGACCAATAAAATAAAACACTGGCCTTTCAGAATCACAGTTACAAGAATTGATCAACACCTATTATGACACTTTATGGTTCTTCTACTGAGGTGAATAATAATAGGTATACAAACTTTTTTGTACTATTTTCTACCCTCATTGCTAAGGTCTCTAGAACTGGCCTCCTTGGAAGGTCTGGCCAAATTGCCAATTGCCTGGTGCCACATTGTAGCTTGCCACAGTTCTGCCATCACTGGTGGTCACTTGAAATGAGAGGGCTTGTCCATTGAGGTAGGAGTTGCTCTGCCAGTTTTGGCCCCAATTCCTTGACATGGGTTGCCATCCAGTTTTGGACCCTTTGATGGACACTGAATGCACATCCCCAGCACCACCCACATTGGTGATCAAAACTAGATTGAAGTAAGAGTGACCATTGATAGTGAATCTTATTCCTCCCTTCTTTGCACAAGGAACCCTGCCATCACCAAAATTATAGTATAGTTTAGTTTAGTACTAGTTAAACATATGATCAATTGAACAATGAAGATAAAGTGAGGAATACCAGTCATAGATAAGAAAATTAACTGCATGTAAGTAAACAAATCATGAATGTCTTTGAATATCAGCTGTTTGAGTTTCTCATCAGCATCTGAGATTACTTGTTTTTTTTTACTCACTTTATAGGCTTAATATGGTTAGTATAGATAAGGTAATTATGTTATTCAAGTCTCTTCAGTTTGAGATCAGTTTGATATGAAAGGTAGAAGTTGAGGTTTGGTAAGGGCTACACCAATTTTCACATGTTCATGAATAAGGGCCATTCACTAAAATGAGAATAAGTGTTGTACCTTTATGTGACTTTTCAATGAGAGAGTAATTCATTTTCAACATTTAATAACTTCACTTTATAAATTAGGTAATATAGTTGTAAATGAATTAAATGTGACCTTTAAGCTTGAAAGCATTGCCAAATTTATGGCTTCAATTACCTTCTGAAGGCTACCGGCACAATACCAGCTCTATATTCAGCAATTTGAAGGAAGGCAGGTTCAGCCATATCAAAGTGTTGCAAAGGTGGGTTGCACCAACCACCATTGTTGTTAGGCAAAGATGGATTTGGGGGGCAGAAGTTAGTAGCAGTGACTGTAATAGTGCCAGGTTTGCACCATCTTGGGTCATCATCACATCTCATTTCAAAGCAAGAACCACAGCTTAAGCCATTGTTGAACAAAGCAGTGCTAAGAGCCACAGTGTCTGTTCCATAACCCTGGCTATACAAATTTCCATACCCACATGCTCCACCTGCATGTATAAAACAAAAGGATAAACCCCACCATCTCAACTTTCAATATAATAATAATAATTAAAAGGAGTTTATTTCTTTACAATGTTAAAAAGAGTAGTTTTGCAAGGAATTTCACATAACTGAAATCTTTGACAAGTGACTAGATTTTCATGTTTTGAAACATGATGCAAAACTTATTAACACTTGCACATTATAGTATTAGTTATGAACGTGTTGCTATTGCTAATGTCGGCACTAGTAAATGGTAACACGGCACATTAAGTAAAATGGGCGTAGCTCAAGCTATGTGTACAGTTTCACTATTCCTCTATTCTTTCTCCTGCTAAAATTACATTTCTAGCCAATATTTAGGTTCATGAAAAGAAATATAATAAGTGAGATGTAATAAAAATGACATTAGATTTCAGTGTTTTTGGCTTATTTTTAAAGTAAGATGCATGGATTAGAATTTGAGGCAATACTTTCATGCAATATTTGTTTTCTTGATTTAAAAGTATAAGATAAAACCACTTTCTATTTTATTTTATCATAGCAATATCTTAACTTCATTTCATCTACTTGATTTCCTTTCATTCCATTCTATTTATCATTTGATATCAGAACAGAAAATATGCATAAACATCCATAGTAGTAGATATTTAGAGAGAGAAATTAATAAAAAGTGAAAATTGTGGACATAATATATGTTATGATGTCACTAAAAAAGAGAATAAAGATAAATACAAATATGAAGAAGTATTTGCACTATTTGAGTTGTAAAAAATATTACTCTCCACAAAGGAAAAGAAAAAGTAAAGAAATGAAGGCTAAACTCACCCATTGTGCCAGAAGCATCACCCCCACCATAGAAAGTGGCATGACCACCCTGCCAACCACCATAGTCAGCAGTGGCACCTTGGAGATTCATGTTAACAAAGAGAACAACAATGAGAGTCAGAAGAGCAATGGAAAGTTCCTTGTGTGCCATTGTGAGCTATGATAAGGCCTAAACAGGGGAGCAAAACAGAGGAATGTGCACTTTCTTTGCTATGCTGTGAGGTCAAGTGCTTAAAGGGGGGCCTCTATTTATAAGTAACATCTTTTTACTTTTTTTCTTTTCTCTTATTACTAACTTCAACAAAAGTGTTATTTTTCCCCAAAGCCACTGAACAAGTGACAAATGAAGTGCACATGCGCTGGTTCTAGTTGAGGTTCCCAACCGCTAATATTGTGGGCCACACCCCTGCACATGCAACCCCATCTATCTTTTCTTCCCAACTTTATAGATCAATATTAATATTTTTCTGTGGCCAATAGAATAATCAACATTTCTTCTTTTTTTCCCTTAGTAACACATTTTAAGTCATTCTTTTTAGAAGTTTTTATTATTAGTTAGAGTTTAGAAAATACAACTTAATACAACCAGTAAAATTTTGTAGTTTTATCAGATTTTAACTGATAATAAAGGATATATTTGATAGAGGATGTTGCTAAGCAGTTTTTTGTTGTTGCCTTTTATGTAATGGATAAATGGATAAGAGCTGAGGTATGATTAGCTCTTGCATGGTGTTAAGAGTCCCTATGATAAAAGTCTCAAAAGCTAAATTGCACTTTGAATTGAGATGTGTAGGGTCTTAAGAAATTATGAACAGTATCTTAGCACATGGAGAAGTATCTGTCTAACTGGGCAAAATCAAAAGAAGAAGCTACTTAGGACATTTGTATGGTGCAGCCAGCTCTCCTTTTCCAAGGGTCAAAAAGGGGATAGAACAGTATCTTCTCAGTGCTTCAAAATGTGCCACATAAGAAGTATTTCAAGGGCCTGGTCATTTTATTTTATTGATTTATTTGGTATTTTCAGTTCTTGAATATAATAAAAGAGTTGGTTGATACTTTAATAGAAACAGCCTTGCTTCCAGTTGGACAATCTGAGAGTGGTAATTGGTATGCTTTCACTCACACAAATGTAAGTTAACTACTTGACCCTTCCCTCTGAGAGTTTTTTAATTACATTGAAGAAGGAGCTTCTATTTGGTGGAAGATCATGTCCTAATTAGGTGTAGCATATTTACACTCACTAATTGATTTGGTGTTTGACACACAAAACATGTGGACAAAACCATTATGTGGAGTCTTACAAGTTACAAGTATTTCTTGAAAATAATTGTCATATATGTGTGTAAATACATTATGAGAATTTACTAAATAGGAATCAATGGACTTAAAGAGAAAAAAAGAAGGGTAGTTAAAAGTGATAAATGAAACTACTAGCTGTTTTTAACAACCACAGTATATTCTGAAAGTTAATGTGGCTGTTTCCTTTTCTCCCTTGTTGGGGATGAGTCCTATTTCCTTGGTTTCTAAGGGGCACAAAGTTTAATTAACAAAATTAACATTAATATATGCTTCCAAATGGGGGAAATTGAATTTAGACCCTTTCTAAATTTTATCATTATATTGTGTGACCAGGTATTCTTGATCTTGTTTCACAAGAATGCAACCATCGTATCTGGTGTCAGTGATTTCTTAATGAAAGAAAACTAAATTAACATAGGAATCTGGAGGTGAAGAATATTTAAGGATCTTTATTCTTGTTATTCATCCTCAACAATTGTTTTTTTGTTTTTTTGCTTTCCGGTGTGTGTATGTTATTTTCTAAGAGGGTTCTTACTAAAGTGATGAATCAAATGTATAATTTGACACATGGGATGAGACAGACATTGTGGATATGTTCTGCTGACTTTTATGGGAGCTCTAATCACATGCAATGCAATGGCCAGAAAACTAGTATTGACTATTGAATACATGGTTGATATTTGAAAGCATACATTGCCAATGCTATGTTGATTAAAACCAGAACAAGATAACATGGCATTTTTTATATCACTCTCATCATGTTTTTCTTTCTTTCTTTTTTCTTTTTTATATTCTTTTTAAAGATAGCTTAGCAAATTTCTTTTCTTCTGTGGAAGATTCACATTCAATGTCTGTGAGTAGGAGTTCTTGAGTTTAGAAAAATAAAAGATTCTACATGTAAAAGTACAGTCATGTTCATCCATTAACTTTGAATGTTATCATTGGTGCATGTGTGCTTATTTTGTTCATATTCAATCATAACACATTCAAAGTGCATAGACACACCTTAAAAGTGTATTGTAGAATTTCTCAGAAACATGCTTCAAAAGAATACAAGCTTATCAATATAAAAACTGTCTTTTCTTCATTATTTATCAATTTTCAACACAATCCCTTTTTTTTTCCTTTACTCTCTCTTCTGCAATTTTCTCTCGCCCCTGTAAAACACAAATACACTTTTAGTTTATGTTAAAACTAGCTTGTGCTTCTTTTGGTTTAACTAAAATTTCAAGTTGCTTAAATCAAAACATTATTTTGGCCTGACAAAAAAAAGGACAAAATAAAAGATAAAATGAATGATTCAAAAAATGGATTTTTGTTCCCTTACTGTTAAAAAAATACTAAATATCCAAATCTATAACCTTATACAAGTAAACTTTTGCTGTTGAAAGGCATCTTCTTCAATTATTAGTTAGGTAGTTCAGTTAATTATATTCTACAGGGCATTTTGAGTTAATATTAATAATAGGATCATTCTAAGGTATTTCCTTTGTATTCACACCATATAACTTTTCACCCAAATTAAAAAATAATTCATAACATATAATAAACGACCGACAAAGTACTAGTGGGTAAATTTTCTTAAAAAACTATGTTTAGAAATTTCCTTTGAGAATGTAAACTATAGCATTGATGTCTATTTCAAAAGGGTTATTTTTTCCCCTTTGTTTGATCCATTTATTCGGTTATTTTATTGGTTAAGCTGTGGTCTTCTGTTCATAACTAAAATAAGCTACTAATAGTAGTTAACAGCACTTTAATGAGGTAACCATTTTGTAAACCATGTTGATATCATCAAAGTCTTAAAATTTCAACTGCTACAAAATTTATTATAAACATGGGAGCAGGATCACATGATATATTTGAAAATAAAGTATAATGCATAATTCTTTCTTGCTTGCTCTAAATGACATTGACAAGGACAGTGCAATGGCTATTATTGCACAAAATGCTTTGGAGACTGTCATATTTCCTTTCAAATCAAATAAAAGAGAAAATAGCTTCTGACCGACTATGTGAGAACCCTTTCACATATTTGTCTATTCATTTTCATATCATTTTCTTGGTAACAACTTTCCTTGACAAGGACAGAAGATAAGTGAATTAATCTCACATGGATTCTTACACTCATCAGCAATGCAAGTAGCACAAGTCTATTCATCTCGTGCTTCTTTTTTTCTTTTTCTTGTAACGAGCTTCTGAATTGCAGAAATCAGTAAAGAATGTATAATAAGAAACCAAACTCCATTCATGTGAACCTGCAAGCTCAATTCTGCAGAATTTTGGACATCCCCATAAAGTTTTCTCACTTTTGCTATAATAATTACGCCATTATAAAAATTAGGTGACAATCTAAGTATTCAGTAAATGAATCAAATAAATAAGGTCCACTTCAATTTCTATCTCTTAAATCCAAGTGATTAATCAATTAAAAAGGCTCCATATGCTGGTCAAAACATAGAAGCTAATTTTAGGAGATAACAAGACTAAGTAATTAAGAGGAAAAAGTGAGTTAAGTTTTTTTGCATTCTTACAATCATAGTTGAGTGATCCTTGCTTGTTATCAATGAGATTTCTCGTAAAGTATAATGTTTACATACATAAAGACTCTTAATATTAAACCTTAAAATGACTTAAAAAACATAATTACCTCTCAATCATAACCATGTTGGTGTTCTAGATTGTTTTATACTTTTGGTATTACGTTTCTAAATTCTTTTTAGACCCTTTATCAATTAAATTTGCTTGTCACCAATTTCTGGCATATAATCATTAATAGACATAAAATAGGCTCTAAAATATACTTTATGTGACAGAACAGATAGGGAATTGTTTGTCATGTTGTTATTATAAGTCTAGCTTAGAATGGATTGAGAAGAAAACCATGGTAATTGTGATTTGTATTCCTAGCTAACTATATAAAGTAGAGAAAGAAAAGGCCACAGTAGCTGATGAAATTATACTTGGCCCTACCATGTTAGGGGCACATGCAAGTTTCGGTTGAGCTTTCTCTTAAATCTTAATCCCTGTCTTTCTTTATTATTTTCCCTTTTTATCTTTTCTTCTTCTAAGATTTCATGTACCAATCAATCATATACCATCATAAATTAATGACTAGTACATATGTAAATGAACTTCAAAAAGAATCCTTTCTAACTTAACTTGTGATTCTAAGTCATATTTTATTTTTACCACCATTAGATTCTCTGGTTTTTCTGAGAGACTTTTGTAAATCATTTATAAAGATGTATTATATAGGAATTGAACAGAGTCTTCTCTAACAAACTTTGTTGTGAACTGAACTAGACTTATTAGATAGAATAATAGCTTCTTCCCTCTCAAAAAACCAAATTTGTCACAGTCCCAAAGGAATATGCCCTCTTTGATAGGTTTGGATCTGGTTTGACACCTTCCCTAAGGATTACATACGCGTAAAAGTATCTTTAAAAGGCATGCAGCTTACTATGAAATCACATTTCCTAACAACACATATGAAATGAACCTTCCATGATGATTCAATGCTAATTCTTAGTCCTAGTGTAAGGTATAGATATGGACAATTTTGAGACATAAGGGGGAATTTCCACTAGAAAAAGTTAAAAAAATGAATGTAAAAGATAAACCAACAAGGGGAAAAGTAGGCTAATTCAGGAACAAAACAAGTGATGAAAAAGGAAAGTTTCTCTCACTTATTTTAAAAGTGAAACTAATGAATATAAGATGTACCAGATTTGTTTGGTTTCTGCTGTTGGTTTAGGGATCAATGAAAGTTCCCTTCACAAGGGATTGTCCAATTTATTTGGTCCCAATTTTATGGTAAAGGAACTTGTGGATGACCTTGGGTGGTAGTATTTTAGTGAAGGACAGTTGAATTATGAACACACATATGGAACCAAAATGGCCATTTGTGAAGGGTAGGGGTCTGAGGAAACTAAAAACATGTGTATATATTTTAACCTTGGTAAACCTTATGAAAATTGCAGCAATAATATATGGGTCATAGTCAAGCCATAGAGACTTTGATGAAATTTAACAAAAATCTTTGAAAAATATATTTTTGTTTAGGTAGAGGAAAATGAATCCAAAAGTTTACATAATTTATGTCCACAAATTACTAACCTAGCTGTTTGAAATAAAATAAAATAAAATAAAAGTCTTTTTCCTTATTGAGGGGAGAGAAAATGGGTATTAATTCTCACCAAATATTTTGTGGTCTAGATTTTTCCATGATTGCTAAATTGAAGTTCAAATTTAGCAAATAAACATAACAAATCAAAGAATTATTTTCCTTTAAGGAAACCACAACAGTAACAAAAATATATATAGCATTTAATGTGTTTAGTTTGAGAAAAGAATATTTCATTATTGTTATCTTTTTTAATCAATCAATACAAATGAAAATAAATAAAATAACATTAAGCTAATACACTTTTGTAATTATCATTAAAAAGTATACAAAACATCTTTAATTTAATATCTTCATATTTCGAAATTTATTCATTTGAAATGGTCATTTCGTTTTCCAAAAAGTACAACAATATTTTTATTAAGTCATTAATGAATTTATAGCATGTGACAAATGTGAGCTATAAATTGTTTATGAATTAGATAGAAATATGAATAAAAAAAACCATTGTACATTTAACCCTATAGACGACTATTTCAAAGTATAAGTAAGCATGCAAATTAGTCCTCCTAATTAGGCACATATAATCCTCTGAAAAAATTACCTTTCAAAAGAAATATAGACATATTATAATAACTTAATCATCCTGAAAATTTTAAACATCAGTTTTAGTCATTTAACATTTAATTTATAGTTGAATTTAGTTCTTCAGTTAATAGATGATTAAATTTAACTTCATGTCACATATATTTATGGAGAACCACATAATCAATGAAACTAAAATGATTTATAAGTAAGTTACATAATTTTAAATATAATTTAATATTTATATGCCATCATTAGTTTTTAAAATAAAATTCAACAAATAATATGTAACAGTTTATAAGTTGATATGACTCTGCAACAATTATTTATGTTATCAGTATTTACACAGTCTTTTATGTAAAATAATACATGCTATGCATGGTTGGTAAGTAAGACAATTATCTAACTCATTAAGTTTCTGAACCTATCCATCAGTTTCAATAATCAATTGGACTGCACAGTTTTTCCATTTGTCGCATTGCATAAGAATCTGTGGAGAATTGAGTTCATATTTGGTTCCTAATTATCATATTAGGAACACTATCAAAGACTTAATGCAGATTATTTTTAAGTACCATCTCTCAATTCAAAACAATTATCGATTGAGAAAAGGAAAAGAATATTTGGTTGCCTTTTAGTAGATTTTTAGACAAGAGAAAATATGTATATTAAATAAGTCAATCAAGGTTAAAATACTATTATTAGCCAAATCACATTATTCTTTAAGAAAGAGGATTAAGTAAATATATACAGATTTATTCAACATGAATTAGTCTGACCATAAACATATAAACAAACAAGAAATAACAATATACATATCATCAATAATGGAGGCTGAATTTTATAATTTTTTTGTTTTATTTTTTTCTCTAACTATATAAGAGGTGTTGATGAATATTTTACTCATGATACTTTTTGCTAAATGTGCCATACCTTCAAGACAACCGAAAACAAAAGTAATTATACACTAAATGGTGACTTTTGGGGTATGGAGTCATTCTTTTAAATAGCAAATTATATAAACTATTCTTTTAAATAGCAAATTATATAAACTATTCTCGAACAGGATTGAAATAAAGAGAACGATTGAACTCCTTTTTGGTCAGTTAGTCTGCTCTATTTCTTGTCTTCATGAATTCCAGGTTCGGATGATATATGTAAAAGGCACTCCTACGCTTAAGTAAGACTTCGGCACTCGCCACTCAGTATATTTAGTACTACTTGATGTTTGATCTTTGATCAGTCTCATCAATTTTCTGCTTGTGTGTAATGGTTTCTATCGGCCTTGAACGGATGTTGTGAGGTCAATTTGTTAAGGAGAAGTGATCCTGGAGGCAATCAAAGATGGTTTATTAAGCATAACTTTGGTGATGGTTTTAAAGCTACCACAACAATAGGCCAAAAGTTGTTAATGTGGTCAGCCCCCTTGGAACTTAGGAATAAGCAAAACAATGTTAGAATTTACATCAAGAAGGATCTAACCCTGATGGAAGAATTGAGAGACAGAGCAAAAGACATCTAACCCAATGATATCCCAGAAAACTTGGTAGAAGTAGCCACCAAAACTATCAAAGTTAGAGGCACTGTGCCCATTCAGGGAGAAGATAACCTATTTGACCTTTTCGAATGAGGGAGGCTTGGTGAGCTTGACAGAGCATGGAGCTTGACAGAGCATGGAGTGAGGAAACATCTGAGAAGTCATTCCTGCATGCTTAGAGAGAAGAAAAGTAGCCTAAGATATGAGCATCTAGATCTGATCGGGAAGTTAGAAACTTATTCGCATCCCTAAGAATCAAATTGGATTGAATAGAATGCTTGAATTTCACCACACTGTAAAAAAAACTTGGGAGTTTCTATCTCCATTAGTAAACCATTGTATCCTATATTTCTCTTTCGGAAAAGCTTCCTCAAACAAGAAGGCATGACTAGAATGTATGATTTGGATCGTTGAGAACAGTAAACTGATTACAATCTTGTAACTAACTGAGGAACATGAAACATTGCAACTGACTATTGACCCGTTACACCAATAACCAATCATGTAAGAACCCAATTCACATTACAAACCTTAAACCACAGCCAAGGTAATAATGTATAGCCAGAGGCAATTTCTAACTAGTCCCCATATGTAAAGCATTGCTCGAAAATGAATATCGGATGTCAGAAAACTTGTCTTGTCTCAGACATTGTAATTCTTGCTTTGTGCGTAAAAAGCAACAAAGGCTAGCAGTCATACGATACTTTCAAAGCAATTGAATGGCAATATTTAGATTATGTACTCATCCAAAATGTGAAAACGGTAAGATATAAATTTATCGGCCCAAAAATACAACACGATCCTTTTGGACTGCCTGTGTTAGGTTGATATCGAAAAGCTCACAACGTATAGGCATCTCCATCTCATAGAACGGATTCTTCAAAACGTAGTCCGTGTACAATTCATAAACAAATTTCAGTAAATTTTCCATGTGTTGAGCTCCCGGCTCACATACCACAAAAAACTTTGTCCCTGCAAGGGAGAAGAAACATTTTTGTTAATACCAATATTAGGAAGAAATAAAAGTGAGAAAATCTTGCATGCTTATTTTGCCAGTGACATTTAACCGAATACAGAACTGCTAAACAATAAAAAGATAGTTCCAACTTCCATTAAAATAACAAGTGTGAAACATAAACGCTAAAGTAGGGCAAGGAAACAGCTAAACAACAGCCAAACATCTAAAACAATGTCAACTCTCAAGAATTCAAGTTCATTGATCCAAATCCGAAGATGCAGATGTGACCCAGAGGAATGGAAAATTTTGTATTGTGTTTAAAAAAAAGCCAAATGAGGACAGTGCGAAAAAGTGAAGTAATGGGTGTTTATTACCAGAAAAATGACAGTGCTGAGAAAACATTATAATCACACAGCAAGAAAGAAGTATGTAATTACAAAAATAATAATAAAAATCAAATACAGTTAACATACTGGGTCATATCACCAACAAGTTATATTTATTTCTACATTAATCCAACCTGTCTTCCAACTAAACGATTCTGTTTTTTACTCCTAATATCAGGTGTTCGAGAAAATAATTCATTTCTAAGTTTGCAACATAACATTTCTAAGTTCACCTTATAATGGGGTTTATCTGTTTAGCCTATGGAGACCTTTTAGACAGAATCAAGATTAAAATCCCAAGGCAATCAAGTCCACTTCATTTATAATGGCGTTTACAAATACTTATCTAGAGCATATACTCAAAGCACATGCGTGCATGAAAAGGAAAAGGTGTTACTAGACATAAACTAATCATGTATTCACTGAGTAAATTGCAAAGCTAGTGCAATAATGAGTTAAAGACTAATTACCTGTCAGCGACTGAAAGCAATGAAGATCAAACGTATCTGCTTGGAGAAGTTCAATTCCTAAACAGCCTGATACAGGTGATAACTGCTGAGAGATTGCATGCATTGAGTGCCATAAACTTGCCACCCGCAAGCTGTCATTGGTATCCATTCGTCCAGCAGACCCATAATCCTAAATGCAAAAGAATTGTCGTAATTATAATAGATTCCATGTAAAAAGAAAAGCTTAACTAAAACTCTAACTAAAATATTGAAATTGATTTTTAAAACGAAAGGTCGGAAAGAAAACTAAAATATCGTCGCTATCCATCTTCCCAGCAAGTCCATATCCTAATTAATAAGATTCAGCATACTTCTTCTTAAACATATTGACAATTCTAGCTTCTAAGAAACAAACAAAACTCCAAATATCAGACTTATATACTGAGGAACCAGTGGGATGAAATGTAAAAGATATCTTGGTCATTTCTTTAACCGAATTTAGAAGCTGTAGCTCAATATACAAGCTGATCGGACATACGAGACTTAATTAACCATGCAAAAGAAAGTATAACAATGTCAGAACTTTAGGTTTCTGTCACATTAGAAAAAAAACATGTAACAATAATAATGCTTCCTGCCATCATTTCAGGGGAATATAAAATAAATTTCTTAGAAACCCATCAGAAATAATTTAAAGTTTGAATTAGAGAGCAACAGAAAGTAAAGACAACCATACCTTATAATAGATCAAACCACCAGACTTATTGATGATGTAAAGACTGTAAATTGCAGCCATTCCAAAAACTTTTCCAGAATCTGAAACGAATGTGGGGATAGAATTTAACAGCGAATTTTTCCAAATTAAACTCTTGTACTTACCACAATTACACTGTCTAGGATTTACAGTACCGGCAACAAACCAACATTATCGTGAACACTGAATGAAAATAATTGACAATAAATAATTAAAACACATATCAGCATCCAAATGCTCCTGAAGAACAGCCAAAGACATAAAGCAATCTTTACCATTACATTTACAAGAACCACAACCAAAATTCAGAACCCCAATTTTTTACTTCTTTTGAAAGAAAAACATTTGATTAGACAAGCGAAGCACGAAAGCGGTCCACAGAATTAAGCGCGCCGAATGCGATGCGGACCGGACGCGGCGTCCAGAACATAATTTCGGCACAACACAAAACCAGATCCAGAAATATCTCATAATCTGAAAACACGTGAGAGGAGAAGAAACAAAATCATACCGTGAGGGCAGAAAACCTAACAGAGAGAAGGAGAGGAGTATCGACGTCGTCAGAGTGAGGCTCCTTGCCCCGCCGTTGCGGTCGCCGACGCGAACTTGAGGGAGGAGGTCAGATCAGCTTGCAGCGGAGGGAGGGGAGATTGGAGATGAGATTCGTTGCTCGTGAGTGAGTATGTTGCCGGTTTCCGGTAACCGGTCGCCGCCGCGCCGCGAGCTTGAGGGAGGAGGCGATTCGTTGCTGTGGGTGAGTTGTGTTTAGTGTTTTGCCTTCTTGTTTTCAGTTTCAGAGAGAGTGAGGTATTACGGGTTACGGGTTATGGGTTATGGGCTGAAATACCCGACCCACGTAATCAGATTATTAACATTGTTATTTTTAATTTGAAGTATTTAATGATTATTTTAAAACTAAATATTTAATAAATTAAAAATTTTGGTTTACTTATTTCTTATTATTTCCTTTAATTGTATTTTACTTATCTCCTGGACTGATGAGTAATTATCTATATCAAATT
>Ga0123341_1002744_pt1 | contig 14703 bp, 15 predicted proteins | sample Turbeapinknodule_FD_89959 | JGI IMG/M metagenome (GOLD analysis project Ga0123341, IMG submission 89959) | Root nodule microbial communities of legume samples collected from Mexico - Turtle bean Mexico pink nodule | ecosystem: Host-associated > Plants > Roots > Nodule | place: Mexico: Nepantla... | reverse complement strand
TTTATAGATAAATTAAAAAAAAATGTTAGAGGAGTTAGAAAACTGTTTTTTTCTTGTAATTGTTTTGAAAGAAGTTTGTGCTTACTAGTAGCTCAGATGAGTTCTTACTCATCTTATGTTCTATGTACTTTTTGTGTGGATCAGTGCTTTGGAATATGAGCTGCATATTTGCACTGTAAGTTTTGATCTCAGTTTGATTTGAAGTCTAACCAGGTAAAAACCTGCATGTTGTACGGATACCTAGTTTTAGGGAAAAAATCATTAGAAGTTATATATTTTTATTTTAAATAATTAGATCAACATGTAATTATTACAGAGATGTGAATGCTTTAGTACGAAGACAACAAAATAAATGAATTTATTTAACATTTTTTTTTTCATAACGTGTGAAATTGATGAAGTAAAAGATATTTCAATTTATTTGAATTCACACATATTGAGAAAGTAATCAACTGTTTAGTAAATATTTCTTTTATTAAAATGTTCTTACACTTTTCTTCTATTTCATTCTTCCTAATTGTTGCATAATACATTTTTCTATGAATAGATAATATACTGAAGATTTATCTCACCTAATAGATTTGTGGTTAACAGTAAAATAATCTAGATTACTATAAGTAATTATTAAAGTAAAATTGTAATGATCATATTGAAAGATTTAAATGAGTGTAAATTTTAAAATTATTGAAAAATTTAAACGACACAGTAAAATGGAGGAAGTATGTATTTAGAAAAACACATCAATTTTAGAAAGAGCACAAATATTGTATCATATGAAAGAGATACACCTAAGTCTAAGCTTTGTTATATAAAATCTTGTAGTAATTAGAAACTGAATCTCTAACGTGCCATATACTATCTTAATTTCTAGCATACCTAGTATTTCTTTAACAGATAAAATTGAAATCTAATAATATTTTTGTAATATTCTGCATTAACAAATCCAAAACCAAAACAGTTTGTAATAATAGGATGACATTTTAATGATAGACCATAGAATAAAATTTGAACTGTTATAATTAAAAGTGAATGTATGGTTTAGGGACGATAAATTCATATTTTGCAATAAGAATATCTAATAAAGATAACCAGATAGTCAGAAGTATTTATTCAATGAGACTGTTGTGACCTATAAAAAATTACCCTTTTTTCTGCTAAACAAGGCAAATGGTAAGTAAAACTCACATTAATATGACTAAGGAACTTCTTCAAGTGTCCCCCTTTTCTCCTAAACAAGGCAATTCAAGTAAAACTCACATTAATATGAATAAGGAGAACAATAACAAATTTAACATACAAGGAAAATTCATAACTATCTAATCACATAAGGAACCATGAAAGTTAGTTGTTAAAATGAAATAATCTAGTCATTTATATATTTCACCAAACATCCTAAATTATTTTATATGAAATTTAGACAGCCTCTTATCAACCTAATTCTTATAATAATATTGTACGTTATATGTGAATGACTAATTATTGGGTTGGACAACAATATCAAAAATATAAAAAAAAAGTAAGAAATACAATACTATTGAAGAAAGCACTTTATTTATATAAAATAATTTATTCACAATATTTACTCTATATCTACAAAACTTCTATATATAGACCTTATAATAAGATTATAATAAGAGTAATAAAAAACTGTTTAAAACAAAAGTTGTTAAAACAAATATGTACTAGACGGATTAACTTGTTTTAACACTATTAGACGGTCTGTAGTAAACAACTTTCTTTTCTTTCATATTAGATGGTCTAACTGTTTTACTAAGCTCTTTAGTAGATGGTTTGTTGTACATGATTTAGAGTTAATCATCACAATTTTCCACTTTGACTCCAAATCATGAAAGAGCTTTCAAATTCATCTTCCTTTTACCTTAAACGAAAATTTGACAAGCTTTAAACATTGTTCGAACCTTGATCTGGCAAGGGCTTCGTAAACACATCTGCTGAATTTTCTTTTGGGGCTATGTTCTTCATTCTAACCTCTCTAGACTCCATGATGTCTCTCATGAAATGCAGTGTGATGTCTATGTGTTTCGTCCTCCAGTAGTAAATTTGAATGTCAGCTAAATGTATGATGCTTTAACTATCACAATAAACAGTTACACCACATATTCTTCTTCTCTTTTGAGAATATATCAACAATTATCATAATTGTACTTTTGGAACCACATATGCCTTAAGAAGTCATTAAATCTCTTGTATCACTAGCTTGTACTTTGTTTCAAGCCATACAATGATTTCTATAAGAGATAGACCTTCCCTCCCTCTTCGACAAACCCCTCAGGTCGTTGCATATACACGGTCTCCTCCAGAATGCCATATAGAAACATTGTCTTCATGTTTAACTGTTCTACCACCAAATTGTACTAGTTAACAACAAACATTAATATCCTTATAGAACAATGTTTTATCACAGGTGAGAATATCTCATTATAGTCAACTCCTTCCATGTGTAAAACCTTTTGGTACCAGTTTAGTCTTGAATCTTTACCTTCTACACCTAGTATTCCCTTCATTTTCTTGAGCACCCACTTGCATCTTACCACCTCCTGATTTCTTGGTAGATCAAAAAGCGTCCATGTGTGGTTTTTCCTTAAAGACTCAATCTCTTCCTCAATGGAAACCTGCTACCACTGACCTTTTGTAGCCTCTTGAAAGCTTTTAGGTTCTAAACCATCTACCTCGGCTGTTGTCAAAGCATAATTGATAAGGTTCAGCATGTTTGAACCTTTGTGTAGGTTCAGCTAGTAGTTGGAGTCAACATTTGTACATGTGGGCCTTCTCGTGTAAGAGGTAGAAGGTTGGTGAACATGTTTGATGCCATCGTCTAATGCCTCCAAACGGTTTGATTCATAATAGAAGGCTCCACATCAACATGGATCTTCTCCTTTCCTTTCTCCAGATCTTTGCACATCATAACCATTCGAGTCTCGTCGAATATGACGTCTCTGCTCACAAAACACCTAGCCTCTCCAAGCTCCAACCTCCATAGCTTGTACCCTTTCACACATTCTATGCATCCAATTTACCTTCATGACGTGTGCAAACGCCAAGGTACCAACCTCCCTCAAATTCTCATAATCTGCAAGTTTTCCACTCCATATATCCATAAGAGTCTTACAGTTCAGAGAAAAATGATGGACTCCTGTTATTAGGTAGACATCTGTGTTTACAGCTTTCCCCCAGGTCTTTGGCAATCTAGCCCCTACCAACATACATCTCACCCTCTTGAAAATGGTCCCGTTAATTTCTCTTAGCCAGCCCATTTTGTTGTGGTGTACCTACAATCTTCTTATGCCTCATTATACTTTTTGTATTTCAAAACTTATTGAACTCCTTTGACACAAACTCCAACCCATTGTCTCCTTAGCTCCTTTAGGTTGGTCATCTATTGGTTATTCACCATGGCGTGTCACTCCTTAAATCTTTGAAAAGTTTCAATCTTGCTTTTCAAGATATAAATCCACACCTTCCTCGAGTAATTGTCAATGATGATGAGAAAATAAGACCCTCCACCATGAGTTTGAGCTCTTGTTGGACTTCACAGGTTTGCATGAACATATTCAAAAAGTCTACTGGACACATGTTTGTCAATCTTAAACTTCTATAATGAGACTTTCCCAATACACGGTAATTACAGAACTCCAGCCCTTCCATCTTATCACCTCATAGCAGGTTCTACTTCCGTAGCTCCACCAAACCCTTCTCACTTATGTGTTTCATCCTTAGATTCCACATCTTTTTCTTATTTTGCATTGTCTTACTGGGTAATAGGATGCATGTGTGACCATTGTTGAATTGTCTAAGATGTACATGTCATTCTTCTTCTTCTTCCCCTTAGCATCTATAGATGCTCTCCTCAGAATCTTTATGATCCATTGTTCAACTTTGGTTGTTAAACCAATCTCATCAACCATGCTAATGGCAAAAGATTCCAGTTCAACTCTTGAACATACCTCACTTCTTGCAGCAACATCTCCCAATCAACAAACAACTTTAATATGATAAACTCCACGCCTTGCACCTTACAGACTTTATTGTTTTCAAGAAGGACCATTCCACCTTCTTTCAGTTTCAGGGTCTCACATAATCCCTTCATTGAACATGTGATATGTGCACCGTGAGTCCATAACTAGATCCTTTGTGTATAAGACGTAGATGTTACCAACACCCCAACAAACTCGTAGCTATCGGACACTACAAGAATATCAACAAAGTGCTTCTTGAAATGAGGTTTCTTGCCTTTTCCATTTCTCTTCTTGTTTGGACAACTTGACTTGAAGTGACCTTTCTTCTGGCAGTTGTAACACACTGCCGACCGTCTGACTTCTTCTCATTTGTTCTTATTGAGGTTTGCACCTCCTCTAGATTAATGGTTTGCTCATTCTCGAAGAGCAAAGTGTCCTTAAAGTGTTTATATGTCTTGGTTAAGCCATTAAGGAGAAATAAAGCCTTATCCTAATCCTCTAGTTTCACATTAATGTTGTCTAGCTTATCCAAGATCTTGTTGAAATTTTTTAGTTGTTCCCCATCATTCTTGACTCATCATCCTAAACCCTGAACGAAGATAATTGTTGCTATATATATTATTTTAAACCCTGAACGAAGATAATTGTTGCTATATATATATATATATTATTTTTTATAGTTGTGAACAAAATGTGGTTTTTAGAAAAAAGTAAACTCCAAAGTTGAAATATACATACAAGTCTCTCTAACCTGGGATGACTAACCTGTCTAGAATAAAATAATAACCAAAATAATGAGGAAGAAATTAGAGCACACATTTCTTTGACTTCTAACAGGTGTGCCATTTTGTGTGGAAGGTAACCATTATTTTTTGTGCCAGAAACTTTGGAAGACATTGATTATGTTGTCTCTTCTCTGATGTTTTTCTGGCATATTTTTGATGAGCATGGATGAGTTAGTGATGTTGGGTTTCATGAAACAGCATGCAGGAGACAATTGAACGCTACCGCAGGCATAACAGGAGTTCTCAAACAGTGAATAGATCTGATGAACAGAATATGCAGGTTTTATTTTTTTCTTCTTCTCTTTTCTTTTATGTTTTTCCTTTTCTTTTTAGTTATTGCTTTATTATATGCTGCTGGAATATCTAAATACGAACTTCCTATTACAACATACATTTAGGAATATCTAAATATAAACACTATATTATATTATTACTTTACCTTTTGTTTAGATTAAAAAGTTGTAATTTTAAAGAAAATTAAATTAAATTTGAATTATTTAAATATTTTTATTTTACTTTTGTTTACTTTTTCTAGATATTTTGTTTAGATTAGAAAATTCAAAATTTATTAAATTTTAATTTTTTTAAAAATAGTGTTTCAAAGCAAAAAGTAATCTCTATCATTGTTGACTAAAAGCCCTTGACTTGCATCGTTTCAAAGATAGTTTCATTAACATTCATAAAAATTTCGAGTAACATCAACTGAAAACTAATTTTGTTAATGTTAGTCAAAAAAATAATCATGACCCACATTTTGATTGATGCTAATGATTCGACAAACATTTTAGTTCAAATTCAAAACCATCCAAAAATTCACGAAACAGAAGAAAAACCAGAAATATCCATCCATGAAAACAGTTAAAGCATCATACCAGTAAAAATCAATATCCTAATGATCTGGCAATGAATGATGCACTCTAAAAGTTGAAGCAACCGAGAGTGAATGAAATTTCCTAATACATTGCAGCATTTGAAGCAAGAAACAGCAAACTTGATGAAGAAGATTGACCTACTTGAAGCTTCAAAACGGTTCAATATCTTACTTTTCTATCCATCTTCACAATATTATTTGTATACACTTTTAGTTTCCACTCACAACAAGAAGAATATATTGCATGTGTACTATTCATCCCTCAGGAAGCTCTTGGGAGAAGGCTTGGGTTCATGCTCCTTAGAAGAACTGCAACAGATAGAACAACAGTTGGAAAGGAGTGTAAGCAATGTTCGTGCAAGAAAGGTTAGCTAAACAAGCTCTTGAAAATTTTCAGTTTTAATATTTCAATCTGATAAATGTCTGAACCCCATGTTTTTTTTTATATTCAGAATCAGGTTTACAAGGATCAAATCGAGCAATTAAAAGAAAAGGTAAGTTGTTCATATTGTTGAGGTGGTTGAAGTTGAATTTGTGAATGATTCAAGGCTATGTGATTCAATTAGCCTCATTATGGCTCATTTAGGTTTGAAGATTTACTTTAGAGAGTGAACAAATGAGTATAATAGTGACTGAAAAATTAATTATTGAAATTTAAAAAACTTAATATTTATTATACATGTGCATGCATTTAATCTAATCACATCGATTGATTGTTCAACCTTCTATACGAGGAGAAAAACAAATTTGTAACTCGTTTCAACTGGGGACGACTGGAATAGAGTCTGCATCTGATTGAAGTTGATTTTGATATCAACCATTTACCTATGAAATTTAGATGTTTTCTCTACATATAGATCTGACTAATTACCATCTGAACTGGTGTCATCAGCACTGTTCCTTGTTATTTTGTGTTTAAAACTTTTTGGTATGGTAAGATAAATTGTGTTTAATTTAGTCTTGTACTATTCTGTGTTCATGATTATCTTTCTTTTCGTAAAGAGAATCAAATTTGTTTTTATTTCCCATGATTTCTGCAATTTTAGAAAGAAATAAAAGAAAGCTCTCTTGGATTACATTAAAGAGATGATAACAAGTGTTCTTTGATTACAATACAGGAAAGAAGCCTATATGCTGAAAATGTCAGGCTGTGTGAGCAGGTGAAATTACACTATTTTTTTTTATCAATAAAGAATTGTATTATGTTGAAGCATAACCCCATGTACACAAAAAATTTACCAAGAGGTAAAAACTTGGGTCTAACACCCCTAACATTTGCTGGATTGGTTCCTGATAGTCTTTGTAATAGCACTCAAATCTTCCTCTGATTATGCAGCACTTTGCCCCTATTTCCATAACCTCTGTTTCCTCAATTCCTCTGCAGTTTAGTATGCTGAAAGTTCTGCAATTTGTAGTAATCTCTTGCCAAGGAATTTAACACATATCTAACACAGCTGCAGTTTTTAGATAATTTATAATTCGGCATGGATCATTTGGACATCTGATCTTTGCAAGTTGATCAGAGGATTATGTTCTGTGAACTTCACAGAGACCTTGTGTAACATAGTATATTCCTAGTGGAAATCCTTTTTCTATTATCCCTTCCACTCATTTGTAGCAACTCCATTCATTACAACTCTCCCTGCAAAGTGTTGTGTTGATGGTAGGGCCAACTTGACATTCCACAATTTATTGAACACCTTAGATTCTTCTCCAATTATAGTATCTTGCCTTTTTCATAGTCTAATCTGCAGAATAGCACTTTGATTCTTCTCCATTCCATTCCCATGTGTTATCACTATTCCTATTCCAAAGATTTTCCTGCAAGTTGTTTCATCAGTGTGGTTAACTGAGGTACTACTTTCTCATTCAAACCATCCACTGCTCCACCGAGATTCCATTCCCAAGTGTCATTATCCAGCTACACTATTGTTACAGCTGTGTAGAATTAATCTTTTTTGATGTTTGTTGAGCACTAGTTTTAGATTTTGAGGAATGCAGACAATCCACTCTTTCTCATTGTGTAGAACATATTGATTTTGAGCACTAGTTTTAGGTTTTGTTCTTTAGCACTTACATGAATTTCATGGACTTAAAAAACTGTATTGAAAAGAGTATGTTGAGTTAGACTGAAAATCTAACACAAACTTTGCATGCAGTATGGTATCCAGCAACAGCCAGGAACAAAGGATGTGAGAGAAAGTCAACCCTATGAAGAAAGCAGTCCAAGTTCAGAAGTGGAGACTGAATTGTTCATTGGACTACCTAGGTCTAGTTGAACATAATTTAATCCTTGCTTATGCAACTATGAAATAAGGAGAAGCCCAACTGTAATCTATAATATCACATCTTTCTTATAATATTGTCTGTTGAATCTTATAGTTTAATGATTAGGGTTTAGTTAAACCCCTCTCTTCCTCATTTCTGACTTTTATTAGTTATTATGTTATGTGGAAGAAATAGGGGCATGCTAGAACTATGAAATTACCCAACAGATTATTGGAATGTCTATCTAAAATACCCTTTTTCATAAAAGTGATTTTTTTTTAACTTTTAAGATGTTGAATAAAATAAGAGAGACAATAGATAATTTTTTTTATTAATAAAGAATTAATAAACTAAAATAAAATATTTTAAGAATGTTACAATTCTTATACAAAACACAAGAAAACACCCCTAATAATAATCATCGACCCACAAAGACACTCACTCCATCATAAGATACAAACCCTAAACCTAAAGAAAGATTAATTTTATGGGTAGATTGAGTTAACCAACAATTTTGAGTGACTTTGAATTTGATTTTTCCAAACCAAATTTTTTGGGATGATATCGGATCATCATGTTTTTTAAATGAGACATAATTTGAATAAGCATACCATATTTATCATATTTACGACGGTAACTGATATATCTATATATAAATAATATTAGAGATGTTTTAACTCTTACAAAATATATTTCTGTATAAACTTGTGCAACAGAGATACTATTTTTTATACTATTAATAGTATAAATAGTAGTAACAAAACTCAACCAAAATCCTACTCCTACTTTCATACAAGAGCATCACATGTTAAGCTTTACTAATACAAATCATTCATCTTATAACACATACTTTGGGAAATGTTTTAGTCCAAAATAAAATCCAATAGTTCAAAGGTCTCAACTCAAGCCACCAAACCATATGAAACAATGTTAAGCTGTTGTTTGTAATATATATATTTTAAGTAATATCATCATAAATTTATATCGTTATAAAAGTTATAGGTTAAATTAAAACGTTTTATAATCTATAAAACGGTTAATAGCGTTGTACTTTCTAAGAGAATTGAAAATAAAACTACATGAGGTATAATCTGGTGGGCAAAGGTTAAAAAATTGATAGAAAATGGGTGAGGCTAGTGGCACCTGCAATTTCATAATTCACAATTATTCTTAATAAAATTTCATGAAGATTGATCACCTCTAAGGAATAAGTAATTGTATTTTGTGTTCTTGGGACTTGCTCTTTACACTTTCTAGTCGAATAGCTACATTTATATTGTGTTATATAATCAAATTTCACTTCATTAAATTTTTTTTTTATATTATTAGGATCTAAGTAAATGTTTATCTTTTTAGTCACCTTAATCAAATGGAAATATTTTCAAATTTGTAAAATACCTACATGAATCCAATATAGCACAATTGAAACCATGGTTTTTGGATTAGCAAAGTGGAAAGGGGTAACACCAAATATAGCTGGTGTAGGTGTTTTCTGGTATGAATGAGAGGTTATTTGTAATAGGGTTGGAGTATCATAAAATACTTCCATTTTGATAAGAAAAATCCCACATGAATCCAAAATTTGACAATAAAAAAAGTAATAAGTAAGAGATAGTGTATATCTAGTGCAAGTAGTGTCAAACATATTTCTTTTAATATACATATTACTATTGATTCTAACTATAAGGAACTTTAAAATCATTAAAAATAATGATTAAATAAGATATAAAACTCCACAATTTTTTTATAATTTCTAAAAATATCAGTCAATAAAAAACATTTAAAAAAGTGTGTAACTGTCATTTGTCATGTTAGTAGTTACCCAATTGTTAAAATGTTAATGGCAAACTAGGACATGCCACAGGCCTCAACTAACATGAACTGAATTCAACATTTGAGTTAAGCAATTAAGGTGCTGTACTCCTCCCTTATGAATTGAAGCAGGAGAACAGCATTCTGATAACAGCATCCTTTGTGGGGAGTGAAGGTATGGCTCCTCTCTTTGTCACTGTGACAGCACCACAAGCATTTGCAAAATCAAGAGCCTCCCTCAACCTTTTCTCATCCTAAAAGTGCCAGAAGGACCACAGCTTCAATTTCTCAACATACCATATGGATCATGAGTTATAACTGGAATTTTAAAAAGGTTGTAGACAATGTTTACATCCAATGAAACATTTTTACATCGAATATTCCCAAACCAATTGCATATGGAACTATTGATAAGAACAAAAATTGTATATATAAGGGAAGGATAGTCCTAAAATCATAAGGGTCCTTTCTTTTTATACCCCAACAGTATCAGTTTACACATCATCACAGATCCGAAATCTTATCTCCAACAATAGTTCTTTTGGGGTTTGTTATCAAATGTAAAACTAGTTTTGATACGAGAACTGGGTTCTTAACATCAAAAATTATTTTTGTTGGAGATGCTCTTAGGTTTTCATGCTTGCGTTGCCTTATGAATCTCAAGAAATCAAGTTAACTAAAAGAGGAAATCTTGTGGGAGACCACATTGATCATAGTCATTTAGAGTCTATCACAATGAGAGTTTATTGTGCTGATCAGGTCATCCGCTATCGAGCCGTTATCAGACCATCCATAAATATATAATCTCACGCACAAAGTGGAAGATCTTGATGTGAGAGGAGTGTGTTAGAGATCTTACATAAATATTTCATAATTAATTGATAAGTGGATGTAAACTTCACTTAAGAATCTTTTATGAAGTTAAATTACACTTCAAGTCCCCTTCTTCATAAATCTAATCACATGTGATGCAAGTAATGAATAGGAAGTAGTATTTGTGACCTTATAGATGTGATTGTGTGCAGCCACAATGCTCAATAGTCCTGCTACAAAGGAATCACCTGCTCCAGTTGTATCAACTGTGTCCACCTCAAAACCAGCAACCCATCCTTTAAAGTCCTGAGAGACAAAGAGGAACATCTACATGATTAAACACAATCAACCTAATTGTCTTAGCAAATAGAGAGAGCGGTTTCGTTTAATGTATTTAGGACAAAATGTGTACACCACAAATACATTTGTGACTTAGTCCTCAGCGACATTTATCAGTAGGACAACATTGTGGTTGCAAAAATAAATAGAATAGAGAGATCATGCAAGTTTTTTGTTATGGATCAAAACCTTGGTGTAGTATCTACAGCCTCGTTCTTCTTCAGTGACAACCAGAAGTTTGAGATTGTAGGGGTGCAGCTTCTTCATGATCACTTTGTGATCATAAGGATCATCACCTTCGGTCAAGAATCGAACTTCATCCACACTTACCTGTACTTCATAACAGACCGTGTGTAGATTAATAGAGTTTATACTCATTTTCATTGACAAAAAATAGTCCCTTTAATATCAAGTATAGAGACCAAATAGGTTCTTCAATATCAGTTTTTGACATCAAATGATGCCCTTTTGGAGGGCAATTTTATCTCAAAATGACATTGAAGGAACATTTTGAAATACTTTTATGTATGTTAAGAAACCTCACACACAAACAAAACATGTACCTTAATAATGTCGGCATAGTTCCAGATACTCATGATGCCCTGTCTAGCAGCCTCCTTTGATGGCCATAATGGCAATGCCAAATTCGGGGAATAGGAAAGGATACAGCCAGACACTTTGGCAACATTCATTGCTGCACGGTGAGCTGACCTACAAGGCTCCTTAATCAAACTGACTGAACCATAATGAAATATTGTGGCCTGCAAGCAAAATATGTACTATTTGGAACATAAAATTGTAGCATTCTTTTAAGATCTCATGTTGACTAATATGATTAAAGTAGTGTTTGTAAGTGGAGAAGGAACTAGTTTTTAAGCCTCAATCCAAATTCTATGATGATATCAAAGTATGTCTTATAGTTTTTAGGTCTTCAAGTCTATCAGGTTAAAAGTAGTGTATATAATTAAGGTACAACTTTGATTTTGAAAAATTGAGTTAAGCCTAAATCAATCCATATTTGAAAACTTCGAAAATATAATTTCAAGCATTGTTTATGAAAGATGAAATGAAAAAGGGTGGATTTGTATGCATACTTTATATTACCTTCTTTATGAGGCTTACATCAAGCTCTTCAGGACAAAGGAGGATATCAGCACTTGGATTTTTGTAAAACATGAATTCAGGTTCTCCATTACTCTTGAGAGCATAAAATGCCAATGCTGTTCTTGCATCATCATCAAAGAGTAAGCCCGAATTGTCAACACCATTTTGTTTCAGAATATCAGATAACATATAGCCAAATTCATCATTTCCCACCTTCCTTGCAAATATTAGAGACACTGTGGTCAGAAAAATGGACACGGATAGATTAAAAAGAAAGAAAGATTCACATCTAAAGACTTTGCACATTAAATTTTGTTTTAGTAAAGATAAAATTGCGGATCTCAAAAAAGATAAAATATATATTGAGCACATTGTTAATATAGTATTAGAGAATTTCACCTTGCCAATAAAAGCTGATGAACCTCCTAATCTAGAAATTCCAACTGCAACATTGGCAGTGGCCCCAGAAGGGAATTTCTTATAGGCTGCTGCATCTGCAATGGACACTCGTGACATCGTTGGGACCAAATTGATCATCATCTCCCCAAAGCAAACGACCAGAGGCCCTTTATAATTTTCTCTTCTCCCATGTTTGGATGAACCTACAAATAACAAGTACAACTCACTTGTTATCAAATTGGACAGAATCGTGTAAAACATTGGCACTTAATGTTGTTTAACTTCAATCAATTTAGCATCTACTGCATTGAATAAGTATATATGATTTGAAATTTTTAATATAATGTTAATTACTTATTCCAGTTAAACTATGAGTAGTAGAAACTATGATGAATGAATGAATGATGATAAGATTAATTTTGTAAATTAGGATTCTCTTTCATCTATTTGTTAGTTAGAATGACACTTGTTATGAAACAGATGGAGTGCTAAATTTTCTAGAAGACAAAATTTTCCTTGGTTTGCACCTGATAAGTCATAAATTTCAAATTTTTCTTACAGAAAAATGATTGAAAAATTGGGTTATTGAAAGGCTATATGTTGATGACAAATAGAAAAGCAGGGGAAACCAATTCACTTAGAAGTCAAAGTGGGTCAGATCATCTAAAGGATTTGTTTAGTTATGCCTGGACTAACATAGTTATCAATTCTTAAACTTGGCTAATTGAATGTTAAATGTTGTTAAACATCAATTATTTTCATCGGCCCATTTTGTCTGCCTTTGTTACAGGCTGTGACTAGTACTTTGGCCCTCTGGAATTGCGTTGAATTTGTGAGTCTCATGTTAAACCAAATTGTTGAAAACACAGTTTGGTTAGAACAGAAAATGAAAAAAGTTGTTTCTCATCTAACTTCACATATACTATCAGTGACTGCTCCTTAAAAACTTGTTTTACTTGCCTCATGTCTGTTCATGTAAATCAGTAACAATCTTTTTTTGAGCGTGATTATTATTCCACAATTAGAGAATAATTAGTTTAGAGATGAAAGCATCTCATCAACATCTCTTAACAAACTTCTTATTCTATGCATATCAGTATTCTTAAAAGACTATAAATTATCTAGCAATCGTGTCTGACACATGTTGGTAACCCAATATAGTGTATTGTAATATCATTTCATGATTGGATCCAGGAATTCAATGAGTTTTGTACATGTCATTCCATGAAGAACTACACCAAACTGAAAAACTTAAACCATTGCAATACACAACCCTCGTTACTTTCATACACTACTTAATAAAAAAAGGGTATTACTAAGAATTCGTCTAATATTTAGAAATATCTAACTAGAGCATTCTTTGAATGTGTTAGGCCATAATTTTGAGGGTTTTTACTTCTTGTTTGAAATATGGAACATATTTCGCATATAATGGAATCATTGATGGAGTGTTATTGATATTCAAGCTAGATAGATACCTTGCAAATCAACCAAAACAAATAAGATGGTAATATGAATGAAATTAGAGAGAGAAAAAGTGGGAAAATGAATACCAGAAGAGGAACTTCTAGCAAGCTTGAAGCTTCTCCTGCGACGGGACCGATCGAGGGTCACCGGGAAGCAACAGCCTTTCATGTTGGGTTTTGTGGAAACCCTTTGGAAAGGTATCAGCAATTCAGCATGGACATGATCGTGGATGTTTCATAGTTAGACATCATTGAGGTTCATCATTTCAAACATTCAAATTAACAAAGAGTGAAGGGAAAAGGGCATGCATGCATGCCAGTCATTGTTTCTTCTATATTTCACCTTTCATCCGGTTTTGTTGGAAATCTTAAAATCTTTGTCTCAAAATTTGATTGTTTTTTACTATTTGTTTGGTTGATTTTCATTTGCTCCTGGTGTTCCAATCTAATAATCAAAGAATAGTTTGATTTAGATTTTAGAACCTCTTATTTTCAAAATTCCTTGAGTTAAGGATGTGGTAAGTGCCATGCAATCTTGACAAGTCTGCTTAGATATTTTTTTATTGTTGGATTTTCTTCTACAAACTTTTTTTTACACAAATTTATTTTCTGCTGATTTACCTTATTGGTGTTATTTTGTAAATGTGATGATGATATGTCTCTTGAACTTAGAAAGAATCATAAATTGTTATTACCATGTATATATGAGCGTATATATATGTTTGGGAAAGTTTGATAATTATAACTTTTTAAAATATGATTTTACTTTTTTTATTAGTTTTTATTGTTGTCTTCTAAGTTAGTTTGCTTTATATTATTACAAGAAAATTGTTAAATAAAAATTAATTTAAAAAAAAAAAATAATTAGT
>Ga0123341_1002743_pt1 | contig 14704 bp, 7 predicted proteins | sample Turbeapinknodule_FD_89959 | JGI IMG/M metagenome (GOLD analysis project Ga0123341, IMG submission 89959) | Root nodule microbial communities of legume samples collected from Mexico - Turtle bean Mexico pink nodule | ecosystem: Host-associated > Plants > Roots > Nodule | place: Mexico: Nepantla... | reverse complement strand
ATATGAATCAGCATGAATGACTTTTATGCCATGGATAAAGCTTTAATAAAAAAAAAGATGGAATTTAATAAAATAGACCAATAGATGAATGAAAACATGAGTAGAAAAAGGGAATAAAATATGAATATGGAATCAAACTTCACTAATTAATGAAAAAGAAATTCAAACCCCATTAATAAATAGATGGACAAGTCACCGACCCTTAGTTCTCTGTTTATACCAAACTTATCCCCAACCTTCCATTTCACAAGTCAATATTTCAAGCTACTTTTTTATTAGATGTATTTTTTATTTGTGAAAAATAATCGATTTTATTTTATTTATTTTATCTAAAGCGTTATTAAAACAGTTTATTGTATTGTTCAAAACACTCTCTAACTTATCAAAAGATGAAGATAAGAACAAAAAGTTTAATAATTTATGTTATCGCTTTAATAGGATTGGACCATGTGCTGTTTTTTTCTTTCAAAAAAATAAATAATTTCCTTCTTTGAAGATCAATTCAATTTAAAGTGTATAATATAACAATTCGGCTGCACGAAATTTACCTATAACTGACCACACAATAAAATCAAGTCAGTTATGGGAAAAACATTCTTGCAGAAATTAGATTGAATTTAATTAAGTTAAATATGGCTGAGTTGTCACAATTAATATTCTGGTAAAAAGAAGAAAGAAAAACAGAAATATTCATAATTATGTTTATGTGTTGTTGAATTCATCTTAATAAGATTCCAGTTGAGTCTTGTTCTTTTCTTTTTGAACTTGATTACATTTGAACATGGTGGGTATTTTCGTCCATTCAGTCACATCGGCATAAAGATATAATAAATAAATCTATCTTCGGATAGAAACGTTTTTTTAGCGTAAACAAGAAGGTAGAGTGAGAGAGAGAGAGTAAAATTGTTTTAAAAAAAAGGCAAAGATTTATGTAACGCAAGAAGCTGAGGCTGTTCCCAAGTCACTCTCTTTGCAACCTCCGAGGAATTTTGGTAGAGCATCCTCTGCGATATTTTGTCATCAGTTTCGGTTTTGGTAGAGAGAGAGAGACGTGAGTTTCTGGTCCTGTTGCTGTTTTTGTGTGTGTGTCAGAAAGTGCTTCTCTTTTGTCCATTGTTGCTTTTGCTTTCTGGTTGGAAAAATGCTGGTTCGGAGGAGGGTGATGAGTTGGAGGAGGGTGGCGAAGGCCCTGCAAGCTCTGGTGGCTCATGCTTTACTTTTCTCCTTCACTCTTCTCCTTGCTCTCAAGCTTGACTGTCTCCTTCCTGACTCATGGACATGGTGGTAAGTTCTCTCTTTCTTCATTCACACACTTCCTTTTCTATTACCCAGTTTAGAAATTGTGGATTTGAATAAAAGGGTCGCAGCAAAACTCCACCTTTCTTTGATTTGTGTTATGAATTGTCATGTGCTAATTTGTTTTCCCCCTTTTTGATCTTCAATGCATGTAGTTGTTGTTTTTTTTTTTAATTCTTGAAAAAAAAAATTGGCATTCAGTGCGAGGAAGATGAGTAGATTGTTGTTTTTCCTTTTGAAAATGCAAACTTGCTTACCTTATACGCTACTGTCCTTCTGCTGCGTTATATACCTATACTTATTATTATTTTAATTTATTTTATTCATTTGTAAATGGGAGGGGAACTGGGATACCTTCCTTTCTGCTTTCCATATGTGAAACTGCTTTTTTTGTGTGTGATGTTTTTGTAGACAAGTGAAGAGAGAACTTAAAAATTTGATGTATAATTATGTAAAGTTTAATAATAAGGATCATACTTGTACTGGCCATGTTGATTTGGCTAGTAAGGATGAAAGTACATCGCTTTATTAAAGTGTTAAGTAATTTCCCCCCTCATTTCATAACTTTGTTATGTTCCAAAATAATGTTTTTCTACACTTATGCTAGTAATTGATAAGGTTTTCAAAAGTTAATACTAATACATTAGCATAATGCATTATGAGTTATTGCCAATATTCTCCGTTGCTTCACTAAATATTCGCAACTTTGATAACCAAATTGTACTTGAGAATAATCATCAAAGGATTCAGAGTTGTCTGTGGTTTTGAGCATGAAATGATTATTCTTGTTATGCATGTGAGTTTATGATTGTACTAGAGCCTACAGGATTTTATTCAATGAAACTTTTAGTATTAGTAATAAATCAGAGCATTTCCATTTTCATTTTATTTTCTGTATTGTCCCGCTGAGATGTTGTACCATGTGATTCAAACCAACAACAATACTGTCAAATTTGTTACACTCAGGAAATGGGAATATGTATGGGGCTGCCCATTTATGTCATGCCGAACACTGAATTGAACGTAAACATTTGATCATTCAATGTGAATCATGGGCAAGTCTTTCAAATCCTGTCTTAAAATGTTATTGAGGGGTGGAAGTTTTGGGTAATAGATCTCAGGTTGTTGTATATTGAGAAGAAATAGATTAAGAATGTATAACATATTCTTCCCAATTATAGCTATATTGTAAAATATCTTTTTTTAACAGGAAAGTATTTTCTCCTCTATGGCTTTTCCATGCTGTGGTGGCACGAGGCAGGTTTTCCTTGCCTGCTCCTTCGATCCCTCATGATCGCCGAGTAAGATGTACTTCATGAAAAGTCTTCTTTATTTTCTGGAAAATTAGAAATTTATCCTGTAGTAGGGTTTTGTCACTGAACATAAAAATAAATTGTTAATGGGCAGTGGGCTCCTTTTCATTCACTCGTAGCAACTCCACTACTTGTTGCATTTGAGCTACTTCTTTGTATACATCTCGGAAGCAATTATGGTAGGAAAAATTTCTTGTGGCATAGCTAAATGGATTTTGTTAATCAGTGTATTACTCCAGAACTATGATACTTCTTTTATTAGTCACTATTGTAAGATGCTACGAAATTGAATATTTTTCATTTTAATGATGCAGTGATGAATTTAAGGATTGTCTTCATGCCCCTGATATTTTTTGAAACGGTGGTTTTGTTTGATAACATCAGGTAATATCTTGTTTCATCTATAAGCTTACCAAAATTTATATTCAAGTAGTTCATAAGGAGCATGCAGATACATTTTAACCCATTCATAGTCTTCCGGCTTCTGTAATATTAGCTGGCACTGCTAAAAAAGTTTGCAATAGGATCACCACAAACATTCAACTTTGTCAAGTGATTTGTAAAGTAACCTGCATTTTTGGGTCTGCTTTCTATTAATTATTTTGATTGTTGAGAAGTTTCATTGCATAAAATGGAAAGTAGTGCTTAGGCCTAACTTTAATCAATTATGCAGTCTCTGCAATACATTTTATGCTCTTCTAACAAATGGATAATTTATTGACAAAAATGTCTTTTCATAGGATGTGTAGGGCTTTGATGCCCGGGGATGACGAAAATTTGACCGATGAAGCAGTATGGGAAACACTTCCTGTAAGATGTTATTCTTTAGTTGATTGATTAATTAAGCTGCAGTATCATCTGTGACAATAAATGAGAACCCTAAATGAAATGAAACTACTGAAATGAGCATCTCAGCTGGCCTTTTCATGGCAATTTAAGATTCCCAATTTTGATGATTTTCATGTAAACATTTATTCGAATCCTCGGTGAATTCTAGAGTGTTATTGTTAGTCTTTAGAGGGATGAGGAATATGAAGCAGCAATAAGATTGTGATTGTATCCATACTTTAAAAGCCTTTGTTGTGTATGGAGCCTTGGCTGCAGGCTATACTTAAATTTAGGTAAAATGCATCAGTAATAAAAATTCAAGTCTCTCTGTTTCTGCTTTATTGTAAGTAAAAGTAAAAAAGAACCTTCATGTAATATAATTATTATAAATAGAAAAAACTCTATCTTTCCTTTTCTTTTTATTTTTCATTGTTTTGCACTGGATTGATTATTATTCCTTTTATGCCTATTCTGTGTGATGTGTGTGTGACTCTCATTTCAATGATTCATTTATTTGTTGGTGGTTGGCATTCTTTTGTGCGTTCATTTCAATGCCCGATGGTCAACATTGAAGTTGAATGATATTTCACTCTTAGGAATAGCTTTTTGTGGTATGCTTTAGAAACATTCTACTGTCCATTTGTGTGGATGTACTGTAGTTTTTGAAAGAGTTTATTGTGATTTGTGTGGGTTTATGTTATGGAAATCCTACCTGGTTGAGATGGATAGCTACTGCGTTGTGGCTTGTTGGCATTAGTACCATGCACATTCATATTCTGCAATGGGGCCTCTTTATTTTTAATCTAGGAGGATCTGAGTATTGGAAATGATTGAACTTCACTATGGAATATATGCGTAGTTAAGAAGTGTTGTGCCTCTTTATCTTAAGAGTATAGGGAAGCACAAGTGCCTTACAACTGTCAATTGCACATCTCATATTGGGTTTCAAACAGTTGTTATAGTTAACCTTTGCTATGCCTTATAACACTGACCTGTTAGTAATATGTATGAAATTGATAACTTTCTTGCATTGAGATGTTTTTTTTGTTTTTATTTTTTTCTCATCTTATAATTGACATTACCTTATTCCTGACTTGTCTACTACAAAGAAATTTATTTAAGTGTTATATTCAGTAGATTGCTGTCTTTCTTTTGTTTTTATTTTTGGAATGTTCAAAACTAAATTGTATAATTTTGTTTCCTAGCACTTCTGGATTTCAATATCCATGGTCTTCTTGATTGCTGCCACAGTGTTCACCCTTCTAAAGATATGTGGTAAGTTTTAAGTTTCTCTTGAAAATTGTTGTTGATCTATATTGAGATTCTATTCTCTCTAATATCATGGTTAACTTGGAGCTGCTTCTCTTGACCTCCCTACATCTATTTTTGTGATGTTGGCTAATCTTTTTCCGCTACATTTTGCAATGATTTATGATACTGGCTCTTTTAAATATACAGATATTATCTGTCTGCTATATTCTCGAGCAATGACTTATTTTATTTAATGAAGAATTTAGGAAATTAACTTGAGATATAGTTTTATTTCGGAACTGAGGTGTTCTTATATTAAAACTCAATAGAGGTTCCAAATTAAATTTTCAAGTTATGGATTTAATTCCTCCTTTCGTTGCATTCATCTGTTGATATTATTATTATGATTTTCTGGGTGGTAGGGTTTTAAGTAATCACTCTTGTTATGGTTCCTTACTATGGCATTATGATCAAGAAATATCCTGGGTTACTTTCACTGATACTGGGTCTGTCTGTGCAAACCTCTCCCGACTCTCTTTCAAAGAGAGAAAAATAAAATAAATTAAAATTAAATTTTCTATAAGTTAAAATTTGCTTGTCCATGATTTAATTTGTAAAAGCTCTCTCATATAGCTTTTCTAATTTTTTATTTTTAGCTTGTGCATACGTTAATTTTAGCTTATGGAAAAGTCAAATTAATTTTTTCTTCTTATTTCTCTTCCTTAGAAGGGCTTAATTGAGAAACTCGTCTGAACAGGCCCTAATAAGCTTATATTAAGTTTTATTTGTTCCTGAATTTATACCTAGCTTTCAGCCTGCTGATAATTATTGCAAAAAAGACAAAACAACTTACAACTCGGATTGAAGTTATTTGACACAGTTGTGTATTTAAAAATCAATCTTCCACATTTTGAAAATCAATTATATTGTTGTCACATAAGCTGTACTCATCTTGACTTTTGTACTCTAAATTCCCTTTTATGCTGATGAAAACGAAAAATATAGTAAAATAAAATCTACTTAATGTGTCTGATCAGGAACTTTGACCACTGTAGCATATATGGCAGATTTACAATGTATTTCTCTATGAACACATTTTAACATATTGCTTACAATGCTTGCTTTTGGTTTGTCAGACTGGGAAATGGTGTATTTAATTGCTTAATGTAAAGTACACGGGATGAAATGTCATGAATAAATTTTAAGAATCTTTCTAATTAAGTTAAGAATGAATGAATTAATGTATCTGTAAAGAAATAAGGGTGTATAAAGAGAAATTGGGAAACAGGAAGGCATATTTACACTGACAGATGTCAATATTGACATTTATACAATATTGAAGAGTACAAGGAGACAAGTATCCAGAGTAGGTTGTGTTCCATGAAGTACTTCAATTAATACAAAGATACTATTGATACTACATCCTGGAGTAATAACATTCAAACAGTTTTTATTTACAGAACTGAAAATAATAAGAAATTAATTTCTGATGTGTTTCTATTACGTTGGCATGTGTCTATGAATAGTGAGGGTGGGCTGTGTTTTCATTTTGTTCTATCCCTTCAAGAGACAGGTAAATGAAGGGGCTTACGATAACAAGGCTGTTAAGTATGTGTAGCTGAAAATATACTGTATGTCTGATTTTTTCATTATGGGTTCATGTTGTTTTATGTTACTTTCATCACATTCCTTGTAAAACTTTGGTCACTGTGATTGATACTCAAATATTTTGCTACTAACTTTCTTTCAATTACCTGCAGGTGATGTTGCTGCTCTAGGCTGGTGGGACTTATTTATTAACTATGGGTATGATCAATATCTTATGGTAGACTGTTAAGTAATTTGCATTATTCTCGTGTCTTTTCCTTCATAAAATCATTTATTCTTTGGCAGGATTGCACAGTGCTTTGCCTTTCTTGTTTGTACTAAGTGGCACAATCCAACTATTCATGGAGGCTGTCATATCACAGAACCATGTTCATCATCAAATACCATAAGATACCTAGACATGAGTAGAGGAGGCTTAGTTATTTATACAGATGAAGATAGGCAGCAAAATGGGTTCTGCAATCTGCAGGATATTGGTGGGCATATCATGAAAATTCCATTCATTGGTTTTCAAATACTTCTTTTTATGCATTTAGAGGTATGATAGTTTTGAACAAATATCTTGTCATTATGTTCTTGGAATTTGTAGGTTTCCTTAGTTTTTGATTTTCTTTCCACCTTTTTTTCATTTCAATTTTAGGGAACACCATCCAGTGCAAAAAATCTGCGACATTGGGTCATTTTTTCACCACTTTTTTTGTTGCAAGGAGCTGGGGTTTTATTTGCTGCATATAGATTAATAGAGAAGATAGTTCTTTTACTCTACAGTGGAGATATTCCTGAAAGATACTCAGCTATAGCATCAAAATCTCGTGAGTGCTTCGGGTTCTTTCGACATGGGTCAAGGTATAGATTTAGATCTGTTTGGCTAGAAAAAGGATTTTGTCTTTGGTGGATACCCTGCCGAATTTACAGTAAAATGTTTCTGAATTAACATTGACAGTTTCTCATTGCCTACACTTTCTCTTAACAGGTTACTTGGTTGGTGGTCAATAGATGAAGGAAGTAAAGAGGAAGAAGCTAGACTTTTTTTTTCTGGGAGTTCTGGGTCAGTACGCTACCCTTCATTATACCCTAATATTGTCTTTAATGTCATAGTCATTTTTTGCCATGCTTAAGAACAGCTTTTGAATCCTGTAGTTATCACTTGCATACCTTTCTCTTGGAAGTCATGAGTTGTGTAGTGTAGCAATTATTTGTCAAAAAATTAGCGATGTTTGGAGTGTGCTTGCAATAAGACAAACTTTGTTCCTTCTCTTTTAATCTCAAATGACTCTGATGACATTAAGTTTATGCCTCTTGTATTGTTGCTATTTTCACAAGTCTACAATGCTAATCAAAATTTTCTCTAATGATATGTCATTTGATTTACTATTTAGGTATAATACTTTTACCCCTGATACAGTGAAGAAAATGCCTAGAGCAGATCTGGTCGAGGAGGTGAAGACATTTCCTTTTGTCAAAATATATATTTAGCTACCAAAGTATTTTTTATAATATTGTTTCGTCATTTATAAGAATCCCTTAGTTTACACAAGTAGGTTTAATCTTTTTCATACATTATATAATTGCTGTTCTTTATAACGCTCAGATTTGGAGACTACAAGCTGCACTGGGTGAGCAGACAGAAGTTACTAAATTTAGCCAAGAGGAGTATGAAAGGCTTCAGCACGTAATGTTCTCAACCTTGATTGTTTTTTGCATTATGTACATGTGATCACCAAGTCTTGGACGTTTAAGCGATTAATTAGTTTAGTACATTATCAACTTTTTATAAAGTATAATCTTCAGTTTCATTGGTCAATAGGGTCTGTGGATCTTACTTGCTGGGAAGGCGGTGGGTTGGTGCTGTTGGCCTTAATTCCTGTTTCATTTTCACAGAATCTATTCTGAAACCCTTAAACTGAGTTATTGAAATTTAATTAAAATTGTATGTTCCTATATTATTCTGTTTTTTTGGTCAATCAAACTTGTGATTGGTTTAAATGGTCATATCCTCTGATTTCATGACTTATTTAGATGCATTTTTAACTTCACAAGTAAATTTTTTTATTATTGAGCATTTTAATCGTCACTGAATTTGTGACTAACCTTTGTCTCTGACTCTTCTCAATCATTTCATGTATTTCCTACTTCTTACATTAAGGTAGAAGCAAGTAATTTAATAGAGTAAGGAAACCATAGTCACAATCTCAATTAAAATTTTGCATTATATGAATCTCCTACTGACAAGGAAAAAAAAGTGTGGCATCTGTTGCCTAAGGGAACCAACATCCAGAATTTTATTGAATACATGTATGTTTGAAGGCATGCTTGGTGGTGCTACAAATTAAGAGTTAGATGACACCGGCTGATATGAAATATACTGGCTTTGATGAACCCTTTTTCCTATTGCAACTAGTTTACAACATCCTGCACTAAAATTCTTGTTATGAATTTGTTATTTTTGCTCATTAATTCTGCTGGAATGACTGTCAAGCGTATCAGGATCTAACACTTCAAAATTGAATGATAATCAATCAGGAGAAGATCTTATGTAGAATTTGCTTCGAAGAGCAGATTAACGTGGTCCTCCTTCCTTGTAGGCATCACATTATTTGCAGGTAAGAGCTCTTGCAGTTCAGTTGCTCCAGTCTGATACTCTTCTGTTACTATTCCAATTAACTTTTTCCAAAGTCAAGCCCCGAAAAAGGGATTTTAAGATGTATGGATGGTTTGAGAAAATACTTTCTGCCATCATATTTTCTCTTTATTTTCTGCTTTGAAAAGTTTCCATAAAAATAGTGAAAGCAGAGAATAAAAAAATGTTTTGATTGATTCTGATACAAACTTTTGAATACAAGAAACAATGAAAAATAAGGTGATATTTTTATAAATAGAAGTAATTTATTAAAGAACAGAAGACGTTTTCTGAAACCAAATGGTCCCCATATGCAATGTTTGAAGAAAGTAGATGGTGACAGGATCACAACCTTTTTTAATGAGGAACTCTCCACCAGTTTGCTGCATCTGCAAGGAATCTATTTATTCTTTGCATGCAAATATGTTATGAAGGACTTGTGTTTAAAGATATTGAATTTTTCTTTTTTTTCCTTTTCCCAATGTGGATAACAGCACTTGCTGCGAAAAATGTAAAAGGTGCCCTGTCTGCCGTGGCACCATTGAAGAAAGGATGCCTGTATATGATGTGTAGACTGTATTGAAGATGTATACAATCTTACTGACCATCCTGCTTGTGATTTTAGAAGAAGCAAGCACTGTGAAGTATCGATTTCTCTGCTCATAGATTTTATATGTTGAAGACCAGAAGATGTATATAATTTTAAACATTTCTGCCTCCTCCCCTTTTCCCCCATAGTGCATTCTTGCAATTCTGAAGGAATTGCCAATAGTTATGTTGTCTTGAATTTTGGTACAGAGGATTATTCTACATAGAAAATGCAAAAGATGATTATTGAACTCTTTGAGCTAAGGATACTATGAGAATTATTGAATTCAAACATGTGATGGATTAGATTAAAGTTTATAACTTCATACACATCACCTAATTTTCTCCACCATTAGGTCAAATCTAGTGGATGGGTTGATGGCAAAATATGGTTTTAGGGATGACCTGCCACTGAAAACAACTTTCTGTCACAAGGGCAAAGGAAAACAAAATTGAAACTTAAATGGCAAAACAAATACATGATAGTGAAACAAGACTTGATAAATGTTTAGTTGGTGTTGTAGCTATTCATTTCTTAGTCTAACAAAGAATCCATTTCTGCAATATTTTCCTTTGTCATCAGCTTTCACTCAGTTGTAAGGAACTGGCTCTGCCTGTACCCAAAAGAGAATCTTGGACCACCTTTCCATTCCTTTAAAACACTTTTTCTTGATAATTCTTTATAGTATTTAATTAAAACTTTTAAATGATACAAATGGATCTTGTACTATTCAACTAAGAGTATCAAAAGTACAACAGAGTCTGATGGTATTTTTAGGATTTAATTTAGATTTTTTACAACTCATTTAAAAATTTTAGTAAATTTTGCATGACTTTTAAGTATAATGTATGAATATTACAGCCAAAAAATTCTTAGTCAAACTCTCGAGATTGTTTAGACTCTAATTACTAGTTGATAACTACTTTTAATTGATTTTTTTTTTATTTGATAATTATATTTAATCGCGTCTATCTTTTCAACCACATTTTTTTTGTTTCACTCAGACTAACGTAATATTAATTTACCATTAATACGTTAAATCTACATTGATAAGCTTAAATATACATATTAGGCTAATCTTACATTATTTTTGAAATAAGATAAATTAAGACATTTATGCATTTAAGATACAAAGGTATTTCAAATTGATATCAGACCTAATTTGTACATTAGTTCATTTTGGTTTAGACTTTACATTAGTACAGAATCAAAATTTGATTGAAGTTACTATTATAGGAACAAAAATCTTAAGATATACTATTAAACAATATATCTCTTCTTACTTTTAAGTAGAGTTATTTTCTTAATCCATTAAGAAAAAATGTTATTTCTCATTAGAATAATTATAAAATCTCATAACAAAAACTATAACATTCAGACTGATCTATCCCCTTATTTCCTATAATATTCCATTTTGAAGAGTAACAAGACTTCAAATCTTGATGCACTTGCTGCATATTAAATCACATCTATCAGAAGTTAGTTCCTCACTTTCCTTCAATGATATGTTTCACATATTGAGTTAGTTTATTCATGTAAGTTCCAACTTCTCACTCCAATCTGATCTCTTGTTTATAAATATACAATTTGACTGACGGATGGCAAGCATGTAAGGAGGCCAAATTTGTTGCTGTTCTATATTACATTGATATCCATTAATTGTGTAAAATCACAGTACTTGTGGGATCCCTTTGCAATTTTCTGCAACTATTATTTCAATATAAAATAGCCAACAGGCTTCCTTTGCCCCTAAATTTTAAATAAAGTGCTTAAATCTTGGTTCTGTAAGAAAATGATTACTTCCTTTATCTTTTGTCAGAAAGAAAATAAAAGAAAGTTATTCAAGAACATATGCAGACAATAGGGTAGTGCCCTCTAACTATGAATAGTAAATCTTAAAAGATATGACACGAAAACAGAGAAACGAAAATTTGTTCTTACTCTAGGACTTTTTGACTGAAGAACATACTATAGGATAGGAATAAAATAAAACATTGTAGATAATATGGTACTTCAAATAACTTCAACATAAAAAGTCCATATCTAACTACTCATATATGTTTCCACCTCAACAAAGACTAGTAATCGGTAAATAGCAACGAATTTAAAACATTTTTGAGGAGGTGAATCTTATCCACAGGAAGCCATGATTGGCACTGCTTCCACTACAGACTTTGTGCCCGTAATTTTATGTTCCCCTTTATGAATATTATCCTCAATCATATGAGCAAAGTCCTCGTAGCAATCCTCCAAGCTTCTGAATTCTTCATCAGGATACAGAGTGCTAATCTCAACATCATCAACTCCATCTATGCTGAAGTTAACTTGACAACCTTTGATGAATATGTCATGAGTGAATGATGCCACAATACTTTGGGGTATGCAATTTTCTGCATATGCACACATTAAAAGTAATTCTCATGGCCCACTTTAGTGGTTGAGATTTTAATTATAGACTATTTTAGTCTTGACTTTACATTGTAATCTTTTAGTAAATATCGTTCACTTTAATATTTTCTTGTTACACTTTTTTCTCATATGAAAATAAATGTTATTTTGTAAAGTCAAACTTTGCAAAGTTAGATACAAAAGTGATGTGGTTAATGTTGTGATTGTGAGACATAAAAAAGGAGAATTGATGAATGATTGAACCTGCAGCTGCTGCTAGAAGATCATCTTCTGATATGGTCACTCTGGGGATTGTGCGGCCAATTTTCATTTCCCACAAGGAAGCAAGTTCATTGATGCTGTAGCAGTTCTTAGATGGTCGAAAATGAACATTTTTGTTGATTGTTCTTACATCATCAATAACCTTCATTGTGAACTTTCCAATATCAATGCCATCAACAAAGTAAGCTGCACAGATGGAAGAAAAAATGGTCACAGTTTAGGACAATTTGTTCAATAAAAATGTATGGAATAATAATGATTGGTTTTGTTTGATTATACCTTTGACATTACCATGACCATATATTTGCAATTGATCCAAGGGTGGAGGAAGCTGAGATGGGTGGCAATTGTCATAGTAAGGCCATGAAGCAATGGAATTGCAACAAATATTGGTGTATGGAACCCCAGATTGCTCAACCACGCGCCTAACCAATTGCTTCTCCTTGTACATTGTTAGACCTGGCTCCACAGGATCAGCTCTGTCCACATCATGTCCAAACTCTGAAGCCAAAAACCTCTGCAACATTAATTATAACACGTCAGAATTTCTATACTAAAGTTTTAACATCTTCTGTTGAAACTTAACTATTACAATATTTGGTAGGGTCTAGTCTCTCCTTATGAAAAACACCCTCTATCAATATTATAAAGTTTATGTATATCAAAACTTTGTAGACATAACTCACTAAATGAACAGTTTTTGGTAATTTGTTTCGATAGTTAACAACTTACAACATATGAAAGAAAAAACAGCCATCTACTAAACGAAACGCACTTGATTCATTATTTTTATTGGTGTCAGCATTACTATTTTTTTTATTTTTTGAACCGTAAAAGTGAGAAACTTGCCATTTAGTAAAGTAGAGAAGAGTAAAAAAGTAGTACCTTAATAGTCTTAACGGATTTCATGGCCTCCACCAGTATTAGCTGATCCAGCAAGCTCTTAGCCCCGATAGCAGAAATCACAATGTCTATTTCATGCTCTTTCAAAATCTTTTCCACAAAGTCCTTGTTGTTTATCACACCCTACCACAAAATACAAGACAACTAATTTTCTATGAAAAAAATACAACACTGGGAGGGTGCTGTTGTAGGAATAGTTTGGCAGGGTCAGGTGCTGATTTGCGCTTGTGATAAGGGTGCATGCAGAGCACTGAAGTTGCAATATCAGCACGCAATTACTTATACCATTTTGCATCACTTGCAGCAAGCTAACACAACTACGCAGGATAATGCGTAGTAAAAGGCTAAACACAACGCCAAAAGATCTGGGAGAGATAGGAACTCTATACTGGTGTAAGGCGAATCAATTAACATAGTTTTTTGAGGTGCTGTGTTATAGTCGAGAAGGGCATATACAAAGCAGGAATCACAGTACACCTATTTTTTTTATTTATTTTTTTTGTATTTTTTAGTATGTATAATTTTGGACGTTTTTATATATGAATGGGAACTGGAAACATTCTTCAAAACCATTAGTTATTAATAAAAAAAGTTATAAATTTTCAGAAGGTGTGACAACATATTTATACACACATTGGCTCACTGATAGAGAGAGAGAAGATAAAGTATGTTATGACTTACATGAATGATCATGGCACCTTTTTCTTGGAAGGTTTTAACAATGGCATCCTTGGAAGGGACAAGAGGTGGTGGCCTGAGAAGCAAGTAAGTGGGGTGTGCGGTGAGGAGGCTTGCCTCAGTGACAAACTTGCCTATGAAACCCGTTGCTCCGATGATGAGAACACGGGCCTTGGTGTGGCTGGGAATGGTTGGTGACGTTACCATGGTTTTGCAGAAATGTGGTAATTAATTGGATTGAAGTCAGGTTCAAATAAAGAAGAGTAATGACAATTGGGGCATGCAAAACGAAAACGGTGATAGGTGGTTTATATAGGCAAGTGTACGTTAGAATATAGCTATAGCTAGCTACAAAACCAATAGTTACCAAACTGAACACAATACACACCGTTTTTTCACCTACTCTTCAACACGCATGATTCCTTAAGCCATACTTGAAATCTTAAGTGGGAATGCCGCGTAGCCATACTCTCCATGCACGGTATCAGATTTTATAACACCTTAAGTTCTTCAAATCAAATCCATTTAGCCCATGTTTATCAGGGTTTTTCATTTTTTACTAGCTATACAATTTCTTCAATCTAGTTAATCACATTCGCTAAACAACCTTCTTTTACAGTACCTTTTTACTCCTTTTTAAAATGTACTTCAAGTGCCATTTCTTCAAAATTAGCTATTTATACTAATATGTAATATTACTATAAGAAATGGATAATGATAGATTTTTTTATTTTTTTTCCTTCCTTACCACTTTTATGTTTAGCTCTTTATTTAATCAATACACTAACTAATATACCAAAATAATAACATCTACTTAAGATACATTTATTTTTTTCTTAATTTTTTAAACTTGATTTGAAAATATTTTAAAAATAAATTATAAGATTAATATATATATATATACATATATATATACACATATATATACATATATATATACATATATAT
>Ga0123341_1002740_pt1 | contig 14708 bp, 8 predicted proteins | sample Turbeapinknodule_FD_89959 | JGI IMG/M metagenome (GOLD analysis project Ga0123341, IMG submission 89959) | Root nodule microbial communities of legume samples collected from Mexico - Turtle bean Mexico pink nodule | ecosystem: Host-associated > Plants > Roots > Nodule | place: Mexico: Nepantla... | reverse complement strand
ATATTACTAATAATAATTAAAAATATTTTTATCAGTTAATGCTATCCTAAAAAAATTATAAATTACATCCTAATCAAAGTTGGTAGAAAAATATCCTTAAAAACATCAACTAAAAGCAATTTTTATTGATGATAATGAAAAGGTTTATGTTTATGTTTAATATTAATAAAATTATTGATATTAATAATAAAATCCTAACTAAGATTAACTAATAAATAATATTAGTTTATATCAACAACAATCATTGATAATGATTACTAAAAAGTAACTATAATCATGACAAAAAATTACTCTAACATAAGTTAAAATAATTTTAAACTTAATTAAGTAATTTAAGTTATAATTGAGATTAATTTGACTATATAAAATGAAAATCAAGAAAATAAATAAATATAAAAAACATAAATATTGTAATCCCATTTACACCTAACACAACGCATAACACCCTTCCCCTTTCTCTCTCTTTACTTCTCAAATTCTCTCCAACTTAATCTCTTATGTACAACATTTATTTCAGAATTTGATCACACCTCATACTAGTTGAGGGACATGAATCATTCTTATCCGATCAAATTTTTAATTTCTAAATATAGTAAGTTTTTATTTAGATCTATTGATCTCAACTTTTTCTTATGATTTTATTAATCTTGGTGAAGTTAATTAAGAAAAGTGATTCTCTCAACTTATTTTACCATCTACTGAAATTTGATTATTTTTGGATAACTTACTCCAGGTCTCTAGATTATGCTTGGTTTTGGAAATTACCTTAAAGATAAATATTTCAGGTAAGGGAAGCTAGTTTTAACTTTTCAATAGTACCCTAGACTAGAGGATTTAGATGTGAAGGTGACGGTGATAAAAAATATCAAATTTCTCTTGCAGGAAAATTATTTGATGAAAATTGTTTGATTCTATGTTGTTTAAAAGTGTAAAGATATGATATTTTGATTGTTTGATATTTAAATGTGGTTTTTTATGTTGAAAATATTATTGAATGTCGTTGAAGTGTGTTATGTATAGTTTGGAGTGTTGATTTTGAGTGAAGATTTGAAAATTAAGTTTGTTATGACACTTAAACTTCTAAGATTTCTCGCTTAAGTGAAAATAACACTACAACTAAGATTGTTCTTGGATCTATTTTTGCTCAAACAAAAGAATTTTTTATCAAACACGAAAAATATTTTTGCTCAAGCAAAAATAATACTGCAACTAAGTCTATTATTGGGTCCATTTTCGTTCAGACGAAGAAATTTTTGTTCAAGCACAAACAATTTTCTCAAGCTAAAAAAATTCTTTTTTTCTTTTCTTTTCTTATCTTTTCTCTCCTTATCTTCTTATTTATTTGAATTGGTTTATGTATGAATGCTTTTATAAATGAATATTAGTTTGCATGTTTAATGGAATTGTGAAATTTTCAAAATAATGTGTATTTCATGAGAATGATTAAATTTGTATGAAATTGAAGTCTTACATTTGAGATAAAGTATGTATTATTGTGTGATTTGTGTATTAAGTATTGATACCTATGTTTTAATAAAGATCCTCTAGTTTCATTGGTGAGAAGTTGATGAGGGAGTTCTTACACACCATGACCGTGTATAGACACATAGTATTGAATATTTGAACTTACTCTGTTCATTTCTTTTATATTCATTTGTAAATCTAAGTCTTGGGTATTAGATCAAACGTTAGTATCTAGTAGAGCCTACTTAATACGAGTCTTTCGGAAGACATCAATTGATATTTGTTTGTTGAATATCTTTAATGTATAGATCCATGTGGTCTATATAATTTTTGTACACTGATATTGGAATGAATTGAATTCTTGTGATTGATACATGGGTTATATATATATTTATTTATTTATTTATTTATTTATTTATTTATTTATATGAATTTCAAATCTAATTGTTTTTTTTACTTATACTTTCATATGTTAGAACTTTATTTTATCCGTCTATTCTTATTTCTTTCTTATTGTTTTATGAATTACGATAAATATATTGTGTACACAAGCACATATAAATACAGGTACAAAAATATCTGGAAGTCTATATTCATTTTAATCTAGCTTGTAAATATTTTGTATTTATATAACTTTTAAATATGTACCATAAATATATTTTTAAAAATCATGTCTTGAAGTTTAGAATGTGTTAGATAGTTGTATATTTTTGGGATGTTACAAATATAAGAAATAAGAAAATATCAACAAATTAAATTTTCATCTTTCTTTTTGTATAAATTAAAAAATCTTAAACAAATATTTTTTTATAAATTTATAAAACTTTAATTTCTTCTAAAATTTTATATCTAAACAATATTTTTTTACATAATATAATTCTTTATAAAAATAAGACCTCCTTCTAACAACTATGTCTACAAACCTTATAAAGTTATATATCCAAACCCAGTTAAGGTTTTTTATTTTTTTTTCTTTCAATAGTTTCTTTAGTTACCGTGGTGGGTACCCAAAGACTTTCTGTGTGGAAATATGGCTCCATACACACATTATTCCGCGTGTCCTAGGACACATAACATAAACTACCTTTGCAACGAGTCATCTTTTATAATATTCAAAGTCTTTGAAAATGACAGAAAAAAAATACATTTACTTTTTTATAAAATACTTTTCGTTTCACAAATTTAACTTTAATTTTATTTTTAATTTTTAATTTTTAATTTTTAATTTATTATTTTTGCACCTGGATTAAAAAAAATCAGTTTTAGTCTTTAAAAGAGGTTAAAACTATTAGAAAAGAAGTAGAATAATTTAAAATTTAAAGATAAAATAATCATTTTTAAATTTGGAAGAAAATTAAAATCAAATTTATAGAACCAGAAGATATTTAAATTTTCTTTGTGCAAAGTTAATGCAATTTATTGGGCCATTGATTATTTTTTGATAAAGGTTGATGTAGCTGGATGCAATGTCATTCATCCTAATTTATACTATTATAATTAATTAATTAATTGATTGATTAAACAAATTAGACTTTTAAAAGTCAGATTGTGATAGAAGGCATACATTGGGAATACAATGGGAACTTCCAAGCTTTACGTTGTTAATCAAACAACTTAAACAAGGGAAACTTTTAACCCACATTAAAGGAGTCATTTAATAAAAATTAATATGCCTACACTTTTCTATAATTAATATTTTCTTACGTATTATTTTAACTCAATTTCTATGTATTTTCTACATTAAAAATATTCCCGCGTCAGCTAATAAAAGAACTATCATTAATACAATTTTATAAGAAAATATCTGCCATTGTTAATCAAACAACTTAAACAAGGGAAAGTTTTAACCCACATCAAAGGAGTCATTTAATAAAAATTAATATGCTTACACTTTTCTATAATTAATATTTTCTTACGTATTATTTTTAACTCAATTTCTATGTATTTTCTACATATAAAAAATATTCCCGCGTCAGCTATAAAAGAACTATCATTAATACAATTTATAAGAAAATATCTGCTAGTTGCTCTTTTTTATTCATCTTTTAAATACTTTTACAATCTTTATCTCATCCTTTCTTTCCACGTTATCCATTGTATTTATTATTATGTTTATTCTATCACATCTCTTTCTTTCTCATAATATAAACATTTCTGAAATGTATTTTTTTAAACATACCTAAAACTAAATTTTTGCTTTAAAACTTAACCATTAACTATATGCACACATAATAAAGGTTTAAAAAAAAAAGTATCGTAACATTTCGTAATAATTGATATAATTTAATATAAAGAACGCTACTGCTACTCTTTTTCAAAAGCAATATATTATTTTATAAATTTTAAATGAAAGCAGGATATAAAATGTGTATTTCAATATACTGAATAATTGTAAACTTTTATTAGTTATATTATAATTATTAACAACTTTTCACTTTACCTTAACATTTTAAATGGTTCCATGTGATAATTTTTTGTAAATAAAGACAACTTATAACTTATATATAACAGTTATAATCCTATTTAAAAATAAAAGATGTTATAATATCAATTGTCACCTATTTAAAAACAAAAAATATAGATGATGATTTTGTGACACAATTATATGTAACACTTTATAAATATATTTAACTATTATAATATAAGTTCTATTAGTTTTTATACAAGTTTGGAGTTTTTCAAAATATTTCTATTAAAAGATTATGTCTTATAAAAATAAAAATATCTACACTATAAGGTTTAAAACAACATTCTAAAGTCATCCAGAAACTTTGACATTTGTATAATTATTTGCTCGTGTACATATTACAATCATCGCAGTTCACAACACAAACAAGAAAAGTAGAAGTAAGCTAGTGAAAATAAAATTTTATAATATACACAATTCAATCAAAGAAAACCAAATTACATGGATTCTCAATTATTTAATCTTCTTCAAATCTCAACACAAAACAATAAGAAGATCTCACATAGATCATCAGTGAAGCTATGAGATCTTTGTTACCACATAAGCATCAATACTTAATACACAAACAAACATCAGTTCATACATTATCCTAAATGTATTAATTCAATTTCATACCGTTTTCATCATACAATATCATTCAAAATGCAATTCACAACATTCAAAATCTTGTTTAACATAAAAAAAAAACACAACACTTAAATAATAAACCATCAAAATCTAATATTTCTACAAGTTTAAAAAGTATATAAACAAACAACATCCTTGCAAGATAAATTCAATATTAGGACCACGTTCCTCCACATCCAGATCTTCTAGCTTAGGGTACTATTAAAAATTAAAGTTAGTTTCTCTTACCTTAATTGCTTGCTTTCCAAGCAACCTCTAGAATTTTAGTCTCTCAGTCTGGATAAGTTTCAAAATATAAGGGCTTAATGCAAGTTATCCAAACAGAACAAAAATTTAGTACATAGTAGAATGAGTTGAGAGGATTACTTTTCTTAATTGACCCCACCAAGATTGGTGACTAAATCCTAATAAAAAATAGATAATAAAGGATCTTTAGAGCAAATATGAATTTACTATGTTTGAGAATTTGTTCGGGTTTAAATGTTCCTTAATTCCCCAGCTACAGCATGATGCGGTTATATTCTATAATAGATGATGTATGAAGTGAGAAATGAAGAGAGAAGGAAGAGAGTTGGAGAGATGGAGAGAGAGAAAGAAAAAAAGAAGGTATCGTTGGGGGTTCTATGTTTTATTTTTACGTTGTTACACTATATATCGTCTATTCATTGCCTACAAACGACGATTTTGAGAGGAATTGTCGCTTATACTTAAATATTCAATATAGACGATGATTATGATATATACATTTATTTTGCTTACCCTTTCAATTTTCTTTTTCTTCACGATTTCTTTTCTGGTGCAAGTTTCTTTTCTTTTTTTTTATCAGCAAAGAATTAATTAAATTAAAAACGGGACACTTAAGGGGTGTCCCAACCCGTATACAAAAAGCACTTATAGCTAGGAACACAGAGAAAACTGTAAATGACTTAGAAAAATAGCTATAAGTGACTTCTTCCTCCCAATCAACCATGACCTGCATAAAGTCCATTGGGCTTCGGCAGCAGGGATAGACAAGATCCCTCTCTTCCATTCATTCCTAGTACAAAACCCACCAATAGGTATGGGCATAGTCAATACAGCAAGGTAGCAGAGACCAATGTCTGCACACAACTACATACCTTCGTGTCCAACAAAACATCCACAAAATTCCTATGTTCCCATCAACAGAGCGAGAACCTATTATCATTCCCTGTTATGGTATATAACATTGGGTGGGCATGACGCACCTACTATCCTTGCACCATTCCATTCCATATCTGCACCATACCAATCCAAACCTGCACCAGAAAACTCCACGACTCCACCTTATACCGAACCCAGCCACTGCAGCACCCTCATCAAAACAGGCCGAAGCCGTTTCACCAAAACGCCCATAAACAACACCTCCAATTAACATTGTACCTGCAAACAACAGATGCGCCCAGGCTGCTGAACATCCTACTAACATCCCAGTCTTCATTAGACCCTTCTACCTTTCCTGAACCGGATTACTCCATGATGATCCTTTAGTTATAGCTCTTAATACAGAGCAATGGATTTAGGACCCAGTCCACGAAAGAGTAATTGAACCTGGGTACCCTATACTTCATCCATAACCAAGATTTCAGCTGGGCTTGCTAGAACATCTCTTCAGCATCTACAACTCCTTGCTTGAACACAACCAAGTTCCTATGTTCCCATACACTCCTCACTATGGAAGCCCATATGCCTTTCCAAACCATCTCTTGTTTGTTACTGACCTCAGTTAAAGAGAAGCTTTCAAAGTGATTGTGCAATGCATTATGTTGAACAGAGAGTATGCCAATCCATCTATGACACAGGTCCCAAACGCGCACGACCACCTCACACTCCAACAATAAATGTTGGCTGGATTCCACTTTAGAAAGGCAAAACACACAGGATGTGGATTCCATCGTCACCCCCCTCCTACTCAAACATTCTCTAGTTGGTAGTCTATCCAGTATGGACCTCCATGCAGTAATCAGAACAGAGGGAAAGGCCTTGGCCTTCCAAAGGAGATCGAAGACACCAATACGAGTGCCATTACCTCTTATGCTCTCATAAGCTGATTTCACTGAGAAACACCCCTTATTATTAATCCCCCACACCCGAATGTCTTGCTCCTGCCTTTTAATAATAGTCCTAGATATGTGTGTATATAGGTCCTTCTCCAACACCGCTTCCCACTCAAATCTAGCCCGCCTCCACCTTAAGTTCCATCTCTATACATCCCCTTCCCACCCACCTACCTCTTCTACTGTTTGAGTCTGATTGCACGATATGGAGTACAACCTGGGAAATTCAGATTTGAGGTTGGTATTCCCAATCCATACGTCTTCCCAAAATTTTATTTTGTCACCATGCCCTATCCTCCAACTCATTTCTGCTTGGAACCAACCCTGTCCTCCACCCTGCATGCATACTTTACGGAGATTCCTCCACCACCAGGATTGCAACCTAAGTGATGATTGCGACCCCTCACTTCCTTCTCCATATTTCGACTCCAAAATGTCCTTCCATCGTCCTTTTTCATCTGAGAGCCATCGCCATTTCCACTTAGCCAGCAAAGCATGATTGAAATCACGTACATCTAGAATCCCCAGCCCTCCTTCCTGTTTTGATTTGCACACATTTTTCCAACTGACCCATGAGATGGGCTTCTTCTCTTTCCCCCAGCCCCACAGAAACCTTCTTTGAATACTATTAATGTTCTTACAGACCGATTCCGGTGCTCTGAAAATATATAGATAGTACAAGGGTACCGCTGTGAGCACAGATTTAATAATACAGATTCTTCCTGCCATTGATAGGAACCTCCCTCTCCATGTGCTTAGCCTAGTTTCCAACTTATCAATGACTGGCTCCCAAAACTTCTTCCTCCTCAGATTGCCTCCCACCTCAAGCCCTAGGTACTTAAAAGGAACTGCCATCCACACAATTCAAGGTCTTCATATAGCAAAGGATATTATTCCTGTGTACATTGATGCCTGCAATCTTTGATTTGTGGAAGTTAATCTTGAGGCCAGAAGCAATCTCAAAAACCCTAAGGACAGCCTTTAAAGTCACCACATTGCTGAAAGAGTCCTTACAGAAGAATAAGGTGTCATCAACGAACTGTAGAATACTTAACTCAACCTCTTTCCTCCCAATCCTCAAACCGGATAGTAAGTTAGCCTTTACAGCTTGCCTTACCAACCCAGTCAAGCCTTCCGCTACAATCAAGAAGAGAAACGGAGCAAGTGGGTCTCCCTGCCTCAAACCTCTCTTCGGCTTAAATTCATCTGTTGGGCTCCTATTCACCAACACAGAGATAGAAGCACTTTCCAGACAACCCTGGATCCAACTGATCCACTTCATATGAAACCCCATCTTACGCATCATGTCGTAGAGGAATTCCCATCTAACCGAATCATAGGCTTTTTCGAAGTCCACCTTTAGACATAACCCACTTTGTTGTCGTCGTCTGATGTCCTCAATCACCTCATTAGCCATTAGAACACTGTCTAATATCCCCCTATTCTTCAGAAAAGTCGACTGACAATCATCAATAACCGTGGGCAGCACTTTCTTGACCCTTTCAGTTAACACTTTGGATATAATTTTATACATAGCACCAACAAGTGAAATAGGTCTAAAATGATCAAGAGAGACAGGGTTCCTAACTTTAGGAACTAGTGCAATGAAAGACGCATTGCACCCCTTGGGAATAAAACCTGTTTCATGAAACAAGTTCATCACTTCCATAAGATCTTCCTTCACAACCTCCTAACCCTTCTTCAAAAAATTGAAGTTAAACCCATCAGGTCCAGGACTTTTTGATCCTTCGCATTGCCACACGGCATCCCTTACTTCTGTCTCAGAGAATCCCTCTATCAGCCTCAAATTATCTGTCATAGATAAAGACTTAAACTCAACTGCATCGAGTCTTACCCGTAAATCTTTTGTTGCTCTAAATCTGTTTTCAAACCACCTTCTTGCTTTAGCACGAACTGTACTAGGCTCCTCACACCACAATCCTCCTATCTCCACTCCCTTCACCTCATTCCTGCTTCTTCTCCATCTCAGCGAAGAGTAAAAGAGCTTCGTGCAGGAGTCCCCATTCTTCAACCAGCTGACTCTGGTCTTCTGGCGCATAAGAGACTCAAGCTTATTATCAACCTCATTCAGCTGGCCTACTAACTCGATCCTCTTCATTCTATCACAACCCACCAGATTGTCATTGCAATCTTGACAATCATAGTCCTCTATCTCCTGTAGAATCCTCTTTTTAGTCGTCTCCAAATTACCGAAGATGTCCCTGTTCCATACTTTTAAATCTCCCTTCAACCGTTTCAGTTTGTCTTTAACCTTCGTGAAACTACTCCCTTGTACTGTGTATGTAGTCCATCTATCCTTCACCATTTCCATAAATCCTTTCTCTGCTAACCAGGCATCAATTGTTCTGAAAGGTTTAGGACCCCAATCCTTGTCCACAAACTTTACTACTAACGCATAGTGGTCGGATACTTCCCTACGTTGCACATACTGTTGCACAAAGGCCACATTTGCATCCACTCTTCCGATACCAACACTCTATCAAGCCTACTATTCGCCTTCCCATTGGAATTGAACCAAGTAAAATTCTTACCGACAAAAGGGAGTTCGATCAACAAGTTGGCGTCAATGAATCGGTTGAACTCTCTTATTTCACTTAATTGAGAGCCCCTTTCCTTCGTGCCTTTCCTTTCACCATGACTTCTTACTGCATTGAAGTCGCCACAGAAACACCAGATTAGATCATGGGATGCAGATTTGATGCGTGACAGCTCCCCCCACAAAACCTTCTTCTCCCTCAAGGAGCAGGCGGCATAGATATTGACCACCACACACCTGCAATTAGCTTTCACATACTGCCTAGAAACTGCTATATACCCCTTCCCCATAATGTGGCTGTCATAAATAAAAGCATTTGTGCTCCACATAGATAGCAAACTTCCCCCACCATTATCCCCTTCGTAATGCACCCATCCAACATTGTTATCCCCCCATAGCGAATAACACCTCGCATCCGAGAGCTGAATCGCTTTAGTTTCTTGCAAACAAACAAAAACCGCATCTTCTTTAGCTATAATGTGCTTCAAGTACCTAGTTTTGATACCTCCCCCCAGCCCTCTTATGTTGAGATTTATTATTATCATGACAACCCATCCTTATCCCCCTCCTTGGCCAGTTTCGCAACCCCCATGTCTCTCTCTTCCATACACACATATTCTTGGATGACTTCTTCTTCAATCCCATGACAGAAAATCCCTGATGTTTTTCCAATCTCCCACAACACTGCTGGTTCAGCCCCATTGCCTTGTTCGCACAGCCGAGAATTACAGTTATAAATGTATCCATCCGAGATTGAGGCAGAGATCTTACCTTCTTGTTGATGCTTGGACGGTGCGGAGCGAGCTTGTTTCTCGTGTAACCTTACAGACCGCCTCCTTTGGGGTAGAGATGAATCCCCCAAATCAGTGAGCCCTTTTTCCTTACGCTGACGGAGTGGAGGAGACCACAAGCCTGTAATTCGTTCCGAGTAGTCTCTTGAGTGGTTTCCCCCTTCGACCACTATGCCTTCTCCATACCTCTGATACTCATCTTTCTCCGTTGACCCATACTCCCCATTCTTGTCAAGCTGCACACCTTTCATTGACCGTGTAACTCCCTCCCAATTCTCTTCAAACTGTGAATTGCGGTCGTTAATACGTGCGTGCGCCTCCTCTATTGCCCCCTGCATCCCACACGCGTAACCTTCACTTTCTTCCTTTCTCCCACAACACTCCCTAGCTGGCCTTGGCCCACCTTCAAAGGTAGAGAGGGATTGGTCCCTTCCTGTCCCGGTTTGGGCCTCCAGATTTCCCACTTGGCCCAGACCGTTAACTTTGAGCGTTACTAAGGAAGATACTTCAATATCTACTACCACTTTAGCCAGGTCAGCATGTACAGGACTACTGTTATAGGTCTCGGCGCACGCAATAGCTGAAAGCAGACCTACTTCAGCACCTTCCGTTTGCGTCCTTCTCTCACGTACTTCTTTCATGAAAAAAGAGCAGCTTTTCCCCTGATCATCTCTATTCTCTGCACTTGATTCCTTAAAAAACTGCTCTTTTGATGATGTTCCCAAAATGCCCCTTGTCTTTGCTTCCCTTTCGTCCTCCTCCTTCCATGAACGGATGCATTCCCCTTCCCACTGGCGGAGCTCATCCTCACTACTTTTAATCGATAAGGAAGATTCTTCAACGTATGTCTCCGAAGACGATTCATTAACCGTTGAATCATAGCTATTGCACTTGCACACGCATCTGCCATCTGTAACAAATTCCTCCTCCATGACAATGCTACACCACATATCGTTCAGCCTCATGCTTTTCGCCCACCTTAAACTATGACTTAGAGAAGTACGCACCTGCAATCTAGCGAACTCTACGTTCTCCCAGGATAACGTAGCACCATCCACAGACACCAACGTTACCTCTTTGCCCACCACCTTCGTAAACCCATCCATGTTCCACAAGGCTAAGGGCAGCCCGTAACACCTCACCCACACACGTTTATGGTCCACTACAAAAGCTGGCGTCCACGGCTTAATACTAACGAAAACACTATCCACCCATTGCTGGTTATCCGAGTAGAAAGTTTCAAAATCCGCCCCTTCTTTCGGTGTCAATAAGGAAAAGTTATCCCCTAAAAACCTTACTTGCATCAAGTTTATGCCTCCTTTTATGAACTCCTCCTCCACCTGGTCGTAGCTTAATTCTTCCTTAAACTGGCCTATGCTACTTCTTACCATCCATGGTAGCGACTGTTGTAGACATTTGACCGAAGGTTCTTTCCAGCTTGCTTGGCTTGCCCCTGTAACCACTTCAACGAAGGACCTACTTCCTTGCTTCTCCACCCATACTTGTTTTCCATTCTCCCCCCATGCTTGCTTTCCATTCTTCTCCCGATTAGTCCCGTTTTCCTTCTGTTGCTCCTTCCCTGCCTCCCCACATCTATGTTCCTCAGAACCCTTCTACCATACCTTTCGTTTTCCTCCTGAGTCTTACGGTATTTTGGGATGTTAACATATAGTTTCCGGTTTCCAACGATTATTTGGTCTAGCTCACTTTCCAGCCATCTCACATTTCTAACGTAAAAAAATCTCACAAAGCCGAACCTTCTCCCCCATTTATTCAACCTTCGAGAGACAAACACTTCTTTCACTCTGGCCCATCTTTGAAACACTTTGAGCATATCTGTTTCCGTATAACCATGTGGAAAATTGGAGAAGAAGAACGTTGTGTAATCCTGTGATGAACCATGGTCTCCATGCCACTTTCTGGTGTTTACGCCCCCTCTCATGCTATTTCTCTTCGTTACTTCATTGTGCTCAGTAGTTGTTATCTTTGTTCTTTATTGTGCTTTTTTAGTTTTTAATGCTTTATGTGGTTTGTTCATTCCATTTTCTTTATGTTCGACGGTCTTCTCGCTTCCTCGCGTCCACTGTCCTAGGGAGCTACCTTGGAAGCTCCCTGCAGCTCCTTCCTGGTCCTTGCAGCTCCTCAACAACCCATACTCCTCCTTACCAGATTAGTAGTTTTAAAATTTTTATTTAAATTTTTGTCATTATTATTTATAATGAATTTAGTAGTTAGATTAGTAGTTGAATTGTAAATAATAGAATTATTAATTAGTTATATTATTAGGTAGATTATTAATTAGATTATTAGTTAGGTTATTATTTAAATTATTAGTTATGTTGGTATTTTAATTGTAACATTTTTTTTAATTAATTAGTTTATTTAAATTACTAGTCAGATTATTAATAAGATTATTAATTAGGTTATTATTTTTTTAAAAAAAATTGTTCGAGTTATTATTTAAATTATTAATTTAGTTGTAAAATTAGAATTAAATTATTAATTAGATTTTTATTTAAATTATAATACGTAGATTATTAGTTGGAATTGTAAAGTTGGAGTGCTTAATATTTGAATGGTATGTTGTTTCGGGGGAGTTCTACCCACGGGAATGCTACCAAAATTTAGTAGACTTTCACTAAAAAAAATATTTAATACAATTTTTCTATTCCTCCTCTAATTATAAATATGTTTTTTGTTCAAAAATTATTTTGTAAAAAACAGACAAGATTATACCGCAAGTAAATGTTATTTTTTTCATTTTATTATTTTATAGATTTTTTTTCGCACAATACTTTCTATTATAATAGTTTGAACTAATTTAATTATATTAGCAGAAACACATGTGCATGAGCGTTTGTGTGTCCGCATTTTTTATTTTTATCATTAAAATTTTTAAATTCATAATATTACTATAATAATAAAGAAAAAAATGATTTAATATTTTATATTTATTAACAATTCGCAATTTAATGGAACGAATCAATAAAAGGGAATAAAAGAATGATCAATTTGATAAAGTGAAATAGAAAGTGAACCTGTCAAGAAGAGAGTGTGAGCAGTGCCCCCCAAACAATCACTACAAGAAATAATGATGGTATAGTTTCCAAAAGAGCGATGCAAAGAGCAAAAGAGAGACACTGCATGAGGTTAATGTGGACTTAGCGTCCTAATAGAAATGAAAGCTAATCTTTTGGTGGCTATGCATTAGAGACGATCTCCAGTGGGACACAAATTTACAAGGTAGTGTTGACTAAGCCTAGATAAAGAAAAATATATTATTTAACTATAGCATAGATTTGGGGGACACTAAAATGGATATAAAATTAAATAATTATTAAGAAGTGGACTTTAAACCTAACATTAACCACATAAAACCGGTGAGGTTTGCACCTACTTATATTATGAAATGTCTTAATCTCTAGTGGGATTATATATTATAGGTGGTTCGATAATTAACTTAACCTAACTCAATCTCATAAAACCAACTTATAAGGTGAGGTTTGCACCCTCTTATATACTATGAAATGTCTTAATCTCTAGTAGACGTGGGATCTCCAACAATAATTAACTTAGTGTGGGCTAAGGTGACAATAAACGTCCACGTCACTTTAGTGTTGCCTAAACCTACACTAAATGTAATAAAATATTAACTTTCATCTACTTTGTGTCCCCATTCTAGACGTTAACTTATTATTATTATTTTAATATTTTTTAGTGAGTTAAAGATCTCTATTGTGGACACAATATTTGACATTTATTTTTGTGTCCAACTTGAGTAGACTTCACTCATGCTAGTAACTTCTTTTTTATAGCCCTCGCTTTTTGTTGGCAGCTAAAATGAATTTTTCTTGTAGTGAATGACTTTAAAGGTCTGATTGCGAAAGACTGGACAAACAATAGATTACCATTGCAAATCCAAGGTACGAAGACCCAGTCTTCTGTAATGCAACGAACCTTTTCCTTACCTCGTGCGAGAAAGATTGTGTCAGAAATCATATTCTCAAAAATTCTATTGGCGAATTTGGAGAAGCTTCGATGCCACATTTGTGATGACAAGAATAGGTGATCCATGAAGAATGATATAATTGGAGTGGAGAATAATAAGTTGCTTTGCTCCTCGTTCATATCTCCATTCAGACCGCCCACGCAAGGCATTCGAAGATGCTCATCCGCCAAATGCTGTTAATGGAGGTCACAATCATAGATTGAGTCATCAGTGAAGTAACTGTTGTAGCCATCCATTCATATTTTTTTTTGCAAAAAAAGATAAGAAATCAAATGGTAAGAATGAATAAAAACTATGATTTTTAAAAGAAATGAAGATATGGGGAAAAAATTGTTTCACGTCGTATAAAATGTTTAATAAACTGTTCCACATTCAAAATTTAAAATTGATGATTACTTTAAAAAAAAAAGATAGAATTTTAGTTTTAAAAAAACAAAATTTCAGTGTAAAATTCAAAAACACTAAAGAGTAGTTAAAGAAAAAGAGTAGTTAAAGACCCTTTTAATAGAAAAAAAAGGCAAGTTAAGCAATAAAACATTTTCATGCTTGTAAGTTTTATCCCATGTAAAGAGTTGACAAAATATACTATTTAAGCCAACCACAAGTACTTTAGTTTTACTAGAGTTGGAAATTTCAACTTTAACTCAAATTAATCCTCCAGATGGCTATAAAAAATTATGATGGTTTTTTTATTTTATTACAGATGATATATATATAT
>Ga0123341_1002737_pt1 | contig 14710 bp, 16 predicted proteins | sample Turbeapinknodule_FD_89959 | JGI IMG/M metagenome (GOLD analysis project Ga0123341, IMG submission 89959) | Root nodule microbial communities of legume samples collected from Mexico - Turtle bean Mexico pink nodule | ecosystem: Host-associated > Plants > Roots > Nodule | place: Mexico: Nepantla... | reverse complement strand
ATATTAATCTTTATTTCAAGTACGTTCTTCTATGTTATCAAAATGCAAATTTAGTCTATATATACACAAACTAAATTGCACGTTAATAATAAAAAGACGTCGATATCTACTTGAAATGGAATAAATGAGAAAAATAAAAAATATTTTTAGATTGTGTTTTACTTATTAATACATGAACACTTTGAAAAACTACATATATCATTCTACAGAAATATTTTGTAAATTTTATTAAATTATAATGATTAAACTTACTACTTTTCTCCTATTTTTGTTTCTAGTAATTATTCCACCAGAGAAAACATCTTACATTTCCTAATTTTGTACCTATTTACTTCTCATGGATTTTATAAGTCATTAACCATTAATAAATATGCAAAATTCATCATTTTCATAATGTAATAGTTTTTTAGTTGGGAAACTTTTCCTATAGATACATTAATGACTCCGATTTTCAAAACGTTAGTTCCAAGGTTTTTTTTTCACTTTAAGGTTTGAAAAATATCTAGAATTTATGTTTCTATCATATAAACCAAAAATGATTTTTATATTGATGAAGTTAAACCCAAGATAAAAAATTTAATTTTGATATCAACCCTTTTCACACTACCTTCATTTTTAGTTCTCACTTCTTTGTCCCATACTGAACAATTTACTCCTAAGTCATCTTTGCTCCATGGATATAAGAATTCAAGCATCAGCCAAAAAACTCATCAAAAAAAGACATATTTACTTTTTCTCTCTCTTGGAGACCGAAACCATTGTCATGATTTTATTGAAGTAAGTCCATCTATCTTGTCTTTTTATTTCTCTTTATGCTTTTTTAATTGTTTTTATTTTCTTTTTTAATGCGCTTTATTGTTATTTTTTTTATTGTTGTTGTTCTTTTTGTATATTTTAAAGCTTTGGCTTACAATTTTTGTCTAGGTTTTCTTTACGAACGTCTTCAAGTATTTTCTATTCAATGCTCTAGCTTTTGGATATGACTTCTTCATGAGTTTACTTTGACATTTTCAAAACTTCATTAAACATCTTTATCACTTAAGTTATTCAATTGAGAATGTTATGATTGTTTCTGTGTTTGTGGGTACGATTTCGAATCAACCATATATTGTAGAATCAATTTGTCTTCCTTCTCAAACCGCCTAATTAGTTTACGAAAAGATAATTATAAAACATTTGGTTTTCCTAACCACAAATGGGAACAATTTGCATGGGCATTTTTCCTATTTTGAATTGCTTAGACTCTTGTTGGAATAATTTCAATCTTTCTTTAAATATTTTGAGACTAAAATTAACCATAACAATTTAGTCTCCCTAATTCAAAACATTTACTTGATATATCTAATTATAAGAAAATTCATCAGAGAAGATGTTTACCTTAATTACCCAAAACTAAATCAATTTATCAAATTAATCAAAATGGAAGTCTCATTGAATTGAATGAACAAATATTTTCACTTGCCTTGGAGTGTACAAGGATAACAATCTTAAGTTAAAAAATGGCAGCAAACTTAGTTAAATATACGGGAGTGTCATAACAAATATCAAAGTAATATCTTTTCGTTTCCATAATTTTTTTATTAACAAATAAAGAATTAATAAATAAGAGTATTTCAAAGATATTTCAATCCTATTACGATCACTTTCACTTTTTATCCATAAAAAACTTTTACCATACTGCATCAGTTAATATCACCAAGTTATAAACTAACTATTATCATGCAATATTTGGGTATGCTCTATCATAACATTATTTTTTACAAAATCTTACAATTTTATTTAGTTAAAATTGTTTTTTCTTGCATTTTATGTTGTTGTGTTTTTCCTTTATCTTTCTTTTTGTTTTTCAGTTGTGTAACTACTTCCGCCTTTGTCTATTGATGTATTTTTTTATTAGTGTAATATTGTTAGCCTATAACATTATGTCCCTAAATTTCAAGAGAAAAAACTTAATTATATCTTTCTCCATCTCACTCCACCAATACGATTGCTTGGAATACATTTTAGTTTCGTCATGATGAGGTCTTTGGGTAAAATGTTTTGTTATATACCAACCAGCTATGAGTGAGATGAGTACGAACAATCAAATATTTAACACAAATGGTAATAAAGAAAAGCAAGTAACAACAATATGAACTGAACTTTTAATTAACTACTGCATAACTACATATTTATGATCTCCCCTTGTTATAATGATATGTGGATTATGAAGATGGCTAATGTTTAAATCCTTCCATGGTCCTTCTTTGATAATCTCACTCAATTCAACACAAACTCTTTCACAAAATATTAGCTTAAAACCCTTCTCAGCTAATCCTAATTCTCTATTCTTCTCACACCCACCAAGATTAATTCGAACATTAATATTGAAGTTCATATTTGTTAAATTATGCTTGGTCTACTCTCTTTATATATAAAAAGGAATACAATATTTTTGTATACTTTATATTTTTGAAACAGTATGATTTTTTAAAATTTAATTTATATACATGTAAATTGTGATTTTTTCTATTACATCATCTATTAATTAGTATAATGTTGTGGTATAGTGAATTCGTATTAGAAATGTGCAAAATATTTTATTCTATCAATACAAATAAATTAACTTCATTTTCATCTGTATTTTTGTAATATCTTTTAAATTGCTGAATTATATTTTGAATATTTAATTGAAATATTTAACACGCGTAGTGCGTTCAGTTAATGGGTGACTGTGAAAAATAAAAGGATGTTAAAACAAGAAAGTGTTGGTTGAAAACTCAGAAATTTGAACGGTAAGATGCAGCGAGAATAAACACGTGTTGGAGAGTAGGGCCACAATATTAAAGTAGGAAGAAGACGCAATTGGAAATTTGGCATATAAATATTATTAAAAAGCAAATGGTAAAATAAAAATAAAAATGAAAATAAAAAAAGGGTGTTTTTCCCACACACAAGGAGAGGAGAGCGAGAAAAAGAAAAGGTGAGAAACTTCTTGGCTCGCAATTCCGAATATACAAAACGAAGACAGAAACATCGCAAGCACAAACACAAACACAACTGTCTCCGCTCTCCCTTCAAACGTTCACCAACTTCCTCACTGTCAGGTCCCCTCTCTTTCTCTCTCTCTCCCATTCCCTCTCTTCCATTCCACACACACTCTCTCTCTCTCTTCCACTCTGCAACTTTGTTTCGTTCGTTTATTTAATTTATTTATTTTCAACTGTAATTACCTATTTTCTGGTTGTGGCGGGAACTGGGGTTGTTCGCCGATTCTAAATTTTCCTTTCGTTTCGGTTCCGGAGTTTCTTCTGAATGCGCTCTGTCGCCTTTCTTTCGTTTGCGCTTTGCGTTTTGGACATTCCGTGCCGCGTTTTGTTGTGGCGTTTACGTGTTTTTGCTACACTGGAGTTTACGCCTTTTGAGATCCCTATTGTGGACGCATTTTAGGGTTTTCTTCTATTGGGGTTTCTTCATGGGACTCTGTAATGCTTTGCGCTTTGGTTTTCAATGTAGGGCCTTACGCTGCGTGCATTTATTGGAAACTATGAATGTGTGTGATTGTCTTCTTCTCCCATTTCTGCTTTCTTGGGTTTTCGAACACCAGTGTTGGGTTTTGTGTTAGTTTTTTTTTCTTGTTGCATTGGTTTTTAGACTTGGTTTTGGTGATGGTATTTTTCTATTCTGTCGCACAGATTGTTGTGGATTGATTTTCTTGCTAGTCATAGATTTTGATATTTGGGATTTTCTTATTAGGGTTCTTGCTTTTGAGAAGTTACTAGGACGACTGAGCTTGAACGACTTGAGATTGCGATACAGTTGAGAGTGTGTTTCGGTGAGGAAAGAGTATCTTCTTGTTTTGGGTTAGACTGCGCTTACGTGTTTTATTTCTTTAGTTTGTAAGCTGCTCGTGATTGATGAAGGAGACCAAATAAAAAACAATTAAGGCATTTTTTCTCCATTCCTTTGCATTTCCTGATCAAAATTCGTAGACAATATGATATTCTAAAAGTGATTCAAAGTTCAGACTGTCAGAATAAATGTAGTTCCGAGGTAGATTATTCCAGTGGCTTCTGTATTGCTATTGCTCATTGTTTGTTCGGTAACTGTTGAGATTCTTCTATTTTTTTGCCCCCCCAAATTAATTGAACTGCTAAGATCATACCATTGACTGGGTTCTGTTCTGTAAAAATCTCAGTGTAAGTTGCGGGTCTCCTAGAAGAATTGAGGTTCTTCCCCAATGCCTCTTTTAAGGAGAAAGCCTTTTTCCTTGGCTGAGCCCCCCGAGGAATTGAAGCCAGACGAGCCTGTTTACCAAATTCGATTTACAAAAGAAATCTTTCGAGATTATCCGTATCCTATATCTTCTTCTATTGCTCTTGTTTTACTTTTGGCAGCATTGCTTTTTATCTGTCTTTAACTTGAAAATGGTTAAAAAATATTGATTAAGTTGTCCTTTTTTAGCATCTTAGGCTAGTTGTTGCGTAGTTAATCAATAATATGTCTCTGGCATCCCATACATGGTCACGGCAATGAGAGGGATAGTGATTCCTTAACATATAGCAGTGATTATTTGAAGCGATTGAATCTATACCGTCAGAGGCTTTGGATGTGTAAAGTCACTGGAAAAACGGGCTTGACTTATGAAGAGGCTATGGTGTCTGAACAGCATGCTACCGAGAAAGTTCAACAGTTTCCTAAGGAATTAATGACCACTGCTTTAGGGATTATTCAATACAGTAAGAATGCTCTCTTTCAGTTCTATTATGAAGAAATATATGTTGATATAATGATGCATACCTTATTTACTTTATGCATATATTTTTCTGTTCTGCATGAATTATTCTAATGTTGGCTGCAATTCTAATCCCTCCCGTATCTGCTGACTTTGTACTAAGGCTTGGAGGTTATGTAGAGGGTTAAGATACAGTATAGAAATGGGTTCCTATTTTGTCTGGACGGGTAGTTTTCAAGCGTCTAATGAAAGGGTTGATACTAAGCTTCCCATTTTTATTCAGAATGGTATCATATAAATTATCAACTTCTGTTTCAGTATGTGATGCCTCCAATATGATGGCCCGAGTCTTGTGTTTCCTAACCTTTGTGGACTAGATTGAATACGTTGGCTTTGACAAGCAAGTTAATATTTTATTGCATTGTAAATTACTATGTAGCTGGTTTAACACGTGTACTTCTTTGTTAAGACTTTAAGCCATTCACGTGTACCCATAAGGTTAATCTCTGTAATGTTTACATGTCATCTTTTTATTGACGTAGAGACAATTGGAGTTTCAATTTTGATATATCCTTTTATACAGACTTCTTCATTTGTGCGTTATAGAAGGTACTAACTTTTAATCACATAATGCTGTACAGAAAATCAAAGTGTGGTCTAGGTTTATCTTATTGGATGAATATAAGGACTTTTGTTTTTTTCTAGATAGGTCCTTGGCGCAGTGAGCATAGATATTTTGTTTATTCTTCTTGTATCTGAGGTATATCATATATTTTTGCTCATTATATTATACTTTTGACTATTCAAGTTATAATGTTTCCAGTACTTGCAGCGATCAAATTGAAGTTCAAAGCAGTAACGCATGTCTGGAGTTGAAGACTCCTTTAACTTGTGTTCTGTGAACAATTATGTAAAATAGTAAAAGATACGTTTCTAAGAATTTAGAAACTCAACTACAAAAGCCATGCATGTTTAAGAGTTGCCACATAAAATATTAGAGACATGCCAGCTGTTGATTCTAGTTTGATTACAATGCTTTTCATCCAAAATGTTGGAATACTTTTCACTTTGTACTGGACTGATTAATGATCTTTTTGTTTTGCAGGCATGCTCCCTTTGAAGGATCTTGCTGATTCTATTGGTGAACAGTTGCAGAAACGTTTGTTTGTCGGTGCTGAACTACATGGGAAAAAGGATGATGGAGTACATCCATGCAGAATATTAAAAGTAATTCCAAAAGGAGTCAACACATTCTGTTACGAGGTAGCTTGGCTTGACAAAAACAAAAATATAACTCAACAAGCTGAACTCTGCGCAGAAGATTTGGTGCATAAGAAGCCGCTTTTTAGTAGAAATATTTTGAAGTCTTTTATTCGGGAGTCTACATACCGGAATGCCCCTTGGGTTTTACATGATGAACTAGCAAAAAATCATGGAATTTCAATTGATATTCCTGAAGAATTAAGAAGAAGGGTTTTTTACAGAGATGGGCTTTTAATTTGCTCCAAGAAAAGGAAAAATGAGGTAGACAGAATAAGGGAAATATGGAAGATCTGCTTGCTTTTTTTTTTCTACTTTATTTTGTTAATGAATTTCATTGCATCATTATCTTTCCTAAATTTATCATTTTTAGGAATCACTGGAAGACACTGATAACGGTAAAAGGAAGAAGTCTGATGGGGCACAAGTCGATGATTCATGCGAAGAGAAAGGTAGAGTTGTAGCCATTTGTTCCCTAATACAATGCTTTTCATAAGGCATAGAGTTTTGGAATTCAAATTTTCCACCAGCTCCTCTTTGTTTCTATTTTGTTGGAATTGGGTGGTGTGGAGACTGCAGATGCACCTTTTCTTGTTTTAGCTATGTACTATGGAGAAAACATTTTCTCTTAATTGTTTGGAAACTACAATGGTGTGATATTTTTTCCCCTGTACTTCATATAGGTATCATCATACATAATATCTCTTTTAACAAAAAAACAATGACATCCCTTTCCCCTGTGATTTAATTTTATCGAAAAGGATTTTGACACCATAAACTTTTTCAGGAAATGCTCGACCCAAGAATGAAGCTATCAAATACCCCATTGATGATCTATTGGTGAAGCCTGGTCCAGGTGATCCTGCTTTTACTGATCGTCCTTCTCTATCAAAAGACTTCAACATTCCAATGAGTTGTGTTGGGGACCTCTTAATGGTTTGGGATTTGCTTAACTCCTTTGGGAGACTGTTGCACCTGTTGCCCTACTCTCTAGAAGATTTTGAAAATGCAATCTGTCATAAGGATAGCAATGTGGTTCTCCTTGTGGAATCTCATGCAGCACTTTTTCGATTTCTCATCAAAGATGACGATGAATACTCTTCGGCTGTGAAGAGCCGAAAATTGAAATCTAAGGTTATCATCTGACTTGCATTTATCTTTTTCTAGTATTAGTATCAGTAATAGATAATCATCCATATTTTGTGAGATCGCTTTACCATGTTGAATATTTCTTCTTCCTATGTCTGGTATCTTTTGTGACTTGGTTAATGCTTTTCTCATCATTGTTTTTAATGTGACAATATCTCATTCGCGTTTATTTTCAGATTACAGTGAATAATTGGACAGAATATTTATGCTATTTCCTAGAGGTGATCAATATTCCTGAACTGCGACACCATGAAGCAACTATAAAACGGGGACATTATGGCCTTGTAGATGTGAGTGCTAAATTAGAAATCTTAAGCGAATTGGTCAATCAAGCCCTTGAAACTGCAGTTTTCAGGGAAAAGTTAGATGAGATTATTGAACAGCGGCAGGCACTTGGAGCCTCTAGAAGGGGAGAAGCATTGGAAAGTGGTAGGAGGAGAAGAGAAGAAAAAGAGCGGTTGAAAGCTGAGTCAGAAAGCAATGGATTTGTAGATGGGCTTCTGAATGGTGCAAAAGTCCCAAGGAACAATAATCATGGTATACAAAATGGAGACATGGGTGAGAAAAGTCTTGTAGGGATAGAACCATCTGAGCAAAACAGTCAATTGGATAGAAGGTTAGATTTTGTCTTGTGTGCTGTTTCTGCCTGCCAATATATATATTTATAGAATATCTTCCTTCAATTTGGTGGTTATCACATTTCACTTTATTTCCTTTCAAACCTACTTTGTAGTGAGATCACGCCTCAAAATCCTGCTTCAAAAAAGACACCTAAGCAGCTAAATTCAGAGCTGAAAGAACCAACCAAAAATGGAAAAGAATTATCCAGAAAGGAATCACCAAAACAGTCGAAGGCTGATAAGGAGGATCCATCAGAGAAGAATAGTGAAGAGCAGAGGGTGCTGCCTATCTCCCTGTTTAGATTGTTATCTGTTCTTTAAATTGATGTTTTATTGACGTTGCCTATTGCACAGAAAGAATATTTCGAAAGGGAGATGGAGAAACGATTTATTCGTAGAAGTCCATTAGGTAAAGACAGAGATTACAATAGGTATTGGTGGTTCCGTCGAGATGGGAGGATATTTGTTGAAAGCTGCGACTCCAAGGAATGGGGATACTACAGCAGTAAGGAAGAGGTGCTAGATGATAATAGTCTTCTTTATTCCCTTGTTATTTTATTTTGTTCACATTTTTCTTTTCTAATTCTCTGTTTCTGTTGGCGTGCTTGCTTGAATAGATCGATGCATTGATGAGTTCACTGAATTGCAAGGGTGAGCGGGAAAGAGCACTGCGAAAGCAACTAAAAAAATATTATACTAAAATATGGTGAGTTAGATTTGTTTTTCAATGTATGAAATACCTATATAGCTTTTCCCCTTGTTTTCTATTTTCAATGTATGAATACCTAGATAGCTTTTTCCCTTGTTTTCTATTTGCACACTAAGTTATATCCTGATGCATACTTTACAGCAGAAGCCTTGGTTTTTAGACTTGTCCAATATGCACATATACTCCTAAGGCCACTTGTACTGTTAGCTGATAAAAAATGGAGGAATAAATCAGAAATTTGCTGTTGCATGTGTGGTTTTAGATTGATACCAAGTTGGGCCAATCAATATATTCTGGATCAAGTGAAATGTGGTATACTCTAATTTATTATGAATGTGAACTGTGATAGAATAGATAATACGATTTACATCAATGGTTATTATTTAGTTTTTACCAAAAAGATTGCGATTCTCTATTTTTCTTGGGATTTAAATTTACTATAATAGTTCTAATTTGTTCTAGTTTATCAAACAGACATTGGAGTTATATAGGTTAAGAAGATTGAAAGCTGCTCCTTGTTAACTTCATTGACTTTTGACATTCATTCCTTTTATTTGTATGTTTACAGCTCAGAACTCCATAAAAGGTCAAAGGATTTGATGCACAGGATTACAGATGAATCTGTGCTTCGAAGGTCTACTCGTGTTAGAGCTCCACCTAGGCAGAACCCTGCCAATGCTTTCCTCAGATATGCTAACAAGTGGAAAGAAGAATAGGGGGGGCGGTGCGAGGAGCAAATACAGTAAAACTTAATACTTTAAAAGGAGCTAGTGTGATTCATTGCGTTGACAGTAGTAGGGACTAAGTAGTTTCCGATCCATTTTTGGATGATGGACAAGCATGTGTATCTATGCTTGTTTCAGAAATTTTGTACATTTTATTCGATTCTTCAATAATAACTGAAACAGGTACAAGACAAGTTTTTTTTAACTCTGTTTTGCTGATAACATATGGTAGCAAGGAAATTATTTCACAAGCAATCCGGATCTGCCAAATGTGTCTCCACTTGGACTGAATATCAGTTTAAGCAGATGCAGCTATTACCTGAAGCCTATAACATTAGCTGGACTATACAAATTTACTTAGAAAGGTGCTTTCATCCTCATTTTTAATTTGTATAAAATGCTTTAATTTTTTTTATTTAAGAGGGTGGTTTTGAAATAATAATTTTAAATATTTTTTATTTGTTTTGAAAATATAAAATATTCTATTTATTCTTTTTAGTATTTATTTTGAAAATAGTGGCTTGTTTTTATATTGATTGGGAATATCATTGATTTTTAAAATTAGATTATATTTTATTAATATTTTCTAACTGGAAAAGGTTTTTTTTAGCATTATGTAGAGGACTCACATGCAAATTGAACTTTGAGACACTAGTGTGCTTTTATCATTGTGTCGTATATTATACTTTTGTTTAAATTCTCATCTTTCATTTCTTGTGTTTAACATTTATTTTTATGACAATGATAATTATTATGATGTATTGTTTATCTTCTATGACAATGAAATTCTTTGATATTTGCTTATTTTTATTAAAAAACCAAAACCAATATAGCGACTACTAGTATATTGATTTTGATAAAATAAAATTTTGAATATCAATAGGATTTTTCAATAAAAAATATTTTTTTCCTTAGATATGGTCTACCAATATCTTTAAGGTTTCAGTTTAAACTAATCTGGCTCTACAGAAGATGCAAGTAAAAGTTGACCAAGCTTCTTTCCAAAAAAATTTGAACTCGAACAATGCTTGCATTTCAATTTGAATCGAATCCATTCTGCAAAATAGATGTTTAAATTGATTTTCCAGGAAATGAATGTTTTTAGATGTTTTTATCCCAAATAGAAGTTTGCTTTAAAACATAATATACATTTTTCAACAAAGTAAAAACTCCATTTAATAAATTTAAGTTTCACTTTAATAAAAAGCAATTCTCGTAGTTCCTATAACAAAACTAAATACACTCGTAAGTCGTGATTGATTGAGGAAAGAGGAAGAAAGATGAAAAGATTGTGTTTGATGGGAATAGAAGAGAAAATAAATAATTTTCGAAAAGTAGTTAAATTTCGTTACTTTTACTAATCTCTCCAACCTTCTTTTTTCTCCAAAGAAAAAGAAATAATGGTAACCTCAAAATTTTGAAGGACAATAACAAACTTCCTAGACAATAGCCGCTAACATAAACTGCTAATAAATAGAGTCCTAAAAATCTTGGTCAAACAAGAGGCAATAGAAAACTGATGCGCATTGCTTATACATACGTTCAACACATTGTTATTACATGCCAATGATGAGCATTCAGATACCATTATTCTTTGACCTGGGATGACATATGAGTTAGAAGCAGAGCAATGGACAAAAGAAAAGAAAAATCGTTTTTATTTGAACACGTCCCTGCAATGACACATAAAAAGACATTTCTCCATTTGTGTTCTCAGGGCACCAACACCTTGCAACTCCAACATGTACTCTTCTCGGTTGTGAGACGCAGAGCTGATGCTGCAGATAAGCACTGCTGAGAACATAGACTTACATTATCTCGATCACAGCTCGGCCAATAATTTTTCCTTCATTGAGATCTTGGAATGCTTTGTCTGCCTCCTCAAAGGTGTATGTTCTAGAAACAGCATGGTCAAGATTGAAGATACCTGTTTCTGCCAATCTAATTAGCTTTGGAAGATCTTGCCTCGCCCTGCCTCCATACGAGCCAATAACTTGTATCTGGTCAAATACAGAATTAATATGTTTAGATGAAAGGAGAATACAACCTTTAACATTGCAGAAAACAAAAGGGTTTGGTTAACAAAAGGGTTTGCATCATTGGCTCACTGCATCCTCCTCTCATCGCTGACAGAACAAATATTAACATGTTATAATCATAATGAACCATTCATTCTAAATAGAGGCAGTGGTTAATGTTAATGTGGGAGTACTGGTAACATAAACAGTAAAGTATATATACAGAGAACACACCTTTCTGCGAACAAGCCGATTTATATCCACCTCTCCTAAAGAACCAGCTTGTGCCAGTCCAATCATTACGGCTTTTCCACCATCCTTCACACTTAGTGTGCACTGTGCAAATGTCTGTGTTTTCCCCAAGGCTTCCACAGCAACATCAACACCCTTTCCACCAGTAATTTCCTGTGTGATTTATCGCAAACAATTAAAGAGGGGTATCTTCAAGTGATCAAATGATGCCATTATCATGATGGTTTGAGCAGATAACATGTCAGGATCCAATAGATAGAACATGCTTGTGGGTGTGAAAAGGTGATACGGCAGACTACACTAGCCATTAGGTATGTCAAGGTTAATATAAACACGAAATAAATGAGCTTATTTTCTTTTTAAATTTTATTGGCGCAGCAATTACTCAAAGGGCTATAGACGTTATCTAAGAAATCTTGTGATTCAAGGTAGATACATATAGGGAAAATGTAAACAACGTGGCAAAAGAGAAATGCATATTACATATATCTTTTCAATGGGATCTTCCTTTGCTGAATTTACAGTGTGAGTAGCACCAAATATCTTTGCTTTCTGAAGCTTTTCATCGTTAACATCCACAGCAATTATATCCGAAGCACCAAAGGCTCTAGCTATCTGTAAACAGCTGGAATGAGTGATAAAGTTAAAAGGGAAAACAATTTTGACACATGGCCAACATAGGAAATCTAAAAAATTCCGAAAATGAGTATCAACTTATCTAGTGACGGGAGGTGTTTACAATTTATACAAATCTTCTCAAATCTCAGGTTCTCAATAAAGGTATATTTTTCAGAACTAGTTTTCAACAATTCAAAGTAACTTAGGCCACATCCACATATTAATAATCAGATGTGAATAAAATGGTTATTACAAGTTCCAAGCACTTAGGCTTGACCATATTTAGCAGTGGTAAAATATACAGTACCACAAACAAGAATTATCTGCTTTTTCTTGTTGACCTAGATAATTTGAAGACAAATACAAAGTGCAGTAGGCGCAACGTGAAGATTTAACAGCATAAAAATATTTTGAAATTTGATTATTTACCTAGAGCCAACACCCCCAGTTCCAATAACAGCAACAGAATCACCAGGACGCACTTGAGCTGCATGAGCCATAGCACCGTAAGCAGTAAAAACAGCACATCCTAGAATAGCAGACTTTGGATATGGCAATGATTCTGGTAGTACAGACACTCCATTTGCTGGCACAACGCAGTATTCAGCAAGCCCTCCCATACTATACATGAATACTGGTTTTCCTATTATAAATTGTAAACTATGTTCAGTATTCCAATAATGAATGATTCTATAATTAGGGATAAATACACTTTAAGAATATATATATTTGCACAAGCTGAATATAAAATACCATAGTTGAGAAAAAAATGGGCATTATGGCCACACATCCTCAGTAGGAAGTTATAATTCATTACAATTAACCTTGTGTAAACAAAAATATTGAGAGCTTGCACTTATTCCACGAAAAAGGAAGTTGACATGCTTCTGGATTAGTAGTATGTGTATGCTATCAAGTAGTAACAGGTGTCATGGTGGTGTTGCTTGAGTTGGATGATAAAAAAAACAAGACAGAGAAAGTCAAATTGCTAAACTTTTGAATAATATCATAATCACTACTGCAGTTGCTGCTCGTACAGCAGGGGGGAAATTATCAATTTCCATAGCTAGGCTTGAAATGATAGCTAAATGATACTAACCACTGTTTCGAAGAAAGAGTCTAGTTTCACCATCATAGAGGGTCCCTTTTGCCCGGTTATAGGCAAAGAAAGCTTCACATAGATCATCATGGCCCTGCATACCATTTGGAGACAACATCAAGGATGAACAAGGATTCATGTAATATTATAGAGTGGAGTACTAAACAATATTACCTTTGAACAGTAGGAGCAGTTGCCACAAGGCATGATGAAGGACCCAACAACTCGAGATCCAACTGGAAGCCTGAAACAAGGAGAAGCAAAATTGTCATTCCTTCTGGTAATTATCTAGATTCTAGAATGATTGTATTTTCATTGAGTAGAACATGGTCACGCGAATATGTAGCAGCAAAAGAGTTTCACATTTCCAATATCTTTCACCTTTCAATTGTTTTGCTGTCAGAAAGTGCTCCATGTTCAACAACCTCACCAGTAATCTCATGCCCCAGAACAGAAGGACTGGAAAAAGGAATTTCACCTTTCATAACATGCAGATCAGAGTGGCATACTCCACAGGCTACATCATAATAACCACACCAAAAGACAATTAGATCCAATAATAAGCAAACCATTCCCTAAACCACATCTCATTCTCTCCTTTGGCCTACAGAATTCCTCCACAGTGTTTTTCTTTTACTTTGAAAAAACCACTGAGAGTGGTTATTATCTAAAATCTGGTCTACTCTACAAGCAGCCTTCAATTTTTTCCACCCCCTTTCATTTCTCACTTGACATGTCTAATCATATCAATGTATAACAAAATTGAACGGGATGGATTTAAAAAGACACATGACGGAGTTAGATAATGCTAAAAAATTGAATTTTGGGGAAGACCCTCGTTCTCATTAACGTTATGCATGCACAAGAATTGAAGGGTACCCTTACCCTTGGTCTTGATGAGAACTTCACCGGCCTTGGGGCGAGGCATGTTAAATTCTTCGATTGAAAGAGGCTTATTGGGTTCCCAAAACACAGCTCCGCGCATGTAAGATGGCAATCCACCACCACCACCACCACTCCCACCACCAACAGATTCACTATGAAAAGAAGAAACAGACGCCAAGAGAGGTTCTTGGATTGAGGAATGGCGAGACAACACAGACCAAGAAGATGCAAACTTGGAGTAGTGGGTGATGACGTTCCTACGAACCATGGCTAAGGCCATTTGTGAATTTCGGTAACAATTTGCTGCGATGGAACACGACAACCTGCGTGAATTGAGTGAGTTGAATGATCATTACTGAAATGTACAACTTAAATACTAAATCAAAACAACGACGCGAAACACATCCAAACTTGACATGTCATCGTAATTTAGCTAAACTTCGACAGCAACTTGCAGCAATTTTTATATTCCATTATGAGGATGTTTGTTTGTTTTTTCATATGATGCTCTAAACAACTATTAGTAATGTGTTTGGATTGGAAAATGGTGGTGAGTTTTTTTTTTTTCTAAATTATTAAATGTTATTTTATAATTTTATTTTATTTATTAAATTTTTTTAATAATGAAATTAGTTATTTTTTATTTAAAAATAAATAATTT
>Ga0123341_1002736_pt1 | contig 14711 bp, 13 predicted proteins | sample Turbeapinknodule_FD_89959 | JGI IMG/M metagenome (GOLD analysis project Ga0123341, IMG submission 89959) | Root nodule microbial communities of legume samples collected from Mexico - Turtle bean Mexico pink nodule | ecosystem: Host-associated > Plants > Roots > Nodule | place: Mexico: Nepantla... | reverse complement strand
ATTCAATTTAAAATATGTTTTTAAATTGTATAATTAAAAAATACATTATAAATTATACAATCTAAAATATATTTTTAAATTATTAAGATTAATATGTTATGCATTTTTAGATTTCGAAATCAAATCCAAAATATATTTTAAATTACATAATCTAAATATTTGAATAAATTTTGATTTTTCTAACATCTTATCAAGTTGCATGAAGAAACTATGGAATGGAGGAAGAAAGAGTCTCCCTTTAATCTAAAACAAAGATAGTGTTGAGGTTCATAGCCTGAAAAAAATTTGAAATAAGTAAAATATTTGTCAAATATTAATTTTGTTTTGTTTTGTAAGACTATTATTGTACTGACCAGGGTGTAGCAAATCAGTGATGGCTTTGGGCATTGGTGTGGTGGGAAGCACGGACTTCCAGTAAAATTCTGGAGATAATGCTGCACTAGCTGCCACACCAAGCTGCGTTTCGTAACACAACCCCATTAGTTTCTCATATATGACAATCATTTTCACATGCAAAATAAAGATTTAGGCTACAAAGAAAATAAATTATACGTATGTTTAGACCTACAGTTCTAAAGAAACTCTAGGTGAGACATTTTAAAATTAATAAAACTAACAAAATATTATAAACTTTACATGAAATAAAAATGGTTTATCCTCTTAATTAGTCCAAACCTTATTCACCAATGCACTTTAATCACCACTGCTCAAATAATTTAAAATTAAGAAATATAAATTACGCCACCACAATTTAAAATAATGTCATATTATTATTCAATTAAAAATAATTATATAATTAAATTGTTTAAGTTTATTATATTGAAAGTTATACCAACTATAACTTTTAACTGGTTATCAGTGCAAAATAATTTACATAATAAGTACATTATCATTAAACTCAAATACTAATAGTAAATAATTATTTTTTCCTACTGTGTAAAGCAAGAGTTTGAGCTACTTTATGTTAAAGAAAAGTGGATGGGGGAGGAATTGGAGCTCACCATGAGAAAAGTAAAGATGGGAAGGATGTGAAATTCCATACTGTTATTTGGAGAATTGATCAAATGCAACTAAGAAATGAGAAACAAAGTGGCTTGCAACCGTAGTATATATAGTGAATTGTTTTTTCAAGAATCAACCACCTTTATTAATTATTATCTTCAATTCAACTAACTACCCATACCTCAGTAATAATGTTTTTCTTTTATATGGGCGGGGAGGAGAAGAGAATTGATTAAAATCAGGTGTATGTAAGGAGTTTGGTAGAGTATATGGTTCAAAAGTTCCACATCATGCATTTTTTCATTTTTTATTATTTTTATCAACAAGTTCCACATCATCATTACGTGACTCCAACATTTAGCTTTCATACAGCTCCTCTTAATTTATTTTCAAGAAAAATACAACAATTTTGCTGCAAAGGTTATTTATTTTTAAAATGATATTACTATGATATATGTATCAACGTTTTTTAATATTAATTCTCTTGGAAAAAATTTAGTTATTTTAAGTAGAGTTTTTTTTCTTCTTTTAATTATGTGTTTTTATTTAAAACATTTGAACACAAAACCTTATTTGAAGATGGTATCTAGTGTCATTGTATTATAAACTGTTATTAAGTTCTTTGATTCTGGATATCATATGTCCTCTCTCACCCGCTAACTTCGATTCTTTAATATAATCACAAAATATTAAAATAACGATACTTAATAACGACGATTCAATCTCAATAACATTAATTTTGTTTCGGCAAATGACGACGGTTGCATGTACCAACCGTTGTTAAAATGCATTCCAATCCATTAGTATTTTTTGCTTGCTCCAACTCCATTTTTTTCTACACTCTTCACTCTCCGGTTGCTTGTGTCGCCGCTCCTTTTGAACTTTCCTTCCACATTTTCCGTTGAAGTTTACCGCTCCACTAGTGTCAGATAACCGCAAGACAAGCACCTCTGTGGTTCTCTTCCTCTGCGTTCTTCCTTAGTGTCACCGCATCCCACCACGCCTGAACCACCGTCACCAGTGTCACCCCTACTGGATTGGACTATACTGCGCCTTCACCGTTCAAACGGCCCAAGCCTTCACCGTGCCAACAGCAGCACTGTGCCTTCAACAGCACCGTGCCTTCAACGCACTAGCACCAACACTGTACCTCCTCTACAACAGTACCATGACTCTTACGTCAACACTATGTCAATAAGGAATCTTTCCTTTGCCAAGAAGGGGAGAGGACAAAAAGTTCATAATGGAACTAGAAGATTGAATGGAGAAGGAATTTGTTCGACTAGGAAAAGATTCAAGAACAACAGATGATGCAACTTTTAGGAGAGAAGAGGGTAAGGGTGGATAAAAAGGATTCTTGGGTTTAGAAAGATGGCGCGACAATAGTGTACACAACAAATTTGCATACAGTATTCTTAAGGAAGTTTCTTAGGCAGACGAGAGGGATTTGTTTAAGAATTTCTGGAGGATAAAGGCACAACCATCATCCCATCTCACAAAATGGAGGGTTTTTGAAGATAAAATAACGTATAAAGCGAATTTGGCAAGAAGGGGGATTTGTACTTTGTTGTATGTGTGGGGAGGGAGAGGAAAATACGTTTCATCTTTAATGTACGTGTAGAGTTGTCTGGCTTGTGTGTTATAAGTGCTACGAGTGGATGGGGTTGGCATCGACGAATCATTTGGAGCCTAAAAACATTTTGTTAATTTCAAGTTAAGGGAAGCCAAATAAAGTGTTAATCAAATTTGGGGTTGTGTGGAAAGCAGTGGTAGGAGTATTATAGAGGCACAGGAATAAGAGAATTTTCAGAGGCAGTAGGATAGATCGTAATGAGATTTTTACTTTGGCGCAACAGAAGGCTTGGTCTTTAGTAAAGTCGAAAGCCCGTAGGGTATGTTTTTCCTTTTCTGATTGGTGTCTTGAGCCACTGGTTTGTATGAAGTTTGTCAAAAAAAATTTAGGAGGTATAGCTGATGAGTAGAGGGGTTATAATGAGGTTAGTTTTAAAACTTTTTAGTTTATTTTTGTATAAGAGATTAGACTCAAGGTTTTTGCTTGTGTAACGAGGTTGGAAGGAGACAGACTTAGGTAGGTCTTTTGTACAAGGGTTGAGGTATCCCATAAATACCTTTAATTTATTTTGTGATAAAAAAACACTAGCAAACCGCCAAAATTTTTTGCGGTTATTGTTTTTAAATTTATATATTTTTTTATTTTAGAATAATTTATTAATTTTTAAATTAGATAATAGTATTGTTTAATATATATTTACAATTATGATAGATTTAGTTTGTTAATGTAGTAGTATTCCTATTACGAACATGTTGGTATTCAGTTTGGGATTGTCCGATACAAATATTATTATACTCTTTGAAGTTTTTTTTGAAGTATTATGAATATGTAATTTTTGTTACACTGCAAAAAAAATTATTTTTAATGTTCTAATAACCTCTGGTAAGACATGTCATACTGGAGGTTTTCTAAACCCCTTATAAGTATCTTCAGTGTTTTGACAAACTGCACCCAATTTCTTGTATTTTTTAAGTTTTCCCACGTTTACTTTCACTTTTCTAAACACATAAGACTTTTCCCTCTTTTATACATATTTTCGGAGCACACCTCGCTCCTTATTTCAACACACATTGTCTTCGCATACAATTTTTTTTTCATATATTCACATATTTTAAAATCCACTTTTAGAGCTAATCTTCAAATCATTTTCTCCCTATGTCATAGGAATAGGAATTGTGTGACATCGTTTTACCTTTGCTTCGAACCTCATTTCTCTCTGCTTCCAATTGGTATGTATTTTCAAACCCTCATTTCTTATGCCCTAAATCTCTTCTTTGTTGATCAAGTGCTTTGAAGAATTCAAATCCAATGTATTTGATGCAAGACTGGTGTTGCTGTTGTGTTTGGGAGGGATCTGGGTAGAATAGAATGTGATCCACTATTTTGTTGAATCTAAAACTGATGTGATTTAAAACCTTTTAGAAAATAAAGTGTTTTTCCAACTAAGTGAAAAACAACATGTTGTTTTGTCGAATCAACCAGGTTTTTTACTCTTATGAGTTTTGAAAAGGTTGAAAACTGTTTTAGTTTGGTTGACTTAACTATCAAACCAAACAATCGGTTGTTTCGTGGTTTCAACCGATTGTTTCTTTGAAAATCCTAACATAATTATGTTTTGGTTGTTGAATGTGCTTTAAATTTTTTTCAACTGAATACGCTCCTTCATTAATTGCTTTGACCAATCTTTGGAAAATATAAATGGTTTGTTTATGTTTTCAAACAAGCAAGAGAAACATATTTGAGTTTTTCAGCTGTGACAAAGTTGATTCTAAGATTTGAACATTCACATCAAGCTTTGGGTTTTCAAAGAGAGTGAAATAGGATTGCAATTGTATTGATTTTAGTTTGTACTGTGAACAAGTGTAATCCTTTCTCAACCTATTGTATTTCTAGTGTTGTGTTGTCAAGGAGTGTTGTGTGCTCTTGAGGTGGTCAAGATCAATACTCTTGGTGTGTCTTGCCAAAGGGAGTGTGTTTCTTGAAGGGTACAAGGTCACTACTTTGGTGGTTTGTGTGTTGTAATCTGGTTTGATTACTTAGTGGATTACCCATTGGTTTTCAGGGGACTGGATGTAGCTCTTGGCTTAAGAGTGAACCAGTATAAATTGTTGGTGTATCTCTCTCTTACTCTGAACTTATTTAAATTTTGTTTTAAGCTTTACTAGTATAAACAACCGATTGTTTCGAAGAAACAACCGATTGTTTTTCTGTTGCTTTGCTGTTTTGTTGCTTATATTCTTGGCTAACTTGATTCTTATTCTGGATTCACACAAAAAATTTTGTTAAACCTGAAAAAGTTTTCAAAAACCTCTCTTAAACAATTCAACCCCCTCTCGTTTAAGGCCATATATTCTAACATTCTTTGCCTAACTCTAGTGTGTTTGTTTTTTTGTGTGAAGAATTGTTCTCATATGGTGTATTTTCCTCCTAGAAATACAATGTGTTTCGTGCATTTCGTGCGTTTTGTGAGGATCTAACACTTTTCTTCGATTCGTTTCTTGTTTTGATCTTCTTTGATATTTTTTTTCTTTAATATTGTTCTTCTACTATGGAATGATTACATTTGCTTTTTAATGTCATAAAATCTAGCTGTGTATTTTTATTATTGGCTAGTGCTTCATAATTTTGTGCTCTTGGTTTGCATTTGAGACACTTAGTTTTGAAAGTGTTCATCTTAGTTGTGTTTAGATTCATGAATTTGAACTATGGATCTTGGAACAATGAGTCTTGAGACCATGTCTATGCTCTTTATGATACCATTTATATAATTAGTTAGTATTAATAATATAATAATAGTATATATCAAGAACAACACCAACATTTCAATGGACATAACTATATCTATTCTATTTTCCTTTCAATGTTATGAGATATGATTATTAATAAAAGCTAAGTTTAGAGATTGCATGGCTTGGATGTAACCTGATGTGGCAGTTTAAGCATTTTTCCATCTATAGGTACTTCTCTATATAACTTTAATTTGAAGGTTGTGAGTTGTAATGAATGGAATCAAACTCGTTTTTAAAAAAAAATTAAATTTAGATTTAAGATTTTAATAGTATATGTCTCATATTCTTATGTTACCATATTTTTTGAGAGGACATGGTACATCAATAGTGCCCTATGCTGCAAAAAAGGGTTTGGTGAAGCCCAAAACAATAACTGTTTATAATGAGTAAGACTTAGTTGGTAGTTAAATTAATCTTATCTTAATTGATTTATATAGTTATAGATAATAACTAATCTATCCTAACTATTAGTATAATTAATTTAGTATAACTAATAAGATATAGAATTGTTGTTATGGCACATTAACTGTGCACAAGTAAAAGCATGAAGTTGGATCTCCAAAAAATATTTTAAGACTAGGTTCATATATTCTGAATGTTGTATCACCCTATTTTATGTATCAATTTCAACATATAAGGGTGTACACCATCATGCACTGGTTAGGAACCTGGGTAGTTATAGTTCACACCTCTAGATAAAACTAATCAAGAAAAAAGATAGAGGAGAGGCTTAGTTTAGTTGCTTGCATTCTAATATATGATGCATGGAAATTGTGTGTGCCAGTATTTCTATAGACATGCTAACATGACAACATACTCAGGTGTTAGAATTAAAGGCCTCAAACAAGAGGGAAGGTGAATTGTTTAATGAAATATTTTCAAAAATACTGGACAAGAATGAAGATTAATGCAGAATCACAAAAGAAGCAATCAAATCAGCCAAGAGACAAATTTGTTTTAAATTGATTTCAGAAAATCAATCGGTTGTTTATGCGAATCAACTGATTGTTTTTATCAGGAGTTTACAAAAACAAAGATCAAACAGTTTTAAAGCAGTGAGGGATAGAGAGATTCACAAACAAAGTTTATACTGGTTCACTCTTAACCTGAGCTACATCTAGTCCCCAGAAACCCCCGGGTATTTCACTAAGTAATCAACCATAGATTACACAACACAAACACCAAATAGGTGATCTTGAATCCTTCAAGAACACTCACCCTCTTTGAAACACAAACACTACAAGTCAGAACACCCTTTGACTTTATACACCAGTATCTTACAGTTTTACAAATATGAATTGAAACACAAGTAAGAACAGGAACGATCACACCTGATACAAAATGAATACATCAAATCCTATTCCACTCTTAACCAATGCAAAGCCTTAAGAAATCAAGAAATTTTGGAAAACTTTTAATCTCTTTTGTAATCTAATCACTCTCTCATTTTAGAGATTTAAACACCAGTTATGTAGCCTAAAAAATAGTTGTTTTAGACTTTCAATCAAGGGCTAAAACAAATTTGAATCAAGAAAAACAGATTTAACAGACTTAACCAATTATGTTAAGATTTTTAAAAAACAATTGATTGAAAGCACGATTCAACCGATTGACTTGGCTTTGACTGTGAGGTCAACCAATTTCAGCTTTTTCAAATCTTTCCAAAATCACCAAGTGTAAAACAACCGATTGAAACGACAAATCAACAGGTTGTTTTTCACTTACATTGAAAAACACTTTTCTTTTGAAAGAACTTGTTTGATTCAGTTTTGGATTAAGTTAAGAGTGGATTGACAAATTCTAATCTACCCAGAACCTATGCCCACAAGCAGCAACCTTGTCTACAAGCAATCTTCATGGATTTTGAAACATCAAAGCTTCAAGTTCAACAATCTCCCCTATTTGATGAAGACAAATCCCTGGTTTTCTACGGATGTTCTATTTGAATTTGACAATACCTGCAAAACACAAAATGTGCATGTACCAGAGGTAATCATTTCTAGATTTCATTAGCACCACAAAACCAATTTTCACTTAGTGATTCCATAAGGAAAATCAACAAAATCAGTGTGAAAACCAATGAAAGCAAGGTGCAAATCAGAGTTTATGCAACAGTTTGCAAATCAGAATAAAGCAACATATAAACCAAGCTTTAAAGCAGAATATAAGCACATTACAAACCATAAACTTCTCCCCCTATTTGTATTCACTAATAGACTCAAATGAGGGATAAAAACAACATTAAGATAGAGTTTGTGAGTCAAGAATTCCTAACTCATTTCTTAAAAAGAAGAACTTCCTTTGGCAAAGGTTTGGTGATAAAGTCTACCAGTTGCCTTTCAATTGCAATGAACTTCACCTCACAATCTCCATTGCTCACATGATCCCTTAGGACATGGTGTCAGATCTCACTCAATATGCTTTGTCCTAAAGTGTTGAACCTGATTTTTTGTGAGATTAATGGCACTTGTGTTGTCACAGAGCAGAGGTACTTTGCTAACTTTCAACCCAAAGTCTTCAAGTTGTTGTTTGATCCACAAAATCTGAGCACAACAGCTTCTTGCAGCGATGTATTCTGCTTCAACAGTTGAGAGTGCCACACAGACTTGCTTCTTACTATGCCAAGATATAAGGCTTGATCCAAGAAGATGACAAGTTCCACTTGTGTTTTTTCTGTCCAGTTTGCATCCTGCAAAATCAAAATTAGAGTATCCAACTAAATGTATAGGAGAGTGAGAGGGATACCATAACCCAACAATGGATGTGCCATTTAGATACTTTAGAATTATTTTGGCAGATTGAAGGTGTGATTCGTTCGAATTGGATTGGAATCTAGCACAGAGGCACACTACAAACATAATATCTAGCCTGCTGGCTATAAGATAGAGCAAAGAGCCAATCAAACCCCTGTATTTGGTTTGATTCACTACTGTTCCAGCTGCATCAGCGTCCATATAGCAACTTGTGGACATTAGTGTAGTTGCCTCTTTACACTTCTCCATTTCAAACTTTTTGATGATCTCCTTGCAATACTTGGATTGACTTAGAAAGATGCCATCCTTAGATTGCTTGACTTGCAATCCCAAGAAGAAGGACAACTCTCCCATCATTGACATTTCAAATTCTCCCTACATAGCTGCCACAAATTCTTTACATAAGCTATCATTAGTAGCACCAAAAATAATGTCATCAACATATATTTGGACTAAAATAATGGCAGAATTTGACTTTTTAATAAAGAGAGTTTTGTCAACCTTCTCTCTTTCATAGTCATGAGACAAGAGGAAATTACTTAACCTCTCATACCACTGCCTTGGAGCTTGCTTGAGACCATACAAGGCCTTTTTCAGCTTGTATACATGTTTGGGATGTTGATGACCTTCAAACTCGGGTGGTTGTGAGACAAAGACCTCCTCATTGATAACTCCATTAAGGAAGGCACTCTTCACATCCATTTGAAACAATTTGAAGTCGCTCATGCAAGCAAATGCCAATAGTAACCTCACAGCTTCCAATCTGACCACTGGTGCAAAGGTTTTGTCATAGTCTATCCCTTCTTCCTGATTGTACCCTTTTGCAACAAGTCTTGTTTTGTTCCTTATAATCACCCCTTATTCATCTACCTTGTTTCTGAACACCCACTTGGTTCCAATGATGTTCATCTAATCTATTTTAGGAACCAGGAACCACATATCATTCCTGATGAATTAATTTAGCTCTTCATGCATAGCAGCAATTCAATTCTCATCCTTGAGAGCTTTATTAATTGACTTAGGTTCAACTTGAGAGACAAAGGCCATGTGCCTGCAGTAGTTTGATATGGTTCTTCATGTACAAACTCCTTTATGAATCTGCCCAATTATGTTTTCCACAGAGAGGCCTCTTGGAATCCTCCATTCCTTGGGTAGCTCCTCCTGTTGCAGAATATCAATCAGATGATTCGCAAAATCAATCGGTTGCTTTTCTGGACAGGTTTCCAGATTCTTTAATAAGATGTTTTGCTCATCTTTTTCTACACAATTCCTTAGAGAACCTTGTTCTGCAGGGTTATTTTCATTAAATACTACATGTATAGACTCCTCTACAGTCATGAGTCTTTTATTATAAACCCTATAAGCATGACTAGATAAAGAGTAACCAAGAATAATACCATTGTCTGCTTTCTCATCAAATTTTACAAGATTTCTTTACCATTATTTAGAATGTAACACTTACATCCAAATACCTTCAGATGACCTATATTGGATTTCCTTCCATTGAGTAGTTCATATGGAGTCTTCTTCAAGATAGGCCTGATGAGAACCCAGTTCATCACATAGCATGCAATACTTACAACATCTGCCCAAAAGTATTTTGGCAAGGAGGATTCACTCAATATTTTCCTAGCCAGTTCTTCAAGTGAATTTTTCTTTCTTTCCACCACACCATTCTACTAAGGTGTTCTTGGAGCAGAGATATTGTGGAAGATACCAACCTTTTTACAAAAGGAGCTAAACTTCTCATTCTGGAATTCTCCTCCATGGTCACTGCGGATAGCACATATGTTGTTGCAACAAGTATTCTGCAACCTTTTGGCTAGCTTTTTGAATGTAGAGAAGGCATCACTTTTTAATTCCAGAAACAGTGTCCATATGAACTTGGAAAAATCATCAACCACAACAAGAGCATAGTAATTCACACAAGGACTCATAGTTCTTGAGGGACCAAACAGATCCATTTGAAGTAGCTCAAGGGGTTTTGAAGTGGAAACCATATTTTTCGATTTAAAGGAATGTTTAGTTTGTTTTCCCTTTTGGCAAGCTTCACATATATGATCTTTTTCAAACTTGAGCTTAGGTAACTGATACAATCCAAGCCAACAAGAAGATGACCAAGAACTCAAATTACTATTCACACTATGAGAAGTCATCTCAACTTTCAAGTGAAAACCCCACCAAGGATCTAAAAGACCTCACCAGAAGGAGAAATGGGCAAAGACCAGAACATCAAATGTTCTTCCTTCTGGTCTTCTTAATAATAAAACAAGTTGTAAATAAATTTGGCTCACTTTAGGGGTTCAAATAACAAGATATGCTAGAATAGGTGCCTTTAGCATAATAGAGGGTGTAGTTATCATTTTAACTTGTTTTTTACCTAGTTTCTAGAAGAAATGACCTAAGATGTGTTTTTTGACTTAGTCAAACCCTAAAGACAGCCCACTCACACATTTACCATCCTACCCTTGCATCTTGTTTTCCAAGGCACCATCTCTTATAAATAGGGTGCCTTCCTCCTTGTATTTTGATGTTGAATTTTATAGAAGAAGGAAAACTTTGCACAAATTGTGTGAGACTAGTTTGCTCTAAGCATTAAGTCTTATCTTGAGTGATTTGAGAGCTCTCAAGTGGTGGCTCTCTACACTCATCTTGGAGAACCACACTCCAAGTGGTGTCTCCAACTCTCTTCCATCACCATAAGCATTCTTCCTTTCATCTCTTCTACCATTTCCATACGCCACTTTCATTTGTGTTTCCTATGTTTGTTTTGCTTCATTCTTCAATTCAGTTTCCATTATGATATTGTGTTTCCTTTCATGTCTTTCAATTTCCGCACTATGCATCATTGTCACCTTATTATGTGATTTTCCTTTTTGCCTTTGGAAGTGAACCTTCACACTTACTTAACCACTTGGTTAAGTTCGTGTCCAATGAGAATCTTCCATAGGTTTCACCATATAATTGTTAAAAATCTTAATGATAAGTAAAGTGTCACCTCTAAAATGGAACAATCTAAAATCAACTCACATCATGTGGTATCAGAGCTTTGGTATTTTTAGCATATTTGCTTTGAGTTGATTTGGCACTTTACTTTTCTTGCACCTTTAAATTCTTGTCTTTACATTCAAACAAATTTAAATTCAACCTTTACTTTCTTGCTTTTTCAATTCGGGATTATCTTTATTCAATAACTTTCAATTCGCTTTTCAATGTTATTTTGTGTCCAATTTTTGTTCTTACCTATTTTTGTTTGAGTCATATGTTCTTAGTGTTTCTAGGAGTCCTTATTTTGCTTTTAATTGTGAAGGTATAAAAAAGTAACTAGAAATTTGTTTAAGTGGAAGTAGATTTTAGTTTCAAACATAGATTTCAAGTGTTCATTTAATTTGAATCCCAAACTTTTATTTTTGTGAAAAATTGGAAATGAATGAAAATATGCATGATAAGAATTATGGACATCTTATTTCCATAAACCATAACAAAAAAGAAAAAAGGAAAGCACAATTTGCGCAAACTTCTTTTGCAAGACCAACATTTTTAAAAAGTTGATTCATTTTATTTGGCAAATTGATTTCAACATTGTGGAATTTGATCCTTTTGCTTTTACAATTTCTAGCAAGAGAAAAACTTCATTTTTAAAGGTTAAGTAAGTATCTTAGAGTCTTTTTGTGTGTTTTTTTCTTGATTTTCTTTCTTTAAAAGTTTTGTCATAATCTCTTTTCCCAACTTGGTTTAACTTCTTTGTTTTGGGCTTTTCTTGTTTGTATTTTAAAATTCTTTAGTTTTGTTGTGGTTCTTTTGAGATCAAGTGTTAAGGGCATTGTCCTTTTTCATTTGAGAGCTTGAAATCCCAAGATAGACCTTTGTTTTAGAGAGATTTCTTTCTTGAGTGCTTTGTTTATTTCGCCTCTTTGCTACACACAAACGAGTGACACAAGTGAGGAGGGGGTTATTAAATTTTCTTTCACTAATTGTTTGTTCTCCTTGTGCAATTTTTATGGCTCTTCTTTTTTTAGGAGAATCATCCAAACCTCAATCTCCCCAAAAGGTTTTTCTTATGGGTGAGCTTGCGGCAGCAAAGAGATCCTTAGCCCAAAAAGAGGAAGAAATGCGACAATTGGTGGAGGGACTTCAAAGACTTGAAACGACACATGAAAGAAAACCAAGAGGAAAGAGGTGGGAGTAAAGGAGAGCTTCAAGGAGCTATAACCATTACGGCAGCCATGAAGAAGATGAAGATTGGAGAATTCACCACTATGATGAAAGGAGCCACCAACACCATCCTTCTAAAAAGAAAAATTCCCTGTATAAAATTGCCTAGATTTAGTGGGGAAAGTGACCCCAATATTTACTTAGGATGAGAGGCTAAGGTTGAGAAAATTTTCAATGTATATGAGGTTCAAGAGGACCAAAGGGTAAATCTAGCCTCCCTATAATTTTTAGACTATGCCATGCAATGGTGGCACCAAGTTGTAATGGACATTGAGCTAAACAAGAATCCAATTGTGGTATCTTGGTATGATTTCAAAGAATGTATGCGCGCGAGGTTTGTTCCTCCTCATTATAGGAAGGAACTCTTGTTGAAGATCCAACGACTTCAACAAGGACCTAGAAGTGTAGATGAGTACTTCAAAGATCTTGAAACTACTTTGACTAAAATTGACATGCATGAAAATGAGGAGTCAAAGATAACTAGATTTGTAAGTGGCTTGAGAAGAGAAATCCAAGATGTGATAGAATTATATGAGTATTCCCCTTTGGAAAAATTGGTTCACCTAGCCATCAAGGTTGAATCAATTTTTTTAAAGAAAACTTCTTTCAAAACTACTCATAATGATGGCTTCTACAAAACATCATGGAAGGACGAAAATCAAAATTCTTCAAAAACCTTTCCTTCTAACTTAGTAAAAGAAACCACTTACAATTCTAGAGTTTCTAAACCCTCACCCTATATACTTAAGTCACCCACCAAAACCTCAAGTCAAAAATGTTTTAAATGTCTAGATTTTGGGCATATAGTAGCCAATTGTTCTTGAAAAAGAAACATGATGGTTAAAGGGAGCTTGTCATGAGTGACCATAACTCCTGAAGGTTTAGGTCCCCTACCTCTCCAAGAAGCCAAAGTGAGGAAGAGTGTGAGTTACCATGTGAGGGAGATTTGTTAATGATAAGGCGCATGCTTGGTCACATTCAAAAGCCTTTTGATGCAAGTCAAAGGGAAAACATTTTTCACACAAGGTTCCTTATCAACAACAAAGTGTGTTCTTTAATTGTGGATGGAGGTAGTTGCACCAATGTGGCAAGCACAAAAGTGGTGAAAAAACTTGGGTTACCCACCATCTTTCATGCAAAGCCCTACAAGTTCCAATGGCTTAGTAAAGAGGGGGAAATCTTGGTTAATAAACAAGTCCTCATAGCCTTCTCAATTGGAAAATATAAGGATGAGTTATTGTGTGATGTTGTACTTATGGAAGTCACACATATTCTTCTAGGAAGGCAATGGCAATTTGATAAAAAGACTTTACATGATGGCCTTACTAACAAAATTTCTTTCACCTTCCATGGGCACAAGAATACCTTAAAATCTCTTTCTCCAAGAAAGGTCCATGAGGATCAAATAAAATGAAAAACAAAAGATAAAATGAAAAAATAAAGAAAGAAAAGATAAACTGAGTCACAACATATCATCTTATATAACTAAATCAATCATGTTGACTTATGCCATGCTATAAACTGCACCTCCAAGGTGTTCTTCTTCCTTATCTTTTTCATTACCAAATAAAACTAATTACTTGACATCTTGGACAAAGAAATTTTGAGATGAACATCAAACACCTCCTAAGGGTTCTCACATTTTGAGAAGATTTTTTATCACCAAGCCCTTTCATCCCCAAATATTCTTTCCCAACATGGCTTGTACGAAGAGCTTGCCCTTTTGAACTTCCCAAGCTTAAAGAACATAAGTTTGTTTCACTTCCCACACCTTGCACTATTTTATATGTGAACAAACTAACTATGTTATCTGCAGGAGTTCTAAAATCGAGGTCGAATCCTCTCAAACTTGGGGGGCATGATACAATTCAAGCCAACAAGGAGATGACCAAGAACTCACACTATGAGAAGTCATCTCTACTTTCAAATGAAGACCCCACCAAGGATCTAGCATACCTCACCAGAAGGAGAAATGGGCAAAGTCCAGAACATCAAATGTTCTTCCTTCTGGTCTTCTTAAGAATAAAACAAGTTGTAAATAAATTGAGCTCACTTTAGGGGTCCAAATAACAAGATATGTTAGAATAGTTTCCTTTAGAATAATAGGGGGTGTAGTTATCATTTTAGCTTTTTCTTTTCCCTAGTTTCTATAATAAGTGATCTAAGGTGTGGTTTTGACTTAGTCAAACCCTAAAGGAAGCCCCCCTCACACACTTACTGATGGAGATCAAGCTCAAGAGAACATGGAGGCCAATAAACAAGATCAAGAAGAGGTAGAGGCACAAATGGAGGACGCCCATGGAGGTCAAAGCCCACCTCAAAGGCTTACAAGAAGCATGTTCAAAGCTTTAGGAGCTAGGGGACATTTATTTTCTCTTT
>Ga0123341_1002735_pt1 | contig 14711 bp, 8 predicted proteins | sample Turbeapinknodule_FD_89959 | JGI IMG/M metagenome (GOLD analysis project Ga0123341, IMG submission 89959) | Root nodule microbial communities of legume samples collected from Mexico - Turtle bean Mexico pink nodule | ecosystem: Host-associated > Plants > Roots > Nodule | place: Mexico: Nepantla... | reverse complement strand
TTTAAATACGAATAATTTTTTTAATTTATAAAATAATATTAAATTTAATCAATAAAATGAATAATTATTTTTTTTATTAATTTTTCTTATAGTTAAAGATGTAATATACAACGATTCATTGTTTTGACCGATATAAATATACTTTTTATCTTAAGAGAATAACAATAATAAGAGAATAACAATAATAGAATAGTTAGACTATATATTAGAGATGTTATATTTTTTTTATCTGTAATTAAAAATATTTGTTTTTTAAATATGTCTTTAATATTTTTTTGTATTCATGTTGAAATATCTCATAAATGTTACATTTAACTTATTCATTCTTGTGGATAAAAAAATATTTACTTTATGTGAATAAATTTTTCACTTCACTAGATGGTATTTTGTGGTTTAAACATTTGCAACACACGTAACACCAAAAACAAAGTGAGGTGTGTATGGTAATTCTTCTGAGTTTCTTATTTTGTTTTGGTATATCAGAATCTCCACATATACTTCCAATCACCTATATACGTATGCATATACCTCAACTACATCCGTATCCGCCATGTGTCAACCTCCATGCTCATCCCACGTGCTATCTATTCTCCTACCATTAAAAACATTCTTCACGTATTCCAATATATATTGCTTCACTTTAAAGACATAACAAAATGATGTCACCTAATAACTTTTACGTTATATTAAATTTAAAATAATATTATAAAGTTTTATTGGAATCACATCGACGATATTTCAAGACATTTCATTGTATATAAGTGAGTATAATATTTCATGAGCCGATTTTATGGGGTTGAGTTATGCTTAAAATTCACTTCATAATATGGTATTAAAGTCATTTTGAGTCTAACATAACGAGTATTTGTTGGGCTTATCAGACGATTATTGAACTACACATAATATGTTGTATCACACACGAACGGTCACTCTCGGTGTGAAGGAGTGCGTTGGAGATCCCACATCACTAAAATTTCTTCAAAACCGAATCTAGTTAGTAAGTTTATTACTTTTAATGCCTTAGTCTTTTTTTTAATTACTGTGAGAGTACTTTAGAACGTAAGATCTTCGACAATTGCACACTAAAATTGCATCAATTTAGAACTAATGTAATTTCACAAAATCGTTTTATGAGTTCACGTGTCTCAACAAAAACTATTTCCATTTCAAATGTAATTAACATATCATTATCTCTTAGAATTTCTCCGGATTAAAGTTGACATTCTTGACGCACCACGAAACCCACGTAATGAATGAACAATGTTTTGATCCACATGAACCATGGTGGTCCCATTTCCGACAGTGTTTGGCTTATCTTGATGGCATAGTAGATTCTTTGTCACACAAGTAGCTAGCCATCTACATTAGCAACTAACACACCACACAAGTCCCTCTCAAATCAAGGATATTTTCAGCATCAACTCATGCAAGAACCTTCAACATTTTCACCCCTACCTCTTTTCAATGCATGGCCCTTTCATCACTATATATCACCCTCACTTCTCACATGTACAAAATCAAACCAAACCACTCCCTAACTCCTACTTTCTTCATCAAATTCCCTCCATTTTCTCATAGTATATACTTCACAATCAAGTACATAATGGAACGCATAACGAAGTTGGCATCACAGAAAGCAGTGGTGATCTTCAGCAAGAGTTCATGTGGGATGAGCCATGCAATCAAGAGGCTGTTCTACGAGCAGGGTGTGGGGCCAGCAATCTATGAACTTGATGAAGACATAAGAGGGAAGGAAATGGAATGGGCTCTCATGAGACTCGGGTGCAACCCTTCTGTCCCTGCAGTCTTCGTTGGTGGCAACTTTGTGGGCTCAGCCAACACTGTCATGACCCTTCACCTCAATGGCTCACTCAAGAAAATGCTCAGAGATGCTGGTGCTCTATGGCTCTAGAAGAAGATTAACTTCATACACCTCACATTCTACCCAAACACAGCCTTATCGCAAACGCTGGTTTAATTGTATTATAATCTCATAACCTAACTTTTTTTTAGAACTTAGGGTTTAGGGTTTTCGAATCTACATGGTACTGCAATAATATATAGAGAGAGTGCTTCAATATACTCTTCTTGAATTTGGATGCATTGTTTTGCTAATATATACTGATTTTTTGTATGTTCTTCCTCCAATGATAAATTATTCTATACGATGAATGTTAAGTTTATTAATTATAACAAATTTAAAGTCATATATCAGATATATTTGCTGATAAAAAAAGAATATCAGATATATTTTGAAATTGATGTATATTGATGAGATTAATATGTTGGAAACAACTACTTTAAAAAGTTATAATAAAATAAGGTGGCGATAATGTTTTAAAGATCAAATCTTAATTTCTTGTAGGTATGTGTGTTTGCTTCCTTCTTACGTTTGAGCATGTCTGAGAGTTTTCAATGTTTTTTTAATGTTTTTTTGGAGTGGTATGAACAGGAGAAAATAAAACAGGTTTTAACTGCAATGAATATTGTGGGAATTGAGGAGATTCTGAATTACGTAGAGGATGATGATGATGATGAGCATCCATGCATAAGAATAATTTAAAAAAAATGAAAAAAAATTATTGGGGTGTACGTGGCAACCATGTATTTATGTAAGTATGTTGGGGTCTTTATCATTTGGAAAGAAGGATATATTCATAATTGATTGATATGTGCATATATATAGAAGTGGATAAATTTGCCTTCGAATACAAAAATATTCTCATTCTAGTGTTGTTCCATCAACATGTACACGTAATATTATGTGTGGCCTTTCGATATGCTTCTTGAAAAATAGTATAAAAAAAATTCTGAGATTTTAAATTACTTTTTGTGAACTTAATTTATATTATCTTTGAAAGAAAAGTTATGACTTATAATACAAGAATGGATCGTTCTTTGTTTTATTTTTTAATTTTAATTAGGATATTTTTATTATTATAAATAATGTGGTCGTTTATGTTCATGTAACAAAAGCTTTAATTGATAAAAAAAAAATCAAAGGTAACCCAATGAAAAAACAAATGGATTATTAGAGACATTTTCCTCTTATTCTCTAATTGGAGTCATGGTATAGATTTTTCCTCTCTTACTTTCTATTACTTTCTACGAGCTCTATGGGCACAAAGAGGACTAACGGGTAAAAATAGGTCCTTCAGACATCATTAATTATATTAAATATTTTTATTTATTATTTATTCTTTTTTTTCTGATAAAAAGAAATCAAGTCTAAATTCTAAACCTTAAACTTTAAATACTAATTCCTAAACTCTAAATCCATCATAAGTTTTTTTTTTTTTTATCTTTTATTTATCTATGTGAACGGAAAAGTCTTTTTAATCAATTGCGACGTAACTTGGTATTCTTTATATAAAAGATTTAATAATTTTTTTAAGTTTATGTTTGTATCTCTTTTTATTGGAGATTTCATACAGACTATATAAGCTTATGCAAATTTTACTTCAATTGTGTAAGGTTGAGTTAGACTTAAAAGTTCACTTATTAAGATGGTATAAGACTCATTTAGGGCCTAGCGAGAGTTTGTTGCATTTATCGCTATCGAGCCGTTATTGAAACATCCATAAATATATAGTCTCACGCATTAGTTGGAGGGTCTCAGCGTGAGAGGGGATGTTGGAAATTTCACATTGAATAGAGATAAAAAAAATATTCCATAATATATAAGTGAGTGCAGACCTCGTCTCATAAATCTGTTCGGTAAGGTAAAGTTGAGTTAGGCATAAAGTCAACTTCTTAAGACTCTTTTTTTATTCTTAATATTTGATGAGAATGATTTTCGATTTCTTCAATTAGTAAATGAATATTTTCTTTATAAATGTGTTCTAAGATGCAAATCTAAAGTCATGATGTTCACTATACCATAAGACGTCTGAAAGTTTAATTACATTGCTTAAAAAAGTATAATTACACTACAAGAAAAGTTTTAATTAGCTGCCAAAAAAAGTGAGGGTCAAGTAAGGGACATTATTAGTGTCCCCAAATCCTACATAATTGAAACACAAAATTAAATATTAATTATAGTGTGGACAAAGAGGTTTTAAACGGATACTAAAATCATAAAAAAAAAATAGTTGTGTCCCTTATAGTTCCCACTAATTCATTAACAACTTTTGGATTAGTGTCAACTTAATAGGACACTAAACTCACTCTAAGTATCATTTAGTGTCTCCTTTTTACTTTTTGTGTAGATTTTTTGGGAGGATAATATTATTATTTCTTGTAGTGCTAATTTAAATAATTAAGTAATTTTGGCTAATAAGTTGACGTATATATGTTGTAATTTATAAATACCGGATATAACTTTAATTCCAATTAATAAAAAATAAGTATTGTATTTTTTTTTGTATAATGAATAAAAACAAGTATTGTATGCAAATAATTTTGGAATCTCATTAGATTTAATTTTTAAAAGTTTTGGAATGTATCGTAAAAAATATTGGCGTGATCTTAGATATTAGTATTAAATAGGTTGCGAACAATATTAGCTTTGCAAAAGAGGAGTTATTGATTTGTAAGGCACATATTGTCCTTTCTCCAACAAACCAATAACGATAATGTTAAAGATTCTCATCATCTTTTTCTCTTACATTCTTCCACGAATCAAACTAATTATACTTCAATTATTCAAAAACTTTTGAAAGTCACATCTCTTCCATCAAAAAGTGAAATATAAATTTCATGACATTTATTGGTGCACTGAAAACCCTATCCTCTTTTTTTTTTTTATTCTATTTAAAATTTTATTCCTAAAAAGTTATCAACTATCCGTTGCCTTTTAGTTTTTTGATAATTTGTTTTATATTTATATAACAATCTCAACAATTATTTAATAAACAGCTATAATTAGACTTATATGATATCTTTCACTTAAAATAATAAAATTTAATATGATCAATAGTCTAAAAAACTCGTTAACCCAAAAGTAAAGCTTTGAAATTATCTATAATACTTTTTTTCAAGGAATAAATGCATATAATAAAATGGGCATTTAGAATATTTCAATCCTTTTATAGGAATGTCATCCACAATACATTCTCAGTATTTTTTTTCAAGGAATAAATGAATATAATAAAATGGGTATTTAGAATATTTCAATTCTTTTATAGGAATGTCATTCACAATACATTATTAGTATGGTATAACGAGATTTTCATAGGAATGTCATTCACAATACATTATTAGTATGGTATAACGAGATTTTCACTGTTAAGTGATTTTTATAGGAAGATCCTATCACTTCAACAAATGTTTTTAGTTATGGTTAAAACTGTTTCTTATTTTGACGATAGTTTATATCATCATTATATAGATAAAGAATAAAATGATTATTAATAATAAAAATATTATTGCAGATAAATATGAGGTAGTTGATGAAGAGATTTCGACTCAACATATGACGATAGTTTTGACGAAACTGTCATTGTTTGTGGGTTTATAACAACAGTTTCTCATTATTTCTCTTTTTCTTTTTTGATGTTCTGATTTATACTTTCTCTCGCTTGATAATTAAGCAACAAATATTTAACATATATTGTACAACCAGCTAGAATGAATAATATTGTATGAAACCATAAAAAAAATATTACAAATGTCAAGTCTGAAAGCTTTAAAACAAAATCCATAAGTGACAGGTAAAATCATTAAAAAAATATTACAAATGTCAAGTCTGAAAGCTTTAAAACAAAATCCATAAGTGACAGGTAAAATTACCAAAAAAAGTTTATAAAGTATTGTAATATCATATAGTCTAATGTGTTGTAAAAATGATAAAATAAGTTGTCTATGGGAATCTCACGTACTTAATGGATTTATAATCGAACAATTCAATATTCTCACGTACTGGATTTATAATCGAACAATTCAATATGCATGAAATATTACAACAAATAATAACTTGAATTACTACATAAAATAAACATAACTTGTTTAATTGTGAATTAGTTAAATAATTACCTAGACTTATCCTCTTTCAATGTCAGCTTAGAGAATGGTTGTCATCCATTGCATTACTTAATATTCACACTCATACACTTTAGTTTGTTTAATACACTACAGTTCACTATAAGCATAATTAACATATTCAATTGATAAACAAAAACAAGCAAACAACTATATTTTTGACAAAAATTAATTTCCTTGAGGACATGTTGAATTAATTCAATCTTGATCTGTATGTACATTATATAATCTCCGTGGCTCTTATAACTGCTGCTTCAAAAGCTGTACTTCCAATGTTCTTTCATTTCTAAAGTTGTCTACCTTTATATGAAGTGTACAATAGTCCTGCACTTTCAACTACTTCTTTCATTTGAATAATGTTTCTTGTTTCATTTCCAGATTGCTTACCATTTTGTGAGTTCTCCAAAGAAAGAAAAAGTTATGCTCAAGCTAAGGAGCATTCCCATGTCATGAACATTTTTCTTTAATGAATTAGGAGTTCGCTTTTACAATTAATTACCAAACAGGACATTTGGAGAATGTCTCCTACAAACAATCAAACAAGCGCATCTTCTCTAAAGCCTCATATCAGATTACTCCCTGCAAATAATAGTACATATGAAATGAAACAAGAAAACAAAAAATTTGCATTTCAAACCTGTACTAACTAAAAAGCAAACACGTTATCTTCAGTATGGGCAATCTCCTCTGGTTTCAAACTTCCGAGACATGATAGATAACAGCACCCAACGTCATCGTCAACTCATTTGATCCAACAGTCGTTTTAGCTTTGCATGCATATTTACAATTGAAAAGATAAGAGAAGGTAGTTATAGAATACAAGAGGACCACAAAGTAACAACAATTTGTGGAAAAAGTTAGTGCCAGGAACAAAGCACGAAAATTAAAATGCTGAATGCAAGAAGACATGATGCTCAAAGCTCTAGATATATCAATTTTCGTATGCAAAGCTACTTTATATATTAGAGTAGCATGCATATATGTTAGAGAACAGTGTCTTGTTCGGAACATGAAGTAGCACCTCTCCAGTCATACACTAACTGCAACAGTTTTGTATAATTTTACTAGGATGTATGAACAATGACAAGTGAAGTGCCCAAATTCCACGACTTAGCTATATAATGTTCAAATACTCATTCAAATTCATAAGCATACTGAAGAAAAAATGACAAATCGAAACCATTATAATAATGCCAGTTGAAAACCATTTTGGTATGAAATTACTCCCTTTTACATGACTGATAAGATTATATATAATCAGCAAAAAGACTTAAATAGCCAACCCCTACTTGACCATTTGCTGGTGAGTATATATACTCTCTTTCCAAATGACAGAATTGATAATTCATAGATTAAATCCATTTTCCAGTCAGCAGCATCCCTATTTCATAGTCCACTGATAGTTTGGCAGACATTAGTAATCAATAATAATAAAATATTATCACCTGCATTTTGATTTCACATTTATTCCCTTTTTGTACAGTTGCAGAGACACGGAAAAAAAATCCATCAGAGCTGAATCTGGGCTGGGTTGCAGGCTTGTGGCTGTGGTCAGCAACTATGAGTGACCTCAAATGCAGTTACCTAAGCCCATTGTTCAGCTATCCATTGAGCAATGCTCGAAATAGGTTGATCCTTATGCTGAATATAGAGATATTACACACATCTGGACAATTTATAATGACCAAAACTATTAGAAAAACAGGGAACGGAAAGATAGATGCAATTTGAGAAAAAGAGGAACCTTGTACATTGAAATCATCATAAATAAAAATGTTTAGATCATTCCTCTTCTTTTCAAGTGACTGCCACCTTTTGGCATTAACAAATTATCCGCATGGGTCCATACCAAAATATACTTCACATCGGCACAATTTTCTTCAATATTGACCAATCCAAATCAGTATCAATTGCATGCTCTAAAGCTTTGCAGTAATGATTGTCAGAAAAATGAGGGCTTTCTTTGGATGAAGAATCTGAAGCTGAATCCATGGTAAAGTAATCCTCACTCACAGCGCACTTATGATATTGAAGGAGAACATGCACATGACCTTGAACTGAGCATATAACTGATTGGCAATGAAAAAAAAAATATATAATTGCAATTGCAAAACCAACACCTTGTAACACACTATACTTCTGTAATTGTAGATGAATAAAGTTGTCCAATTGAATGGAACACTAGAACAGGTTATGTAGCCTTTATGGAGTCTCCTAGACCAACATTATTAAGAGCATGTTGAATGTTCTGTAATGCAGGAGGGTGACATTTTAAGAATGAATTGTTGAAGGATTTCAAAAATGGCTCACTTCCAACTGGTACATACCCAATGTTAAGTCCACCATTGAAGTTGTAGAAAGTGAAATTCTTCCTTCTTGCAATGGCCGAACACAGTCATTAATTTCAGCAAGCTGGTCATTGAGAATGGTAACCCTGGCCTCAATTTCAGATCCAATAAGTTATCTCAAGCTAGACTTGTAGCATCAAATACTGTTTTTTTTCGTAAAAACAACCTTTTTTCATTAATTTGCTTTTTCAAAAAGAACTTGGTTTTTGGAGAACCTGTATTGAGCTAGATGTTTTCAAATGATGAGAACATGGAAGCCAGTCCCCAATATAATTTGAAATCTAAGAAATATGGAAACTAACCAAAAACAACTATTTTTGAGCATTCCCATAATGAGGGTGAATGTAGCCATCTGCTAATCCACAACATCTTCATGAAGAGATCTTATTTCCAGCCTAGCATCTCCTATATTTTCCCTCAATAATTCCAGAATGGTTGTGATATGTTCACTTTGTGGATGAGCCTGATCCCCAGCAACAAATGCATTTAATTGATCATTAACATTAATCCAAGACCATCCTCGTTCCTTTATTACTCCCTTTGACTTCATTAACTTTCTTATATCTGCAACTTCCTTCCATCTCCCCTTGGCAGCATATATGTTAGCCAGAGTAATATGAGTTCCAGCTGAATTTGGATCCAACTGAAGCAACTGTTCAGCTGTCCATCTTCCACGATCAACATCTCCATGCTCTTTACATGCTCTGAGTAAGGTAGACCACACAACATCATCAATACCGAATGGCATAGTTCGTATCATGTGCTCAGCTTCACTCAATTGTCCTGCTCTGCAGAGAAGATCAATGATGCAACCATAGTGTTCTTTTGAAGGACTAATCTGGTACTCATTAGTCATTTTCAAAAAATAGAAGACACCAAGATCAACCATTCCAGCATGGCTACATGCTGTCAGAACGCCAATAAATGTCACATAGTCTGGCATTAAACCAACACTGGAAATCTTCTCAAACAAGTCAATGGCCTCTAGGCTATAACCATGTTCAGCATATCCATTAATCATGGCTGTCCATGATATAATGTCATTCATTTGCAAACCGTCAAAGACTTTTGACGCTTCTTGTACACTTCCACATTTTGAATACATACTAATAAGAGCACTATGAACCATTGCTTCATGATCTATGCCACTGCACAGTAGATGTGCATGCACCTGTTTCCCTTGCTCAAGAAGTGCCATGCTTCCACAAACACTCAGTATGCTAGCAATAGCGAATTCATTTGGTTTTGGCCCTTCCCTTCTCATCCACGATAGATAGTCAAAAGCTTCTTTTGCATAACCTCCTTGAGAATAAACCGCAATTATAGTGCTCCAAGATATAATATCTTTTCTAGTTATACCACGAAACACTAATGAAGCTGAAGTCAACAGACCACATTTTGAATAAAGAGTGATGATAGAATTTGCCACTGACAAAGCATCAACCAAACCAAGACGGAATACATGGCCATGTATTTGTTCCCCCCATTTAGCAATAGCAAGATTTGCACATGCAGAAATTATGGCTGCAAAAGTGAATTTATTAGGAGGGACATCTGATTTTCTCATTCTTTTAAATACTTTCACTGCATGTTCCTCTTCACCCATCTGTACATAAGTTGTAATAAGATTTGTCCATGAAACTACATCTGGCATCCTCATTTTTTCAAACAATCGCACGACATAATCTGGTTTTCCACATTTATTATACATGGTTGCCAGAGTATTAATCACAAATGAGCTCTCATCAAATCCTTGTTTTATTGTCTGTGTGTGTATAGCTTTCCCATGATGTAACAAACTCGAATCAGCAGAAGCTTTTAGAGCAATCGAAAATGTATGTGAATCATAGCCCACTTTTGATCTCCACATTTCAGAAAAGTACAACAGTCCCTCCATATTGTAACCAGCATGTACAAGCCCCGAAATAATGGCAGTCCATGATACTACATTTTTACACATCATTTTTTCAAAGACTCTGCAACCTTGTTCTATTTTGCCTACTTTCATGTACATATCTATCAAGGCACTGCTGACAAACACTGAGTTTATCAAACCAGATTTCACTGAAAATCCATGTAGTAATTCTCCAAGGCAAATGTTGACACCAAGTGCACATGCCTTGAGTGCAACACTAATCATGAATTGGTCTCTTTGAAGTCCAGGCTGGACCCACATATTTGAGAAAAGGAACAATGCTTCATATGAATCTGAGGCATTGACATAACCGGATACTAATGTAGTCCACGAAATCTCATCTCTGTGATCCATTTTCTCAAACATATCCCTAGCTTTACAAAGTTGTCCCTGTTTCACTAATTGCTTCAGTTCAGAGTTAACTTCAAGCATATGATAAACAGGATAGACAGTTGGAGCAAGTTGTTCTCGTTTTGCTTGCTGGATCAATTCAGTGGCAGTTCCTGAAAATAAAATTGTTAGAAATACGATTTAAAATCATTCATGTCTCCTTATTGAACAGCTTAATCTTTTGGGGTTAATGACCTAGTGTGATCCTTATCACAAAAGTTGAATTTCAGAAGAAGGAAAGTGGGTCTGTGCATTGTCCACAATTCAAGCTCAAAGGGCCCTTGCCTAAGAGGTCATACTAGAAATATAACAAAATCATTCATGTGCCTTCATTTAATGGCTTAAGCTCTTGGAATAGCCTTTTTGTTTTCTATTGAAACAGGTTGTTCAAGAAGAAACAGGTTGTTCAAGAAGAAACAAAAACTTAAACAAGCTTGAAACTGGATAAAAAAACACAAATACTTTTGAACTACTATTAATTCACCATTGATGTGAGCAGTCTAGATTGAGAATCTTAAGTCAGGTCACTATTATTTCATTATTATTATTACACACAAAAAATGGCATAATCAGAAACATCAAACAAGAAACCTTCATTCAAAACCACAAATGCTGTTGAACTTGATCAATGCAAATAATCATGCTGAAAACAACAAGCTCATCTAAATGCTCCATCTCAAGACTAACTGTTATATAAGCAGAAAAACCCTATAGTGTTTTCCAATAAGGGGAAGATCAGAATGATCGAAGAAGCTTTCTTCTTTTCACATTTTCCGATTAACTTTGCGGAATTACATATGCATTCATATCACGAACAAACCTGAGATGTAAGTGCTATTGGAGAAATAAAAACTCCGATTACGAGTCATCAGTGCACTCAACAGAGGGCGAACAGGGTAATGAAAATTCATCAATCCAGAATGGGGGTTCGTAGGCCGGCGACGAAACCGTGTGAAACCCCGAGCGGTACACAACAGATTCTTCCCTATGCAGACCTCTGCTTCGATTCTATCCTGGCAGCAGAAATACAGAAAAGCTTGCATGAAGATGGAAATGAAGGAGAAAATGAAGCAGAAAAGCTTGATTTTACATATTGCATGAATTAGATGACACTGGAGTTGAATCCTGGAAATATACATATAGGCATGTAAACACACTCAGTTCCTATACCAGTATATAATTGTCTCATTTTGTGGGTTAGGTCCATAAACCTTGATAACAGTGGGTTTCAGGTGATTCTCCCCAGAATCTTCTGGTTTCCTATAGTCTATATTATCAACAAAAGATAACAAGTTTAAACCAAATCTCAACAACTGCATCTGTAGAAGTTTATGATGCTACTACACTCCAAACAAGTCTCGTAAAAACAATACCCTTTGGCACAGATGTCTGGTCAGGACTGTCCACAAAGCTCCGCGTCAAAGGGCCAGGATTCATGATTGATATTGTTCGAATTTCATGACGAATAGCATCTAGTTGAGTCATTGTGTCGTGCAATTCCTTATGAACCTAAGACGAAATAGACCAATACAATAAAAATTAGTTTTTCATCAGAACCAAGTCTTAGCAAAGGAAGAAGATTCCTCAATGAAGCATAGATATTTCGCTAACTTTTATGTTCATATTTGACATTTTTGTCCAAGAAATTCAAAGTAAACCACATCTTGTTCAGATTATACAATGCCAAATTGTCTTTTCTTCAATTAAACATAAGACATTTACAATCAATATTATGACTTGGTCTGTGTTTGGTTTTCTGTAGAGAAAGTGCTTAATGCGTATTTACCTGAAAGCAACTAGTTATTGCCTTCATGCAACAAAAACACACACAATCTATAAAAACCCAATGAAACTAACTCCTGTGGGTTTTATAATAGTTTTTGTAACTTGGAAAATGGGAATACCTGGCGAGCTTGGGATTGCTGCATAACATTTTCAAACTGACCACGAGCCAATTGTACATATCCAATAGCTCTACCAGCAAGTCGACCTGCTGTTCTGGATATGATTGGTAAATCCTTTGGACCTACCTATCACACATAAGAATTAACATTTCTACTATAAATAATATAAATTTTGCATATGATAAACAGATGTAAGAATAACATGACCCAACCTATCAGAGCAGCAGTGGCTCCAAGCAACAAAAATATTTCTCCATATGAAAAGCCCAACATTGTTCACTGTCTTCTTGAAGAAAAACTGAATTCATTCGAAACCTTAGAGAGTTCAAACAAAGGGCAAAATGGAAATTATAGACTAAGCTTTCTAATCTTGAATCAAAGTTTTTCCACCTTGGTTTAGTTCACCCTTCTGTATTTGAGGTACTCTTTTGGAATTAACTCACATGAGGTCTACTTGTAGATCAGGACAGTTACAATTGTGTTCTAAAAAATAAATGCTGACGACTGTTTATTCATGATTGTTCAGTATTTATGGTTGCATATATTTCCTCTGTTGTCCAGTTGTCCCTTAATTATTTTCATTCATATTGAATCTCACTACTTTTAAAAATGCCTTGTGGTTTATTTTTTAAGACCTTGATGCTATCGAATATTTAACTTAAACTGTATGTCCTTTGTTTGCATGATATAAATATGTATGCTCACTGATGTAAATATGTTCAGTGCGCTGAACATTCACATTTCTTCCTTTGGATGAGAATTCTAATCAAAATACTCATTCAAACCATTTAATTGAATTTTTTTTCTGAGATTCTGTATCCATTGGTTTGGATACTGTCATGACTCATTAGTATGTATAAGTCATATTTGACATGAAATTGTTTTTGGAGCTTTGAACAGCATAGTTAGTTCTTCAATTTAAATGAGCTTTGTACGTATGAAAGTAAACTTAAGACATAAATAGCTATTCAGCAGGGGATATATGCGGGGTATTGCTCGTTGTATAGCAATGCTAAAAGCACTTCAAGAGTTGTCAAACTCGCGAGTCAACTCGTTGACTCGTCCTAGTTTACGTTTCCAATACACTTACCGAATTCACTGAGTTAACTCGGTTTTTTAGTAAACTCGGCAGACTCGGAGTGAACTCGGTTAACTCGTTCAGTTGGGTTTTCCTTTTAACCCAAAACGGTGTCGTTCTGAATGGGAAAAATTAAATGGAATAAACTCACTTTAGGGTTTCGCGTTGCTTTTTGGTTTCAGTCACATTCGTTGCGTCTTCTCTGGTGCGGAGGTGGTGCGTCTTCTCTGAACGAGTGCGGCGGTGGTGGCGATCAAGCGGAGCAGGTCGCGCGGTGGTGGCGATTGGGCAGAGGACGTCGCGCTGTGGTGGTGGTTCGTGCGTTCGTGCAGTGGTCGCGGATTGCAGGTCGACGGTTGTCTCGGTGGTGCCGTTGGGTGTTGTGGAATTAGGGTTGCATTGTGATTTAGGTTATTAGGGTTTTTTTTTTATTATTGGACTGCATAATAGAAGATGAGCTCCAAATTTGATTTGTTTTAATTAATTGAGGTGCAGTTTTTTTTTTTAAAATGCTTTCTGTTTTTTATAATTGAGAAAACTTTGTTTTGCCATATTGAATTTGGAGCAGTGTATTTTTAAGGAATGTCTTGGAGTATTTTTAAGGAATTTCTCGGAGTAAATCAAATTCAACTGAAATCAATTTAAATATATTATACTTTTAATAGAAGTAAAAATCTAGAAAGTAGATCAGATATTAAATGAAAGTATGTGATAAATATTAATGGACATAATTAGAGAACTCGACATAAAAAAAATTATATTTATCTATTTTTAATTATTCAATTTTTATTACAATCTAACTTTTTATAATATTTGTATGAATTTATTTATTTGAGATATTTTAAAATTATATATTTGTAATTGACTTCTTTTTTTAATTACTTTGAGAGTAATTATATTATTTTTAAAAAATGATGTAATTTTTTAAGAGTTTACCAGTCGAGTTTAAAAACTCCTACAAATTTAGATAGACTCTTAGTTTGACAACCTTAAATAAGAAAAGTGTTATTATTTTTCTTTGAAAAGGTAGATAAACTAATATTTAATATATTCTTTTTACACAGTAATTGGAATAATGGAATGGAATTCCACTTATC
>Ga0123341_1002734_pt1 | contig 14713 bp, 17 predicted proteins | sample Turbeapinknodule_FD_89959 | JGI IMG/M metagenome (GOLD analysis project Ga0123341, IMG submission 89959) | Root nodule microbial communities of legume samples collected from Mexico - Turtle bean Mexico pink nodule | ecosystem: Host-associated > Plants > Roots > Nodule | place: Mexico: Nepantla... | reverse complement strand
GCCTCTTCGAAGAGGCCGCTTCGGCAACAAGCCCGGCTCTCTCAAGCATGTCCGGCGAGGAACGGCTGCGCCTTGTGACAAGCAAGACCGAATATCTCGACCTCTACACCAGCCTGAAGGACCTCTGGCTGCCCGTGTCTCGCGAGGCGGGCAATCTTCTCTATATGCTGGCGCGCAGCAGGCGGGCACAAGACATTGTCGAGTTCGGCACGTCGTTCGGCATATCGACGCTTCATCTCGCCGCCGCGCTCCGCGACAACGGCGGCGGCCGGCTGATCACCACGGAATTCGAGCCTTCGAAAGTGGCGCGGGCACGGCGGCATTTGACCGAAGGCGGCCTGATCGACCTCGTCGAAATGCGCGAAGGCGACGCCTTGAGAACCCTTGCCGCCGATCTCCCGGAGACCATCGACCTTGTGCTGCTCGATGGCGCAAAAGCGCTCTACCCTGAAATTCTCGCCTTGCTCGAGCCGCGCCTTCGCCCAGGTGCACTCGTCATCGCCGACAATGCCGACGATTGCCCGGAATATCTCGAACACGTCCGCTCTCCGGCGAACGGCTATATCTCCACACCGTTCGCTGGGGATATCGAACTTTCCATGCGTGCCAGCTGACACGCTGGCCTGGCGTGCCGGTGCGTGGCCGCTCTGCGTCACTGTCTTTACAGGCAGCGTCGCCGATCGGCCCGCCGGCGATCGTGCCGGCCGCCACCACTCCAGAACACTACCTGGTAGACCTGCGCGTCCCAGGTGTTCACCGCAATTTTTTGCAGCGCGATCGGCAGCGGGCAGGGCGGTGTCCATAACCGCCGCGATGGCATCAACGCGCGTGAGCCGGCGGCAACGTCGCCTTCATGGCGCAAGAGGACTCGACCTTCGTCGTCTGCTCCGATGCCTCGGCCGGCTGGATTTTTCGAGCTCGTGCTGAGTTGCGGTGAGGGAGCGATCGGACTGCGCTGGCCTTGCTCCGTGAATCTTTAATCTAGCCCGGAAAGGCTTTCGCCGCGGGCAAACGCCGCCAGCGTCTCTCCCGCCATGCGATAGCGGATCCATTCCTTCTGCGGCGCCGCGCCGATCGCCTCATAGATGCGGATCGAAGGTTCGTTCCAGTCGAGCACGCTCCATTCAAAGCGGCCGCAGCTCTTCTCCAGCGCGATCTGCGCCAGGCGCCGCAGCAGCGCCTTGCCGGCGCCTGAGCCGCGCGCCTCCGGCGTGACGTAGAGATCTTCCAGATAAAGGCCGTTCTTCGCTTGCCAGGTGGAATAGCTGAAGAAATAGACCGCCATGCCGATCGCCTGGCCGTCGCGTTCGCAGATCAGCGCATGCGTGACGGAATCGTCGCCGAAAATCGCCGCACGCGTGCTCTCCTCGGTCGCCTCGACCTCGTCGATCGCCTTTTCATAATCGGCCAATTCGCGGACGAACCGCAGGATCGTTGCCGCGTCCGAAGGCGTTGCGGGGCGTATGGTAAGGGTCATATGAGAGGCTCCCGATCTGGCGCTTGGCGCTCCAGATGAAAGATCCGTTCCGGCCTGTCAACCGTATGAAGTCCAGGACGCGTCTGTCGGAGGGGTCTTTCGGCAGCCTCGCGTTCAAGCAGTGTCGTTAAAATAAATTTCAATTCCCAATTACAAAATACGCGTATATATTGCAGATGGGGATTGCGTTCTCCGTTCCTTGAGGGGTCGAGGACAATGTGCTGGAATACGTCGTCTGCATTCACGCCGGTCGGCCTTTCTTTGGGCAGTCCGGCATCTCATAGGATCGTACGAACGCTGGGTGACGCCGCGTATCTGCTGCTCAACGACTGGCCTTTCGATGACGGCGAGGAATATGTCGCCGCCGTAAAAGCCTGCGTCGACGCCATCAGCGGCAAAATCACACCGCAGCAGTTCCAGCAAGCGCTTTTGCGCGCGGCCGATGAGGCGGGTATTGCCGCTCTCACCGTCGTCCAGCAGGGAGCTGGTGAGCGGTGGCCGGACCTGCCTTCGAGCGCGCAAGGATAGTCCTTATTTCAAAAGTCGCATTGAATTGCGCAGAATTGAACCAGTGATAGGATGTCAGGTGGCTTCTGCGTGCCGCTAAGCCTTCTTGAGGCGAACTAGAATTGTTTTCGGGTTGTCAGGTGCTCGCTCGACATCGACGATACCGGAAGACTTCACGAGATCGCTTAACCTGGGGAAGCCGTAGTTGCGTGCATCAAAGTCGGGCGCTTGCTTCGCCAGATGTGCGCCGACCTGAGCCAGATTGGCTCGGCCGTCTTCATCGGCAGTTGCGACAATCGCTTTGGTCAGCATGTCGCGTGCCGCTTTATTCAAGCCCCCCTTTTTAGGCGTCGCCTTCGCGGCGGCAGGTTTGGCCTGAGCTGGGTTTTGGGCCGGGGCCGCCGCTTCTTCCGCCTGCGCAGCCTGAGCATTGAGCACGTCGAAATAGACGAACTTGTCACAGGCAGTGATGAAGGGGCGAGGAGTCTTTCGCTCACCGAACCCATAGACGGTAACACCTTGTTCCCGGATTCTCGCCGCCAGCCGCGCAAAATCGCTGTCGCTGGAGATAATGCAGAATCCAGAGAAACGACCCGTATACAACAAGTCCATGGCGTCGATGATCATTGCGCCATCGGTCGCGTTCTTTCCGGTCGTATAGGCGAATTGCTGAATTGGCTGGATGGAATGTTCGAGCAGGCATTCCTTCCAGCCCTTGAGGTTGGGGCCGGTCCAGTCACCGTAGATGCGTTTGACGCTAGCCGTTCCGTAGGTGGCAATCTCAGGCATGAGGCCAACGACGATCTTTGACGAAACGTTATCGCCATCGATAAGCAACGCTAAGGTTCCGGAATTTTCTATTGCCATTTACTCCCTCCAAAAATCCAGGAAATACTATACGTTGCGCAGACTATACTGCAACTACGACTATGTGCGAACATGACATTGATAAGGGATTACGGGAACGGTCGAACGCATTAGCTCTCAGGTACGGCTTCTCAATTCCTTACCTGATGGTGAAGTGAACCGGCGACTGCCGATCGAGCCTCCACTCGACGGTGGTCGTCGAGCGATTTTTTCGCCGTCAATGTGCGACCTGGGAAGCGACCGACATCAATTCCTGCGAATTCGGTGCCTTGTATGTTTGGAACCCAGGCTCCAGAACTTCAGTGAAGCTCCAGCGTACAATGCCCTCCCGGTCGATGAGGAACTGACCGACAAGCTGCCCATGGTCGGCAGTCATCATCTGCTGGTCGGCTTCCGTAACTTGATATCCTTCCTTCTCGTTGAGAAATTCGTCCATGTCCATCACGCTCATGGGCTCGGGCAACTCGCCCGGAAGATCGATCCGTATCGCCATGGCGGCGTCGATCCCGATCTCGGGTAAGCCGAAGGCTTGGTGCGAAGCCCGTACCGGGTCGGAAGCAGCAAGAAGATCGGGTATCGGATGGTAACGGAAATAGAGCCGCGCGCGTTCGACCGGGGTGTTGACCACCGCCAGGGATTGGACGCCTTTCTCACGCAGCATCGGGTTGAGATAGGCCATGGCCGCGACATGGCGCCGGCAGAACGGGCAATGCAGGCCTCGAAACAAGCCGATCAGCAATGGGCTGCGGCCACGGAAATCATCAAGGGCGATCTTGCCCTCGCAGGAGATCGCATCAAACACAACGTTCGGAACCCGGTCGCCGGGTTGCAGCGGATGGTCGACTGAGGGCGTGGACATGGACAACCTCCTCGCTCGGGGATCGGTCGAGCAAAGGCGCCACGTTAAGGCTTCGAGGTCGAGATTGAGCGTTGCAGGGCCTGACCTCTCGTCTTACCGCACCGCCAGGATCCGACCTAAGAATGGCCCCACATTGGCCCGCGGGCAAGCGATAAACCGCGAATCGTGAATGGAAAAGGCCCGTTTTCTGCCAATTCTGATTTTTGAGCGGCTATAGAGGCCGACACTGGGAGCACGCCAACAACCCTTGCGGCCTTGGCAGCTATGCGCCCGATTACCGCCATTGACCAAGGAGACAATCGGCTCAGCAAGCCGTTATAGTTGATCCCGGTACGACCTTCTGGGTGGCCTCACTCGGAATCGCTCACCATTGGCAACGTGTCGTCAACGACGGAGAGCCCGATGTACATTCTTTATGGTGGTGACTTCACCCGTGCACCGCTCGTTCAATGGGTTCTCGAAGAAGGCAAGATCAAATACGAACTTAGAAAAGTCGACATTCTCAATGGCGAGCACCGTTCCGCGGAATTCCTCGCCATAAACCCGGCCGGTTTAGTCCCGGTGCTGATTACCCCAGAAGGCGACGCACTCTATGAGGTCGCTGCACTGATGCTGTACCTGGCTGACCGGCACCGACTCACGGAACTGGCTCCTACGTCGACCGACCCGGACAGGGGGCATTTTCTCTCCGCGATATTCCATGTCGCCGGGGATATACAATCTGAGATGAAGCGCTTCCATTTTCCACACCGCTTTTCCCTGAGAAGCGAAGACAACGCAGGAATTCAGGATTTGGCAAAGTCGCTTGTTCTGAGCCGATTGAGCGTGATGAACACCAGACTGGCTCAAAGAGGTCCTTACGTCTTGGGAACTCGATTTTCCCTTGCGGATTTCTATCTGAGTTTTTGGGTCGCATACCTCGACCGCAAAGCCGTGTGCATGCAGTTTCCGTCGATTGCCAAGCTTTATGATCTGGTTCGCACTCGCACGACCGCAATTCCGTATCTCGAAGAGACCGAGAGGATGGCAGACGCCTATGCGGAGATGATGAAACAAAATCCGAGCGGCGTCATTGCCTGATCAAAGCCCGCGCCGTCCCTGCTCGAGTGTCAAGCTGCTTGCGATCAAGTCCCGAACGGCGTGAAGGTCCGCCAACACACATGCGCAATGGCCAAGAAGATCTGCAGCAGGCTGAACCAGATCGGGCATTGGAGCGGGATGCGGTTTTCCCCAGATGTAATCGCCGTAGGCAACAATGGTTTGAAACCGGGCTTGTAACCCGGCCGCCGAAAGGTGCGCCTCGACTGCTATCCGGCTCGATGAAGTGACAACGGCCGAAGGGATCCGCTCCGCGTCGAGCAACGATAGAACTTCCGGCAGGCCAGTTTTCGTTCGTAAATCCGTTTGCACCATCTGCGTGAACAGTTCCGAAGCCTGCCTCCAAAAATCCTCCAAAGGGGCATCCTTGCCGAACCGGGCCAACAGGAGGTCGCGGACATTCGAAGCCGGCAAACCAATGGTTTCCAGATAGGCCCACAGCGGCAATTCGAAACCTGCATTTCGTGCGGCCGTGATCGTCGCATCTCGATACAGAGCTTCTGTATCGAACATCAAACCGTCCATGTCGAATAGCACGGCTTTGGGGATACGGGGCAGGCGCAGCATTTGTGGCTTTCTACAATCGGTATTCAGTGGACTGTATATCGTGTTGCCTTGACTGCACCGTGAAAACACCAAGCGGATTATCCGTTTCTTTGGAAGTGCTGTCCCTCTCGCACCGTGGCCACCGTGCGGGCGGTTTTATACGCAGGAACAAAGTCAAATGCGGTCAATCATCCCCGCTCGTCAATGACTGCGTGGCTGTGCTTTTGCGAGTGCTTCGTCGAGCCATTTATCATGCACGATCATAGGGTCACACTTCGGATAGTAGCAATTCCTGGTCTCGTAGGTGAAGCGGCTCCGATCCATTCCTTGGAGCGACAGGTTGCTTAAAGAATAAGCCTCGGCCAAGCCGACGAAGAGACCGAGCAGGATGACCGCGTAGGTAAAGTGAGGTGTTGTGATCAATCGCACAGCTCCAAAGCCGCGAGCCTACAGAAAGGCTGTTTTCAGTTCGTCCCCAAAGTCGTTAAAATTACAAGCAACAAGCTTTGCCCGCACAAGGAAACCCTCGTTGTGTAAGGCTTCATTGACAGCGCGAAAATGGCATGTAGAAATACACCCAGGCCTTGTGCAGCCTGCCGCTCACGCCACCAGTGGCATGGTGAATTGCATTGAAATGATACCGTTCGATGTCCAGCCCTTGCGGCAATCGGTCAGCAATGTGAGCTCTGATGCAATGATTGCCTGGAGGAACTGGGATGCTGAGAACGCATGGTATCAAAGGCATGGCGAAAGCCCTGCGGCAGGCTCTGAGAGATCGTAACATAGACCTCTCCCACAGCGATTGCCTTGAGCTGATCGCCAAACAATTCAATGTGAGAGACTGGAACGCGCTCTCCGCGGCACTCGGCCAGGACGGCGCGGAAAAGCCGCTTTCCTTCTCGATCTCAGGCGAAGAGATGAAGCTTCACCGGATGACCGAAAGGCTTGATGTCAACGATACCGACCTGTCGGGATCGCGGTTCAACGATGCCAATCTCTCGGGCACATCCTTCAACCAGATCAATTTTTCCGGCGCGAGATTCAACGACAGCAACATGAGCGGCTGGTTCGTCAATGACGTGAACCTCTCCGGCTCGCGGTTTCAGAACATCAATCTCTCCGGCGTCGCTTTCTCCAACTGCAGCATGCCGGGCGCCATGCTGGACGGGGTGCCGCTCGAAGAGATCGTCGAAGCCTATCGAAAATCACAGCTGGCCTGATCTGCCATGAAGCATAAGAACAAGGAATTTCCCCTGCTCGTCACCGACAGGCTGAAGCTGCGCGCACCCGATCTCGCCGACGGTGACGATCTCCACGCGCTGCTGCTCATGCCGGAGGTGACACGTTTTTCCAGCTGGCCGGAAGCACCGGCACGGCCCCACGTCAAGCGCGCGATGAAATGGATGTGCGAAGTCCATGCCAAGGGAAAGGGCTGCGCCTGGATCATGGAAGATCGCGTTTCCGGTCGCTACCTTGGAGCGATCCGCTTCAACAGCATCGAAAGGCACTCCAACTGCGCCGAGATCGGCTACGAGCTGCACCCGTCAGCCTGGGGAAAAGGGCTGATGACGGAAGCGGTGACGGCCGTCAGCCGATGCGGCTTCGAGCAGTTCTCCCTCAATCGCATCGAGGCCTGGACCCTGTCTGGAAACGCGGCATCGGACCGGGTTCTGGAAAAAGGCCGGATTCCGATATGAAGGCACGCTTCGCCAGAAGGCCTGGTTCAAAGGCGTCTTCCACGACTTTCGCATGTTCGGCCTCATAGCCGGCGAAGCGCCTGCGCCGTCGCAACCCGGCTGATTTCCGTGACAGGTGCTGAAAGCGCGTAAGGAAACATTTCCGCCGGAAGCGGTCACGGGAGCCATTGCGCCCGTCCTCAGGCTTTGGTCGCCTCCGCTCCGGTCGTTGGCTTCAGCAGGATGATGAGAAGCAAGCCGGCAACGATGAGTGCTGCGCCTTCGAGATGATAGCGCTGCAGCTGTTCGCCGAGGAAGAGATAGGCGAGCACGGCGATAAAGATCGTCTGGATGTAAAGCAGCACGCCCGCCCGTGCCGCCCCCAGGGCCTCGATGCTGCAATTGAAGAGATAATACATAATCGCGCCGCCGGGGATCGCGACATAGCCAAGCGCAATCAGGCCACTGGCGTTCAGCGTCGAGCGCTCGTCGGAGATAAGCTCAAACAGGTAGAAGGGCAGCGCCGTCAGCACCGCCGCACCGAGGAGGAGGACCAGGAGCGCAAGGCGATTGAGATCGAATTTCGCCCGGCGGAGCAACACGGTATAGAGGCTGAAACAAAAGGCGCCAGCGACGATCCACAGTTCGCCGGGATTGAGGTCGAGACGCAGGAGCGCCGCCGGGCTGCCCTTGATGATGATGACGACGATCCCGAAAAAGGCGAGGATCGATCCGATCACCTGCCAGTGTCCCATCGGCTCAGCCAGCATGAAACGGGCAAGAATCATGGTGATGATCGGGATCAGGGCGATGATGATGCCGGCGGTGGTGGCATCGGCATGGTGGAGCCCGACAAAGATCAGGCCCTGGCAGATCGCAAGCCCGATACCGCCGATGGCGAGCAGCTCGAGGCCGCGAGCCCTCACCAGCGCGGCCATGGCGCCGAAATGCCGGGCGACGATCGGCATCAGGATCGCCCAGGCGATCAGCACGCGCCAGAAGCAAAGCGCCCAGGGCGGCATCTCCGAAGAAACCCATTTCGCGGCGATATAGACGCTGGCCGACAGCAGCCAGCAGAAAACCCCCACGGAATAGGCGGCTGCCAGCGAACCGCCCGCCGCCTGTTCCGTCCCGACCGTGTCGCGATGGACCGCCAAGACATGTATCGCCATGGCTCACTTATGCCACAACTCTCGAGCGCTGCACAGATGATGCGGCAGCACTTCCCGATTGCGGAAGGACGACCTTCAGCAACGGCGGGCCGGCTCCCGACCCTGCGGCCAATACCATGGCCGCGGTGCCAGGTAGCCCTCTCGTCGACACTGCCGGCCTCTCAGGCCTCCGATTTGAGCTTGCCGCCGACCGCCCAGGAATCCTTGGCGATCTCCGAGATCAGGATTTCCACCGATTCCGGCGGGCACGCCAGGGTTTCGACGGCGGCCTTGGTAATTTCGCGCGCGAAGGCGCGTTTCTGATCGTCGGTGCGGCCGGGATGCATCTGCAGGTGAAGAATGGGCACGTTTTTCTCCTTGATCATGTGGGAATGTCCGTCGCCGTGGCGCGGGCAGGGGGACTATGTTGTAAATTCCTAGGTTGATAAATAAGCTGCTGGTGTCGTCATTCGAAACCAACAGGTAGGCAATCATGGACAAGCTGGCCGGCATGGCGATGTTCGTCAGGGTCATCGACAATGGCAGTTTCGCCGCCGCCGCGGAGATCGCGCATGTGTCGCCCGCCATGGTTGCCAAGCACATCAAGACGATCGAGACCCGGCTCGGGGCGAAGCTGATCCATCGCACCACGCGGCGCCATCAGCTGACGGAGGTTGGCCAGCTCTACTACGAGCGCTGCAAGCGCGCACTTGCCGAAGTGGCGCTGGCCGAGGCTTCGGCGAGCGAGCTGCAATCGGCGCCGCGTGGCCGGCTTCGGCTGGTGGCGCCCGTCAGCTTCGGCACGCAAATCCTGGTGCCGACGCTGGTCGAATACCAGAACGCCTATCCCGACGTCAGCATTGAGCTGTCGCTCGACAACAATGTCCATGACCTCGTCGGCGAGGGTTTCGAACTCGGCATCCACATCGGCCCGCTATCGGACAGCAGCCTGGTCGCCCGCCCGCTCACGCCCTATCGGCGGATCCTCGCCGCCTCACCGGAGTACCTTGCCCGCCATGGCCGCCCGGCCACGCCGGAGGCGCTGACGAACCATCTCTGCCTCGGCCACTCCTATTGGCGCCTGCAGGATCGCTGGCACCTGGTCGGGCCGGACGGCGAAATGCGCGACGTGCTGATCTCCGGAAAATTCTCGACCAACCAGGGGGCAGCACTGCGCATGGCAGCGCTCAGCGGCGCCGGAATCGTGCTGCAGCCGGAACTGCTCCTCGCCGCCGATATCACAGAAGGACGGCTCGAGCAGGTGCTGCCGGAATGGTCCTACAGGCCGGTGCCGATGTCCCTCATCTACCCGCCGAACCGGCGGCCGACAGCGATGTTGCGGACGGTGATCGATTTCCTGGTGGAACAATTTGGCTGACGACAAGCGGGGTCACACCGAACGTACGGATGTGCGCTCGACCAGCTTACAGGAGATGACGCGAGTGCTCGGTCGAACATTGCCGCCGGCCACCACGTTGTTCAACCATTCGGCTCCCTGAAAGCCGAGGTGATAATAGGGTAAAGCGGCTGTCGTCAGTTCGGGCTTCAATGCCGTTGAAACCGTCCGAAAGTCGTCGAAACCGACGATGCTGACATCCTCAGGAATTCGCAATCCCAGCGCCAATGTCGCAATGTAGACCTGAATCGCCATCTCATCGTTCCCGCTCATAATTGCGGTGGGACGATTCTTTTGTCGAAGCATTTCGGTTGCCGCGGCAAAGACATAGTTCTCTTCGGCCCCGACCGGTCCCTCCATGCCAAGACGAATGGAGAGATCGTCCTCTCCAAGTCCGACTTCCCCCGTGGTTTGACGGAAAGCCTTCAGGCGAAGTTCGGCGCCCAGCAGAACGGGATTGAGCTTGATATATCCAATTCTGCGGTGCCCCCGTTCGATCAGATAGCGGGTGAGATCCTGCGCTCCCTGAAAATCGTCCGGCTCGATCGATGGCAGGAGTTCGTTCGTTTGCGATCTGCAGTTGATCATCACGGTGGGAATGCTGACATCGCCCGCTTCGGGGTCGACAATGCGGTGGTACATCGTCACATACAGAACACCATCAATGCGATGGGATTGGAATATTTTCCAAATCTCCGCCTCCCGCTCGGAAGAACCGCCTGTGTTGGCCATCAGGATGGTTTTTCCATTCGCATTTGCCCAATCCTGAATCCCGCGCACGATGTCGACCGAATAAGGCGTGGTGGACACATAGTCCGTAATGATGCCGAAGGTGTTCGACCGGCTGGAACGTATCAGCCGCGCAGCCATATTGGGGATGTAACCGAGGTCTCGGATGGCCTTTTCCACGCGCTCCCGCGTCTCTTCGGTTACATAGGGCTCACCGTTTATGACCCGAGAAACTGTCTTATTCGAAACCCCTGCTGCTTTTGCGACGCTGACAATGCTGACCATGCCGGTGGAATCTCCTATCCGGCCTCATATCTAACCCAGACGCATGACAACGTCGACATTTTTCTCTGACAACGTCGACAATGGTGATTGACAACGTCGTCATAGCGCGATTATTGTTCAGGCAATGCAGGCTGGCGGTGAGTGGCGCGGGCCTAAACAGGGAGGAAACGATGAAGAAACTATTTAGTGCCAGCGCGCTTGCGCTTGTGTTCATGGCGGCCTCCGCCCGAGCCGAAACGATCAATGTCCTGGTGGAGGGCGGCGGCGAGATGCTCCAGAAGGCCGTGGCCGAGAAGTTCACCGCCGGAACCGGCATCGAGGTGAAATTTACTGTCGTTCCTTATCAAGGCGTATTCGACAAATTCTCGGCCGAGATTGCCTCAGGCTCATCCGCTTTCGACGTCGTGACAATCGATGTGGTCTGGAATGCAAAGTTCGCTAAACATGTCGAGGACCTCTCTCCCCTTTTCACCGAGGCTGTTCGCTCCGACCTGCCGCCTGCCTTGCTCGCCGACGCCAAGGTCGGAGACAAGCTCATCGGGATGCCGGCATGGGCAAACGCCGAGATTGTCTTCTATCGAAAGGATCTGTTCGATAAGCCCGAGGAAAAGGAGGCCTTCCAGGTGAAGTACGGCTATCCCCTTGCTCCGCCCAAGACCTGGCAGCAATGGCGCGATATGGCTAAATTCTTTACGCGCGACACTGATGGCGATGGCAAGATTGACTTCTGGGGCACCGACACCATCGGCACCTTCTCGGAGGAGTGGATGGCACATGTGCTGCAGGCGGGCTCGCCCGGCGTGATCCTCGACAAGGACGGCAAGGTCATCATCGACAACGAGGCGCACAAGAAGGCGCTGGAATTCTACATTGCCCCGCACTGCACCGATCATTCCGTCCCGGAAAACGTCAACGAGATCGGTTGGGGTGAGGCGCAGAACCTGTTTTATCAGGGCAAGACGGCGATGATGAAATTCTGGGCGCACGCTTACAAGATGACGCCCGAGGATTCAAAGGTCAGCGGCAAGGTCGGCGTCGCTCCGATGCTCGACGGCGATGCAGGAATCGCAGCCATTCCCGGTCCCTGGTATAATGTCGTCCCGTCGACCTCGCAGCACAAGGAAGCAGCGAAGAAGTTCATCGCTTTTGCAATCGCCAACAACGCGTTGGGCATCGAAGCCCCGCTTGGCCTCGCCGCGACGAATTCCGCCTATCGCAGTTACGCCGGCAAGCCCGGCTACGAGCACTTCACGCCGCTGCTTGAGACGCTCAGTGCGCCTGCGACCCAAGGTCGGCCGATGAACGAGAAATATCAGGAAATCGTTGATGAAGCGGTCCTTCCGGCCGTGCAGCAGGCCCTGACCTGTCAGGCGGATGTCGGCAAGATCCTGATGGATGCCAAAGAAACGATCGAGGACATCCTGAACTAACCCGCTATCCTCAACGTCGGCGGAGGAGAAATCCTCCGCATTTCATCAGTTCGGAGACAGCCATGTCGGGTGAAGACCGATTTGTGCTTTACATGCTTGCGCCGGCGCTTGCCATTCTGGGCCTGCTGGTCGCCTACCCGATTGGGCTGCTGGTGTTCGATTCGTTTTTCAAGGTCGACACCATCACCCCCCACATACGCGAGTGGGTCGGGCTGAGGAACTATATCGACGCGCTCACCTCTAGGCGCGTCGCCGAAAGCGCACTGAGAACGATTCAGTATTCTGTCTTTGCGTTGTTCTTCGAGTTTACCTTCGGCTTCTGCGCCGCTCTCCTGTTTTCGGCACTTCCTGGCCAATCGCGCTGGCATCGCACTGTGTTCACGCTGCCCCTGATGGTGCCACCGATCGTCGCCGGCCTGCTGTGGCGCTTTCTGTTGGTCGGCAACATTGGCATTCTTAATTATGGGCTTGTCCATCTGGGTATTATCAGCGACCCCGATGCGATCGCCTGGCTGTCCGATGAGGACATCGTGATTTATTCTGTTTCCTTCGCCGATATCTGGCTGACGACCTCGTTTGTCGCGCTCGTGTCTTACGCCGGGTTGACGAACATTCCGAAAGACTTGCTCGAAGCAGCGCGGATAGATGGTGCGAATGCGTTCAAGCGGTTTTGGCACGTCACCTTGCCGTTGATGCGTCCCGTTATCGCCGTCATCGTCATCGTGCGCGGTGTAGATGCGGCCAAGACCTTCGACCTCATCTGGATACAGACGCAAGGCGGCCCCAATCACGCTTCGGAAGTGTTCTCGATGAACATCTATCAGAGGATGGTTCGTTTCGGCGATCTCGGTGAAGCATCGGCGTCCGGCACCTTGTTCCTATGCGTCATGATGGTTCTGGCCGGGATTGCCTATTGGAAGATTTGGAGGCCGGCCCATGCATAGAGTGTCCCGCCCCAATGTTAGCGGAGCCTTGATTAACGCCGCAGCCCTCGTGCTCGTGCTGTCTTACGCGCTGCCCTACATCTATCTGTTGATGACTTCCATCAAACCGGCGGCCGATGTCCAGCAGATCCCCCCGAGGTTCTTTCCCGCCGTCATAGCGTTCGAGAATTTTCGCGAGGTTTTGCAATCGTCCACTTTGCCGAAGGCCTTCGTCAATTCCCTCACAGTGGCGGTGCTGACGACCGCGCTCTCGCTGGTGGTGGCCGTGCCGGCCGCCTATGTCGCCACCCAGTATCGCCGCCGAACCACGACACTTTTCCTGCTCTTTGCTCTGGTCACCCGCATGGTGCCGTCGGTGTCGCTCGGTGTGCCTCTGTTCCAGCTTTTGAAGTCCATGGGCCTGCTCGACACCATTCCTGGCCTGGTTCTCGCTCACAGCTCGGCTGCTGTGCCGCTGGCGCTGCTGCTCATGTCGGCTTTTTTCGAGAGCGTGCCGAAGGAACTCGAAGAAGCCGCGCGCATGGACGGATGCACACGGTTCCAGGCCTTTCGCAAGATCATCCTTCCGATCATGACGGGCGGGATCGCGGTGACCGCGCTCTTTACCTTCATCACCAGCTGGAACGAGTTTCTCTACGCACTGCTGCTGACGTCTGAAACGACCAAGACGGCGCCGATCGTCATTGCCGAATACAACTCGGTCTATGGCTTGCCTGGGGAGCGATGACCGCGGCGGCCGTGCTCTATTCACTGCCCGTCATCATCGTAACACTCGCACTTCAAAAACAGATTGTCGGCGGGCTGACGTTCGGCGCTGTGAAGGGATGAGGAGACAAACATGGCCGATATAGAACTGCGCAATATCAACAAGGTTTACGGAAACAGCTTTCACGCTCTTCATGATCTCAACTTCGACATCAAGGACGGTGAGTTCATGGTGTTTGTCGGTCCGTCGGGATGCGGGAAGTCGACGGCACTTCGGATGATCGCCGGCCTGGAGAGCATTTCCAGCGGTGAAGTCAGGATCGGCAATACGGTCGTCAACGATATCGATCCCAAGGATCGCGACATTGCCATGGTCTTCCAGTCCTACGCGCTCTATCCGCACAAGACGGTGCGGGAGAACATTGCCTTTCCTTTGCTGATGGCAGGCCTTCCGAAGTCCGAGATTTCCAGCCGCGTGGACGAAGCCGCACGCATCCTCGAACTGACGGCTCTGCTCGACCGCAAACCGGCGCTCCTCTCCGGAGGCCAGCGTCAGCGTGTCGCCATGGGAAGAGCAATCGTCCGCAAACCGGCGGCTTTTCTGATGGACGAACCGTTGTCGAACCTTGATGCCAAGCTGCGCGTGCAGATGCGCGCCGAGATCGCCAGCCTGCAAAGAAAACTGAATGTCACTACCATTTACGTGACCCACGACCAGGTCGAGGCGATGACGATGGGTGACCGTGTCGCTGTCATGAAAGGCGGCGTGCTGCAGCAGGTCGACACACCGCAAAACCTGTACAATCGTCCTGACAATGTCTTTGTCGCCGCCTTCATCGGATCGCCCTCGATGAATCTCTACGAGGCCGTTCTCAATGGACAGACGCTGACCCTGGGCAGCAACAGTTTCGACATTCCCAACCAGGTTTTCGAACGCCGCCCCTCGCTGAAGGGTACGTCTAACCGTCAGGTGGTTGTCGGTATTCGGCCAGAGCACATGAACGATGCCGCAATCCGGCCTTCTTCGGCCGAGATCTCGGCCG
>Ga0123341_1002733_pt1 | contig 14715 bp, 16 predicted proteins | sample Turbeapinknodule_FD_89959 | JGI IMG/M metagenome (GOLD analysis project Ga0123341, IMG submission 89959) | Root nodule microbial communities of legume samples collected from Mexico - Turtle bean Mexico pink nodule | ecosystem: Host-associated > Plants > Roots > Nodule | place: Mexico: Nepantla... | reverse complement strand
GGAAAAATAGGGATTAGGTTTCATCTCTCTCACTCTCATGTATTTTGATTAGCATGTCAATATTAAGTTCTTTGATTGAAATTGATGCCCGTAGAAAATTCATTTATATCGATCTCTCGCATATAAAATTCTTAAGAATGTTTCCTAAATATTGATCTCTCACATACTTATAAAAACAACTTAGAAATCACAATCAGACGTTAATGACAATTAACATTTCAAGTCTATCTCTAGCACTCAAATATGTTAAGTATTGATGTTTATGTCCGAACCCTAAAAATACCTCTCGGTCATATTTAAGATTCTCAATTTGTCACGGAAAGTTAAAAGTAAAACAACAATACCAATTATCAACCAATAGCTGAATATTTAGATATAAGATATAACCTCAATACATAATAGCTTGAGTAGATTACTCCCAATCCCAAAGGGTAGAATTAACCACGCTTACTTCTATCACCTTCCATTCTCCCAATTGGGTTACAATTCACTCTATGGTGTTTTCCTTTCAAACTGGCACACTAGGGTTGAGCCTCTAGCCCCCCCTATTTATCCTAATTTTCTAGGGTTAGGTTGCTTCATGTGTCGCGCTAATGGGCTAAGTGATAAAACATAAAAAAGGCCCAATCTTTCTTTGCATTATGGGACCTTCCAGCTTTCTCTTTTTAGCTCAATTTATTCTCTTTTACTCCAACTCTTCAATCCGCCCTAGAAATCTGCAATTAACACCAAATTTGGGAATAAAATGCTCTTATTCAAATAAAGCTCATAAAAAATGTAAAAATGTATAAATTCATAAATTAAGGATTATTTTATATGTAAATTAGCAATAAATCCTAATAAGTGCCTATATTTTAATATGAAATATTACTGAAATTAGGCACTTATCAAGATCGTCAGGCTCCTTTTGTTGTTGAGCTTCCCACCATCATCCAACAAGCCCTCAGACGCGAAGGTGGTGGAGAGCCTTGGCGGGAACCTCCTCCAAGACCGCGCGGCTCAAGGCCTCGAGGATTTCCTCATTGTGTTCAACCTTGCTCTGAGTAAGGTGCAAGACGCACAAGACTCGCGGGCTGAGACGGCAAAGCTGAGGGAAGAGCTAGCCCTCCAAGCCAAGGCCTTCTCCAACCGCGAAACGGCCATGTACCAGGAGCTGGCGAGTCTTCGTCAATTTGAGAAAGAGGTCAAGAGGCTTATCTTCGAGAAGTCCCAGGAAGCCCTCCAATTGGAATCGAAGATCTTTCCTCTCTGTTGTTGAACAAGATGTTTTGATGTCTCTAAATCCTAGTGGAAAGCTTGAAGACCTTGTTGTTGTTGTGTGTGTGTGTGTCTAGTTGTTTGAAACTTGTTAATTCACTCCTTAAGTTGATCCAAGCTCAATTGAATCTTTAACATTTTGAAAAGATGGATATTCTAAACGGAAGTGAAATTTCAACAGATTGAAATTTTGTTTAAAAAGGTTGTTTGACACTCAGTGGATTTTAAGCTTTGTCTTTGCCTTTGCTATCAAACAAATTTCAACAGGTTGAAATTTCGTTTTAACAAGTTGTTTGACACTTAGTAGATTTCAAACTGATTCGAAAAAGCTTTGTCTTTGTCTTTGCTGTCAAACAAATTTTAACAGGTTAAAATTTCGAAACAACAAGTTATTTGACACTTAGTGATTTTGAATGTTGTCAAAAAACATTCAATCGGTTATTTCGAAAAATCAACTGATTATTTTGTTGAAAACCTTAACAAAATGTTGTTAGGTGGTTTTTCTGTTTTGAATGATTCCAACTGCTTTTGGGTTTTTGTTGTAAACTATTTTAACCATTTGATTGAAAGATAAAAAGGTGTTTTTTAAGCTCCTATGTAACAACTAAGAAAGAGATCAATCAAAAACAGTTTTGAAAAGAGCTTTGGATCATCTCAAGTGTGTTGAATAGGATTGGGTCTTGTATTCTGATCTTTGATCTTGTGATTTACCCAGGTGTTTTCTATTCCCTTCCTTATCAATAATTGTATTTTTGTACTGGTGTTTCCAAGAAGTGTTGTGTGTTCTTGAGGGGATCAAGATCAACATTCTTGGAGTGTGAAATCCTGTAAAGTCAGTGGGATTCTGGCTTGGGGTGTGTGGTGTTATAAAGAGGGTGAGTGGGCTTTGTGGGATTCAAAGTCACCTCTTTGTGGTTGTGTAATTTGTAATCTGTGATTGATTACATAGTGAATTCTCAGTGGTTTCTAAGGACTGGATGTAGCTTAGGTGTTGAGTGAACCAGTATAAGCATTCTGTGTGAATCTCTCTATCTTACACTCTTTAAATTGCTTTAAATCTGTTTTGATAAAATTGCAAATAAAAACAATAGGTTGAATATATGCATCAAGTGTAAAACAGTTTTTCCATTGATTAATTCTTTATAGCCTTTCACTCTACCTTCAATACTTGCGAAAATCTTTCAAAAACAATTCACCCCCTTCTTGTTTTAACCCTATAATTCTAACATCCGCAATAAGGTGGTCAAACTGGAGGAGAAGATCAAGGGGATGCAGGCCCAAATGGCCAAGCTGGAGGAGAGGGCCACCCAACGCGAAGTTCAGTTGGGGCAGGTGGAGGGGGAGCTGGATGAGAAGGTCGAGCTCTTCAAGAAGACAGAAAAGGAACTCAACAATAACACTGCCGATGCTTATGGCAAGGGGTTCCAAGATGCCATGGCTCAATTTGCCTGCGTGCATCCTGAGGTGGATCTTTCCCCTTTCGCAGAGTCGAAGTGGGTTGTTGATGGGCAACTCGTACCCAGAGAGTAGCCTTCTTTGAAATTTTAATCTTCTTGACGACTCGTACCTTGTATGTGTATATATATTTATGAGCATCTGCTCTTTCTTTAATCTCTTTGCCTGAGTTGCTTTTCTTTGTATTAACTTCGACTAACAGCGTCTTCGGCATAGGTTTATCTCGTATTAACTTTGACTAACAACGTCTTCGACATAGATTTACCTCTTAGGTAGCGCGCTTCACTCACTTACTTTGGCTTCTCTTGACCCTTATTGTCTTCAATGCCCTGGTGATACCTGCGTAAACCCTCAGCCTAATATTTGTCCTACGAGGATAAGGAAAACTCCTCATGCTGCTTTGATTTTCCTCTTGCAAGATACGGGAAAGGTCTCCCTGTCGATCTCATCCCTACCCTCTTCAGGTCAACGAGAATGCCCTGCTGGTAACACTGGTGAACCACACCGCTCTCGACCTTGACTTACAAACAAGGGAGAAGTGTATCCTTCCTATCTCGACCCTACGTTACGAGGGTAAGGGTGAATTTAACTGGTGAACCATACTTTTCGACCCTGGCGTTCCCGCATAAGAGGGAGGCTCACTCAGGAACCATACTATTCCTAGCCTTGGCATTTCTAACCCAGGTGAATGGTCCGTAACTGACCTTGTCCTTGCCCATGGGGTAGGAGAGGATGTAACTATCAAACCATATTGTCCGACCTTGGCGTTCCCACGCAATAGGGAGGCTCACTAAGGAACCATACTATTCCCAACCTTGGTGTTTCTAACCCAAGTGAACGGTTCTTGTCTGACCTCGTCCTTGTTGTACGAAGTCAAGGGACAGGTTCTTAATAACTGACCGCTACCTTGCTATATGAAGTGAAGGGACGGGTCCGAATCACTGACCGCAACCTTGCTATAAAAAGTCAAGGGACATATCTTAATCACTGACCGCAACCTCGCTATAAAAAGTCAAGGGATAGGTTTTTAATGTCTGACCCGCTACCTTGCTGTAAAAAGTCAAGGGACAAGTTTAAATAACTAACCGCAACCTTGCTGTAAAAAAGTCAAGGAACAGGTTTCAACTGGCGAACCATACTATTCTTCGCCTTGGTGAACTCACATAAGAGGGGGCTTACTGGGGAACCACACTACCTCTGATCTTGGTGTATCACTTCGAGGAAGAGGTTCATTAACTGGCGAACCATACTATTCTTCGCCTTGGTGAACTCACTCAAGAGGGGGCTCACTGGGGAACCATACTACCTCCGCTCTTGGTGTATCACTTCAAGGGAGAGGTTCATTAACTGGCGAACCATACTATTCTTCGCCATGGTGAACTCACTCAAGAGGGGGCTCACTGGGGAACCATACTACCTTCGCTCTTGGTGTATCACTTTAAGGGAAAGGTTCATTAACTGCATTGTACACATATTTCTTAACTAAATAACTGAAATTTTATTCAGTGACCTCGTTAAAAAAACCCTTATAAGGGAAAAAGAGTGTCCCACTAAATCGTGTACAATGCAAAACATCTTAACTAAACTAAACTTAAGGTTGGTCGCGTTCCAAGTACGAGGGACCGCACCACCTTCTAACGTCTCGAGCCTGTAATTCCCAAGGGCCTCTGTCACTCTGAAAGGACCAGTCCATTTGGGGGGCAACTTGTTTTCTAGCTAGTACGGGTGGGCCTTTCGCATCACCAAGTCGGCGACCTGGAACTGCCGAGGTCTCAGCTTGGAGTTGTACTTGTACTTCACCCTCCTCTTCAAGGCTTCAGCCTTAATCCTCGCTTCCTCCCTTACTTTGTCCAGCAGGTCCAGGTTCACCTTTCTCTCTTCATTGGACTCTTCGACCACGAAGTTCTGGAAACGTGGTGAGTTCTCCTGGATTTCTACTGGAATCATTGTGTCTGAATCGTACACCAAGTTAAAGGGTGTTTCTCTGGTTGTGGACTGGGGAGTAGTGTGGTAAGCCCACACAATTCTAGGAACTTCTTCTTTCCAGGTCCCTTTGGCTTTGTCTAGCCTTCTCTTCAGACCTCTGAGCAGAACTCGGTTGGCAGACTCGACCTGCCCGTTCGTCTGGGGGTGTTCAACTGATGTGAACACTTGCTTTACTCCCAGCTCTGTACATAACTTGCCCAATTGTTGGCTTGCAAACTAGGTACCATTATCAGAAACCAACCTCTTTGGGATTCCAAAGCGGCACACTATATTCTTCCACACAAAGTGTTGGATCTTATGGGTTGTGATCTGCCCTACTGGCTCAACCTCTATCCACTTTGTGAAGTACTCTATGGCAACCACGAGGTACTTCATCTTCCGCACTACCAAAGGGAAGGGCCCCAGAATGTCGATCCCCCACGTATGAAATGGCCATGGGCTGTAGATCGACCTAAGCTCTTCTGGAGGCACCTTATGTCAGTCGGTATGTTGTTGGCACTGTTTGCACCGCTGTGCATACCTCTTGCAATCTTCCCTCATGGTTGGCCAATAATATCCCGCGCGAATGGCCTTCGCCGATGTGGCTACGGCATATTCCCTCATGCAGTTCTGCCATAATGCGCGTGCACTGCTCTACACTTACACACACCAGGATAGGGTGGGTGAACCCATGCCTGAATAACTTTCCATCGATGAAGGTCTACTTGCTCGAATTTTCCTTTATTTTTCTAGCCTCTGTGGGCTCTAGCAGAAGTATCCCATCAGCCAAATAGCGTTGGTAGGGTGTCATCCAAGTTTCTCCTGTTTCAACTTGGTAAACCTGCGACAACATCTCCCCAGCAACCGGGTACACGCTTATTGTGGGCGTTTCCAACGTCTCATGCGTTAACGACCGATGACTCCTCCTCACTCCCTCCGATGTGCTGATCTTCTGGACTTCTGCCATATTGTTTGCGGTAGTTCGAGGTGTCCTCAAGGTCTCCTGAATTACTATCCTCTGCCTGCCCCCCTTACCCGAACTAGCGAGCTTTGCAAGCAAGTCTGTTAGGGCATTTTATTCTCTGGGAACGTGGACTAACTCAAACACCTAAAACGTTTCCTTTAGAACCAGGACGTACTCTAGGTATGCGGCCATTTGAGGGTCCTTAGCTTGGTACTCCCCCGTGACCTGACTTGTGACTAACAAGGAGTCACTCTTCGCCAGCAAACCTTTCGTTCCCATCTCCTTAGCCAGCAGCATTTCGGCGATCAGGGCCTCATACTCTGTCTGGTTGTTATTGGCCTTGAAAGCGAACCGTAGGGCTTGCTCAATTAGCAACCCATCTAGTCCTTCCAAGATGACACCAGCCCCACTACCTTGTTGGTTGGAGGAACCATCTATAGAGACTACCCATCTGAAACCTACTCCTTCTTGGTGTATGGCTGTCGAGGAGAGCTCTACTACAAAGTCAGTGTAAACCTAGCCTTTAATGGGGCCACTAGGTTCATACTGCACATCGAACTCTGATAGCTCTACCGTCCATCGCACCATCCTTCCTGCCACATCTAGCTACTGTAAGACCTTGTGAATTAGAAGGTCTGTCATCACTATCACGGTAAAGCTCTGGAAGTAGTGGCGAAGTCTTCGCGCTGAGAACACTACTGTCATGGCTGCTTTCTCTAAGGCCTGGTATCTCACCTCTGGCCCCTGCAGCACTTTGCTAACAAAGTAGATCAGCTTCTGCATCTGGTCCTGCTCTTATAGCAGAACCGAACTAATCGGCTTCTCTGTAACTACGAAGTATAGGCGGAGGGGAGTGCCTAGTTCTGGCTTGCACAACACTGGTGGACTGCCCAAGTACTCCTTCAATTTTAAGAACTCCTCTTCGCACTCTCTAGTCCATATGAACCTGATGTTTCTCTTCAAGCACTGGAAGTAAGGATGCCCCTTATCTCCTCCTACTGATACGAATCTGGACAGAGCGGCCATGTGCCCTGTCAATTGTTGTACCTCCTTAACTGAGATCGGGCTCCTCATTGCTATTATCGCAGCGCACTTCTCAGGAATTGCCTCTATCCCACGTTCAGTGAGTAGGAACCCCAAGAACTTGCTTGCCTCCTCCCCGAACACACATTTCTTCGGGTTCAGCTTTAGCCTGTACTTATCTATTGTGGTGAATAGGTCCTCCAGGTCTGCTACGTGTTGCTCCCTCTGTTGGGAGGTGACCACCATGTCATCTACATACGCTTGGACATTCCATCCTAGCATGGGCGTTAACACTCTGTCCATCAGCCTTTGGTATGTAACCCCTACATTTTTAAGCCCAAAGGGCATCACCTTATAACAATAACAAGACAACTCTGTCATGAACGCTGTCTTGCACTCGTCCTTGGGGTGCATCATGATCTGGTTGTAACCAGAAAAGGCATCCAAGAAGCTGAGCAGTCTGCAGCCAGACGCACTGTCTACCAAAGCATCGATACTGGGCAGCGGGTAGGAGTCCTTCGGACATGCCTTGTTGAGGTCTGTGAAGTCAATGCACATCCTCCATTTCCCGCTGGCCTTCTTCACTAGCACCACATAAGCCAGCCATTCAGGGTATTGTATCTCCCTAATGTGGCCAACCTTCAGCAGTTTCTCTCTCTTCGCGAATGACATGACGCCTCTCCTCATTGAACTTTCGGTTTCTTTGGCGAATAGGTCAGACCTGGGGGTCCATGGTGAGACGATGACACAGGAAGTCAGGATCTATGCCAGGCATGTCAGAGGCAGACCACGCAAAAGCATCAAGGTGTTGTGCTATGACCTCGACAATCTGATCCCGTGTCTCTTGGCCCAAAGATTTGCCAAGTTTCAACACCTTCCCACCTATCTCTCGCCCTAGCATGTCTCTGGCGGGTTCGGGCCGTCTCTCCTGAGCGATCTGTGCGCAGGTGACCCCTTCTTCCCTTGGAGGCTGAGTGGTAACAGCGAACACCCCTCTCTTCGTCTTGAAGCTATTTTCGTAACACTTCTTAGCCTCTTTTTGATCAGACTTGGTGGTGATCACCATACCCTCGAGGGAAGGTAGCTTCATCTTCATATGCCTCATAGAGGCAATCGCTCCAATCCTATTCAAAGCAGGTCTACTTAACAACATATGGTAGGCTGATGGGGCGTTAACAACAAGATACCTGATGTGGCAGTGCATAAAGTTGTGCCATCTGTGAAGGTCGTCCTCAGCTCTATATGCCTACGTACCTCCACCTGGTCTCTAGCGAAACCGTACAAGCAATCGGTATAAGGTCTCAACTGGTCTGGAGACAGCTGCAACTTGTTGAAGGTCGGCCAGAACATCACATCAGTTGAACTTCCTGGGTCTATGAGGACGCGATGCACCCTTCTCCCTGTTGTAACTACCGAAATTACCACCTGGTCATTGTCATGTGGTATGACATCCTGGTCTCGGCCTTGGTGAAGACGAGGTCGACATCGAGAGTTTGATCTGTCTCTTGTACCTCAACTGCCATTACCTTTCGTGCGTACTTCTTCCGCTGGGAGGCAATGCATCCCCCTCCAGAAAATCGTCCAGAGATGGTGTTGATCTCACCATAAATGGGCACTTCATGCCCCTGATCTGCCCCTGTGGTTACCACTGCGGCTCTTGGAGGTAGTCCTTCAAGAAGCGGCTTTTCACGAGCTCATCCAGTTGGTGCGCAGGGCTAAGCAATTGTGTATGGCGTGGTCATATGCTTGGTGGAATTCACACCAAGCGTTCTTGTTGGGCCCATCTTTCTTTCTGTCTGAGGGGTATCTTCAATCTTGTCGCTATGTTAGGAATAACGATCAGCTCCTTGAGCTCTACACGAAAATTATGTTTCGTGGGCGGGTCCCTTCGCGTGCGCGTCCTCGCCTGGGACTGTTCGTAGGGTTTCCCCGCGCCCTTCTTCTCTATGTTCACCTCGTGCACCTCATGGGCTGAGGTCAACCTACTGCTCGAGGTCGGACAGGACCGACGAGACCACGTTTCTCTGTGACTTGATCGTCCGCAACGATGTGCGCCAAAGCCCAACGTCTGATATCGTTGAACGTCTTTGGGTAGAATCTTAGGAGTGATTCACTGAAGGGTCCTGACAGCATTCTCTTAACGAAGGCGTGCACCATCATGGCCTTATTTGTGGGTTTCAACCTTACTACCTGGACCCCAAACCTTTTCAAGAACTCCTTTAAGGACTCTCCCTAGTACTGCTTAATGTTAAATACATCATAAGAGATTCAAGTGCGGGCCCTGTTAACAAGGTATTGTTCTTTGAACAGCATCGCGAACTGGTTGAAGGTAGTGATGTGTCCATCTGACGAACCACTCCAACGTCGCGCCTGCCAACGTGCTCATCAACAGCTTGTAGTACACAGGGTCAGATCCCCCTGTGAGCATCATCTGGGTGAGGAACATCGTGAGATGAGCCTCTGGGTCCTCTACATCTGTGAAGGTGACCTTCGGGCCCAAAGATGTGGTTGGCAACGCTGTATCCATGATCGCCTGAGAGAACGGCATGGGACGTGCCCTAAGTGGTACGGGTGGGGCACGTTCATCCACCGTGCGCTCACCCGCTTGTTGCAAATCTCTGTACAGTTCCTCATTGGTTATGTGCAGCTCTTCATTGTCCGCACGTGATGCGGCAATCTCAACCCTAGATGCTGCCACCGCCTCTTGGAGGGCGCGCATGGTCTCCAAGAGTTGTTGCGTGGTAACGTTGTCTCCTCCAGGCGGCGCAACACCTGCGGCTACAACAGATCCTTGCCTCGTACTCCTCATATCGTTGGTAAAAACTTTTAAAATGATTATGAGTGGGACCTTGTTTTATCGGGCCCCACGGTGGGCGCCAAATGTTCTCGCCGATTGACTCGCTTCGTCGGTTGACTCGAACGGTAGCCTTTGGCCCTCCTATCTCCGTCTGAGAATCGTACCTCCTTAATCAAAGAATCTCTCACCTGCAAAGACAAAGGGCGTCTTGACGGCCTTTTGCACTCCGACGCTCAAGTCAGTATAAGGGCAAAGAAACACCAAGTGTATAAGTAGTTTCAGTTTTAAAAACTGTGTACCTTGTTAAGGTTCTTAGCACCCTTTATATAGGTTGAAACTAGGATTTACCTTTGTTTCCTTTCCCGTGTCTAGGGTTCCTTGGAGAATGCCCATGCGCAGCTATTACATAATATCAGCGTAATCTAGCACATGGGACTTCCGTTAACTGGAGTGCAACGACTAACAGAGTGGTCGCTTGGGTACCAACCTGTACATCTAATCTCTAGCGCCATCTGTTTTGCGGGTGCCTTAAGTATTCACATGTCATGCATGCAACTTCCCTTGGAAACCCTAACCCTAATGGGCCTTAGCGCCTCCAAAGATGACTTACTCGTGTCGCACCTGAATGCGCTATACACACCACATGCATGGATCCCTCGTGACTTGGGCTTTTCTCATATATGATGTTTTAACTGATAACTTAGTATAATTCTGGGGCCCACCTTATGTGGCCCAATACAAACGTTCAGACCGTTGATGTCTATTCTCTCCCTCTGTTGGCGAGGTTTGATCACTCCTTCTGACGTCGAGGTTTATGGTACCGATGTCCGAAGATTGACCAATCCCTTGATAGGTGTGTTTGGGGCCCACCTTGCGTGGCCCACCTCCACTATCAGGCACCGGTGTGCGATGTTTGAGGTCAGTCACTAGAGTCAATGACCGAGGACTAGTCGGGACACTTGTCTTTAGAGGACCATAAGGAGCATGTTAGGCAAGTGTTGGAAACCCTTAGGAAGAAAGATTGTATGCTAATCCAGCCAAATGTTCCAATAGACCATATAGTCTTTCTAGGGTTTGTTGTGAGTTATAAAGGGGTGCATGTGGATGAGGAAAAGGTTGCAGCAATTAGACATTGGCCCACACCCACCAATGTTAGTGAGGTACAAAGTTTTCATGGCCTTGCTAGTTTCTATAGGTGGTTTGTGAAAGACTTTAATACCATTGTCGCACCTCTAAATGCCATAGTAAAGAAGGATGTGGTGTTTAATGGGGCCAAGAACATGTGAAAGCTTTTGAAACTTTGAAAGATAAATTGACTGAGGCACCCATTTTAGCACTCCCTAACTTTACTAAGACATTTGAAAGAGAATGTGATGCCTCCAACATAGGCATTGGGGTTGTCCTCCTTCAAGAGGGTCACCCCACAGCTTATTTTAGTGAGAAACTCAAGGGGAGTCATCTCAATTACTCTACCTATGACAAGAAGCTTTATGCTCTTGTGAGAGCCTTGTAAAATTGGCAACACTACCTTTTTCCAAAGGGATTTGTGATCCATAGTGATCATGAGTCCCTTAAGTATTTGAAAGGCCAAATCAAGCTCAACAAGAGACGTGCCAAATGGGTAGAGTTCATTGAGCAATTTCCTTATGTGATCAAACATAAGCAAGGTAAAGCTAATGTGGTTGTCGATGCTCTTTCAAGAAGACAAACCTTGTTAAATGTTTTGGATACTCAACTTTTAGGATTTGATCACATAAAGGAAATCTATAAGGATGACCTTAATTTCTCTCACATCTATCAAGAGTGTTGAAAGGGAGGACAAAAAGACTTTTTTTATACATGATGGTTTTCTCTTTAAAGAGAAAATACTTTGTGCTCCCCAAGAGTCTTTGAGGCAATCTCTTGTTAGAGAGGCACATGAGGGTGGTCTTATGGGACACTTTGGGGTAGCTAAGACATTAGACACATTGCATGAGCATTTCTTTTGGCTTCACATGCGCAAATTCGTATAAAGCTTTTGTGATAAGTGCATAACATGTAGGAAGGCTAAGTCTAAAGTACAACCCCATGGTTTATATACCCATTTCCCCATCCCGAACATGCCTTGGGTAGACATTTCCATGGATTTCATTCTAGGTCTTCCCAAGACATTAAAGGGTATGGACTCTATCTTTGTGGTAGTGGACCGGTTTTCTAGAATGGCTCACTTCATTCCATGCCACAAAGTAGATGATGCTTGTTTTATTGCAAATCTCTTTTTCAAGGAAGTAGTTAGATTGCATGGGCTTCCTAAAAGTATTGTATTAGAAAAAGATTCTAAGTTCTTAAATCACTTCTGGAGGACCTTTTGGGGAAAACTTGGAACTAAACTCTTGTTTTCTACTACTTGTCATCCCCAAACTGATGGTCAGACAACAGTGGTTAATAGGACTTTGGGTCAAATGTTGAGGTGCCTTATTTCCGAGAACCCATGGGTGTGGGAAAACTTGATACCTCATATTGAGTTTGTTTATAATAGAGTAGTAAATTCTACTACTTCCCACACTCCTTTTGAGGTTGTGTATGGTTTCAATCCCCTCACACCCCTTGACCTCCTTCCTATTCCCATACTTGATGAGGTGTTGTGCAAAGATGATTTTGAAAAAGCTTCCTTTATTAAAGACTTGCACCACTAAATCAAGCCTCAAATTGAAAGGAAGGTAAGCAAGTATGTCGAGCATGCCAAAAAGGGGTGTAAGGCATTAATCTTTGAACATGGAGATTGGGTTTGGCTTCACTTGAGGAAGGATCGCTTCCCTACTCAAAGGAAGACCAAACTTCTACCTCGTGGTGATGGCCCTTTTCAGGTCATTAAGAGGATCAATGACAATGCATATGAGTTGTATTTACCTGATACATATTTAGGTAGTAATTCTTTCAATATCAATGATCTGACTCCTTTCTTTGCCAGTCTTCAAAATGCGTGGACGAATTCCCTCCCACCCGGAGATCATGATGAGGACCCAGGAGGGAGTGCGCCTATGGACCAGGCCCAACCTCTAAGGAGGAAGACTAGAAGCATGTCTCAAGCCAAGATTCTCCAATCACTACCTCAACACCTAGTTTGCCCTAGAGGATCACGAGGAGCAGAGCACAGGCTTTGGGTGTTGAGCATCAGTGGGTTTCATTATTGTTAATTTCAATAGAATAGAATATGTTATAAATAATTTGGGCTCACTTTAGGGGTCCAAATAGAAAAGATAGGCTAGAAGAAGGTGCCTTTAGCATAATAGGGGTGTAGGTATTATTTTAGCTTGTTCCTAGCCCTTTAGGAAGGTAATTTGACCTAGTTTCTAGAATGACAAGCCTAAGGTGTGGGTTTGACTTAGTCAAACCCTAAGGCTTCCCATTTTTCCCTTTTCCCATCCTACCCTCTTGCTTGTGTTCCAAGGCTCCTTCACCTATAAATAGGAGGCCTACCCATTGAATTTTACAAGTTGAATTTGAATGAAGTAAAGAAACTCTGCACAAATTGTGTTAGCTCTTAGTGAGGCTTATGTCCTCTTAGGTTTGAGGTCTTATCTTGAGTGATTGGGAAGCTCTCCAGTGGTGGCCAACACACTCATCTTGGAGCACATCACCCTCCAAGTGGCATGAAATTTCTCACCCACAATCATAAGTTTTCTCATTCCATTTTCCTTCCATTTTCTCCATTCCATTTTATGTGTTTGTCTCTTAGTTTATCTTCTTTGTTGCTCTTGGATTTCACTCATAAATGAGTATGGTTCATCATTTGGGAGGCCATGACCACCATTGATGTTACCTTGTGCCCATTTTCAATTTTGCAATTGCATCTCATTCTCACCATATCTTGTTTTTCATCTTTGCCTCTGTGAAGTGAACCTTCACACTTACTTAACACTTGGTTAAGTTCGTGTCCAGTGGAATCTTCCTTAGGTCCTCACTATTAATTGTTAAAATCCCAATCTTAAGTAAAAGTGTCACCATAAATGAAAACATCTAAAAATCAACTCACATCACATAGAGACCATGAGAGCCCTCCAAGAAGCAAACGAAAAAGCCAAGGTTGACCAGTTGAGGCCATACGATGGATGTTTGGTCGGCTTTGTGGGAGATCAAATAGAAGTATGAGGGTACGTTGAACTGAGGACGACCTTCGCTGATGAAAATGCGACCAGGGTCATTGCCATCAATTATATTGTTGTTAACGTGTGTTCTACTTACAACTTGCTTTTAGGTTTAGCATCCTTGAACAGGTTGAGAGTAGTAGCCTCGACAACCCATATGAGGATGAGATTTCCTTCTGATGAGGGAGAGGTAATTACCATAAAAGTCTAGCAGAAGGCGGCCACGTGTACGCTCCATGTTTAGTAAGGTGAGACATCTTTTCACAAGGTGCTTCAGTAATCGCGCCTCAACTAACCCCTGAGAAAACATCATGTCAGCCGCCAGTACTGGAAAGCCTATTTGCCTTGTCAAGCTCGGCTCGAGGCTGGGGGCTTGTGTACTAGCTGGATGTTATCGTGTCCTCGACCCAAGCACTTAAGTGTAGTAAGCTCGGTTAGACAAGTTATACTCAACTCGGCCTTGGGCAGGTATAGGCCCAATGATATGTTACGAGGTCGGCCTAGATATTTGGTAGTGTATACGAGAAAGATAATTATAGAGAAAACAATAGAAGGAATAATTGAATTAGTTAAAGTCTGCATATATTTTAATATAAATAAAAGTTGTTGGGAATGATGTGGCATTGCACCTGAAAATAAAGGTGCACGTAACAAAATGCTCTTGTTGTTGACTTATATTGTTAATATTATATTCTTGTTATTGAAATAATATTCTGATTGATGAAAATTGTTGAAGGAATATCTATAAAAGGGGTTTAAGACCCCGGGTAAAGGTACACTCTTTTCTAAATACTTTGTACTAAAACATATTTTATAGTTTGAATGTTCTCACGGTCATGATCGTCGGAGTGTGATTAACAAGTAAAGCCCTCTTCTGTCACAAAGCAATAGCATCTCGAGATGTTCATTGAAGACAAATCAAGCGGAGTTAACCATCTAGTCCGACCGAGGTCAACCGGCGATAATAGATAATAATATTCAATTACATTTTTTCAATTAATCATAATTAAATTATTGTTTTTAAAATATTTTTTTTATAATAAAAGTTATTAAATTTATCTTAATATTAATATTTTATATTCAAAATAATTTCATATTCAAATTAATTATCCGTGCTATTTTTTAAT
>Ga0123341_1002731_pt1 | contig 14720 bp, 12 predicted proteins | sample Turbeapinknodule_FD_89959 | JGI IMG/M metagenome (GOLD analysis project Ga0123341, IMG submission 89959) | Root nodule microbial communities of legume samples collected from Mexico - Turtle bean Mexico pink nodule | ecosystem: Host-associated > Plants > Roots > Nodule | place: Mexico: Nepantla... | reverse complement strand
AAGAAACAGTAAAGTATGTAAAGCAGTTTCAGTCTTAGAAACGGCGTACCTTTTCTAGGGTTCTTACCACCCTTTATATAGGTTGTATCTAGGTCAACTCCCTATCACACGAGGATCTTTCGTTTAGTGAAATTAGGGTTACAGGTGAAACATCCTGTGACGCATTGCACAAGCTTAGTGCAGCCGCGGCACAAGACTTGCCTCTTTTGGAGTGCAAAATCTCTAACAGTATGGCCGCCAGGGTATCAACTCATGTGCCAGTGTTGCGGGGCCATCTATTCTATGAGTGCCCTAAGTATTCACGTACCATGCATGCAGTCTACCCTTGGGAAACCCTAACCTAACGGGCCTTAGCGCCTCCAAGGGTTATTTACTTGTGCTAAACCTGTACGTGCTATACACACCACATGCATGAATCCTCGTGACTTAGGTCCCTATCTTGTATGGATAATAACTCTTTATTATTTTTGGGGCCCACCTATGTGGCCCATTAATGTGACTGGACCGCCGAGGTCCGAGGTCATGTCTGATGCCGATCTCTTCAGCCGATGTCCAAGGTCTGGCCAGTACACAAGCCTCCAGGCTCGAGCTGTAACTTGTTTCAGTGAAGAGGCTAAGTGATCGCCCACGGCGACCTACATGGCGCTAGAGTGATTGGACATGAACAGTGCATCGAGGTGACATTTCACCATACTCTTTCATCAGCGTACACGTGGCTAGATCAACGGTGGAGGCTTGCTGTCGCTTGCGCTCCCTCTATACGTTAAACCCTTTGATTCTCCCGCTCGTTTGCACTGTTCCATTACTTCACTTGAGCATTTTGTCTCTTCGAAAACCCTATTTCTTAGAGCGCTATGCCCAAAAGAATGTTATAGGCAGAGGGACCATTAACAACAAGGTACTTGATGTTAGTAAAGGTTGTCCTCAACTCTACGTGTCCCCGCACTTCTACCTGGTCTCCCGCGAAACCATACAGGCAGCCATCGTAAGGCCTCAACTGGTCGGGAGACCGCTGCAATTTGTTGAAGGTCGACTAGAACATCACATCGGCGGCTGAGCTTCCCTGGTCAACTAGGACGTGGTGTACCTTTCTACCCACTGTTACTACTGAGATCACCACTGGATCATTGTCATGTGGGACCACATCCTGCAAGTCGATCTTGGTGAAGACGAAGTCAGGCTTGGGTGTCTGGTCTGACTTCTGTGCTTCTTCTGTATTTCTTACGCTGGGATGCGGAGCACCCTCCTCCAGAGAATCCTCCAGAGATGGTGTTGATCTCTCCGTGGATGGGCACCTCATGCCCCTGATCTCCTGCTGGAGTTGCTGACGTCGGGGCCCTCTGCGGTTCTTGTAGGTATTCCTTCAAGAAACCATTCCTTAACAGTTCATCTAACTGGAATCCCAACGCCAAACAGGTGTCCTTGCTGGGCCCTAGCCTCTTGTCAGTCTTCGGTGGAGACTTCAGTCTGTCTGCCACGTTAAGGATGGCGATAAGCTCTTTGAGATCCATTCAAAAATTGTGCCTGGTGGGAGCGTTCTCCCTCGCACGTGCCCTGGTTTGAGGCTTCCTTCCTTCATATGGCGGTTGTTTCCCCGGGGCTTTCTTTTCTGTCGTGGGCTCATGTACCCTTAGGGGCTGAGGACGACCAGTTCCCTGAGGTCGGACTGGGCTGATGCTTTCGCACTTCTCTATGACCTCTTCTTCTGCAACGATGTGGGCAACGGCTCTGTGGCGGATCTCGCTGAACGTCTATGGGTGGCACCTCAGTGAATCACTGAAAGGTCCTGGCAACACCCTTCGTTTGGATCTATGAAGTTGGCTGGTATCACAGTGTCCATGATTGCTTATGAGAACGACATGGGGCGAGGCCTAACTGGTACGGGCAGAATTCGCTCACCAGTTGTGCGCTCACCCATGCTTTGCAAATCTCTGCGCAGTTCTTCCTTGGCTGCGTGTGACACTGCCAAGTCGTTCTGGTAGCGGTTCTGGCTAGCCACCTACTCGGCTCGAACTTCAGCCAGAATCCTGTCCTGGTCAACTTTGGACGTCGCTACAGTTTGCTGGAGAGCGCGAATGGTCTCCATTAGTTGCTGTATGGAGACGCTGTCTCCTCCTTCTAGTGCAGATCCACCTTGCCTCGTACTCCTCATGTTGCTGGGTGGCTCTCAACACGATTGTGAATGAGACCTAGTTTTATCGGGCCCCACAGTGGGCACCAAATGTTCTCGCCGATTGACTCAGTCACCGTTGACTTCAGAGGCAGATGGTGGCTCCTCCTATCTCCTGGTGGTTTCCGCTCTCTCCCTGAGTAGCTGAGAGTGGCTTCGTTGTAACAAAGGGGGTCCTACCTATTGATTGCACTCCGACGATCAAGTCAGTACTAGGCTAAGAAACAGTAAAGTATGTAAAGCAGTTTCAGTCTTAGAAACGACGTACCTTTTTTAGGGTTCTTACCACCCTTTATATAGGTTGTATCTAGGTCAACTCCCTATCCCACAAGGATATTTCTTTTAGTGGAATTAGGGTTACTGGTGAGGCATCTTGTGACACGTTGCACAAGCTTAGTGCAGCCACGACTCAAGACTTGCCTCTTATGGAGTGCAAAATCTTTAACAGTATGGCCGCCAGGGTACCAACTCATGTACCAACGCTGCGGGGTCATCTGTTCTATGGGTGCCCTAAGTATTCACGTGTCATGCATGCAGTCTACCCCTGGGAAACCCTAACCCTAACGGGCCTTAGCGCCTCCAAGGGTTATTTACTTGTGTTAGACTTGTACGTGCTATACACACCACATGCATGAATCCTCTCGTGACTTAGGTCCCTTTCTCGTATGGATAATAAATCTATTATTTCTAGGCCCCACCTACGTGGCCCATTAATATGACTGGACCGCCGAGGTCCGAGGTCACGTCTGATGCCGATCTCTTCAGTCGATGTCCGAGGTCTGGCCAGTACAGTTATGATGATGATATGGATATGAATTTGTAACAAACAACAATGTTGGTGGAGTGGCGTCGCAACAAGGGATGGTTGTGACAAAGGTAGTGGTAGTGTGGTAATAGTGGTTGTAATGGTGTTGGGTGGCGGCAAGGGATGGTTGTGACAAAAGTAGTCGTGGTGTGGTAATAGTGGTTGTAATGGTGTTGGGTGGTGAAAGAGCAAAAGGGAGGGTGACTATCTTATCCTACTGTCTTCTAATCAGCCCCCCCTTAGGATAAGAAATACACCACATTTACAAGATAGGATGGACGATAGGGTAAAGTAACCATATTTTATCGTTGCACCAAACAATTGATTAGAGTAGGATATGATTATCCTAGCTACCAAATGGGTCCTAAAACTACAATAAACAAGCAAGAAACAGAATTATTTATAAGTGGAAAGACCCATGAACCTCATACACTACAGTTTTGTGCCAATATATCAGGCCAACTATGGTATCTTCTCATACTTAAACCATTGGAAACAAAAGATGTTACCTATAAAATATACAAGGGAATAGAAAGACGTTGGTAAAAACTTACCCCATTCATTTGGAACATCTTCTGGTATTGCTTACCTAGAGCATTCTTTGGTTCTGTGAGGACCTATACAAAGATAAAATCATTAATGGCCTTAGGTAGAAAGAAAAATGACCTTGTAAGGTCTTAAAAAAAGCAATTAAATTATACCACACAATTTAATTGACTTATGAAGAAAAAGAAAAAGGTAAAAACAATGTCATTTCAGTCTATACTCTTTGTTCGTGAGAATACCAGTCCTTCTGACCTTCTAACCATTTCCCATCCAATTATTTAATCAATCAAAAGATATCTAATCTACTACATGATACATCATTCAGTTGTGAACAAAGCCAAATAAGAAAAGCATTACAGGTACAATTTTTCTGAGCAACAAAGTTGAATTGTTACACACAAAGACTACCTGAATGAGTTGATTTTCAGTTAAAGCCGACAAACTAACAAGGATAGGAAACCGTCCAACAAATTCAGGTATTAAACCATAAGCAATAAGATCACTACTCTCAACCTGCAAAATAATAATTTAAAAAATTGTAAAGATCCAAGTTGAATCTAGTGAGATTAGTAAAAGCCTCTATGGTTAGAAGATCTGCCTCACGAAACTTACAGTTTCTAACAAGGATGATGCAACAGCAGCTTCTGTGACTTTACCAGTCCTCATGTTTGCACGTATAGGTGCCCCAAATCCAATAGAAGAATCATGACGCCTGAAGGGGAATCAAAAGTTACTAGTTAGATACAGAAACACTTGATACTCCATATTATCAATGTCATTACTATTAAATTTTCAGGATATGTGAACCTTTCTGAGATTGTTTTCTCTAAGTCAATGAAGGCTCCTCCACAAATGAAAAGTATATTCTTTGTGTCAATCTGTGAAGACAAACAGATGGCTCTATATAAATAAAATGAGGACTACAGAAGCCTCTTAAGTAATATAAAAGGATACCAGAAAGTAAATTCAGCCAAGCCAAAGTGCATATATACATAAACATTTGAACAAATTGGAGAATGAAGAGAGAAAAAGAACAAGAGAGATCAGTTAAGCTCTCTCAAAGGTTTAGAACAAAGGACACTCTTAAATATTGAAATGTCATTGTGCCCATGTACCAGCACCTTAAATATAAGTCCCAACAAGCATATAAATACCTAAAACAGTAAAGCACAAAATACTAATATACACATACCTGAATATTGTCACCTCTGGGATGCTTTCGGGCTCCCTTCTCAGGAACATTGACAATCTTGATTGGGAAGAATGCAACAAGATCAATATAAATGAAGCTAAAATACAAAATTAGAACAAAAAACAGCTTTGTTAACTATCCACTAACTTTCAATGTTGATCACATGAAAAGAACTAACCGTTCCCTCAAGCATCTTTAGTAATGCCTGCTGAACACCTTCACCAGAAACATCCCTACTGATATTAAGGCTCTCCGCCTGAAATGTAAAGAGTAGATGTAGAAAACAGCAGACAAACATTTGGTTTTGAAATTTGGCAGATGGAGGGAAAAGTAAAAACAGGGAGGAACCTTTTTGGTAATCTTATCAACTTCATCGATGTAAATAATGCCTTGCTGTGCAGCTGCAACATTATAATCTGCAACCTGGAAATAAACTCATGCAATGTTGATTCAGAGTACAGTTTGTGATACTATGTTCATTTATGACACTTTCATCAAATTGCAACCACTCTATTTGACGAAATAAGCAATAAAAATTGTAAAGATTAATAGACCATGCAGAAAACGGTACTACAACAAACATAGAAGAGAGTTAAAGATAGAAGAAAATAATTCCCATTAACAGAAATTTTTTCTAAAAGTGTGCACAACAATAAATATGATAATGCAAAAACTCCTTGGGCCAGCAGAAATCACAATATCTCGAGATATACATAAAAAAAATAAGAACTGAAACCTTATTATGACCTACCAAAAGTAGAATTATACATCAAACACTTTAAACCCAGTTTACATTTGATTTCTCATGGATAAGCTTTGAAATATTAAAAGGCAAGGAAATATGAATTTTATAAATTTACATTCTTTTTCCAAATACCAAATTAATCCCTCAAAGATTGCACATAGAATCATTGGTCTTGTTCAATCGATCAAAACATCCCCAAATTACTACTTCGTATTAAAAACAGTCATCATTCACCAGAATATTTTACCATGAGGAGCTTGTATAATATGGATTCCACATCCTCTCCAACATAACCTGCCTGTTCAAAGGTGACATTGGGTTAGACACTTAAGATAAACACATCGCTTCCACAGAAAAAAAAAGAATTAGGATGAAGATGTTTGTAATAAATGGAACAAGACATAATAAACACAAGAATTATAATCACGGTATAAAAGGAGAAAAATTACTCCAAAGTACCTTAAGGGCACATTGAATTTGATAAACGGAAATGTTTTGGAATTATATCTCAATTTCCCTATGATCAGAACTTGCAGAAATTATCTACACCTTTTGAGAACATAAGATTTCAGGATGGTAAAATGTGCCTTTTATGCTGAAAAGTTAGAACTTATTGGGGAGCTTAACAAGTCTTTGAAAAGAATAAGCCTACAAACATAAACAATTTCTTTCCCCCGTCCCCACCCTGCTACTTTTATTTTATTTTACTGGACAAAAACTCAGAAAGCAAGAATAAAACTCACAAACTTGCCTGAGTGAGTGAAGTTGCATCTGCAATAACAAAGGGAACGTTTACAAACCGAGCCAAAGTTTTGGCAAGTAATGTTTTCCCTGTCCTTGAAACAGCATCAAAGAAAAACAAGTTACACTAGTAACCAGGAGTAGACATGAATGAAATGTTCACAGAAACAAAGATATAATAAAAAACAAAAGGTCTGAAACTAGCCCACCACCCCTACCTCAATTATTCAAAAATATGATTTCTTGGTACTATATAGCTATATACACAAAGGGCTCAGCACAAAAAGTTAATATATTAGCTAAGCATCATCAATTCTCCACTCACTCAAACAATTTGTTATTCCAAAACGGAAGCAACAAACATCATATCATACACTATAATTTATACAAAAACTAGAGGAATATAAACACTTAAACACTGAAACAGAAGGCAAGAACTGATTTACCTGATCCTGTTGGCCCCATTAGAAGGATATTACTTTTCTCAAGTTCAACTTTATCATCTTCAACAGCATCAGCCTTCACATTATCATCCGAATCTCCTGCAGGCCTAACAATCCAAATAGTAAGAACATGTAAAAATCAATGTACACATACATACAATCAATCAACATAATTGAAAAAAAGTGAAGTTCAGTAAAGAATAATAACACTAACCACTTGGGTAAAGAAGACTCATTAAATATCCTCTTATAGTGATTATAAACCGCCACAGAAAGAACCTGAAAAATGCAATCGAAGCACAAATAAGAATAACAACAACATCAAGACTCCGAGAGGAAAAAGAGTCACAAAAAAACACCTTCTTGGCCCTTTCTTGCCCAATAACGAACTTGTCGAGCCCCTTGCAAATCTCCTTCGGCGTTGGGAAATTGGTCCCCAGATTGGAGCCCCCCCAACACCCTTCTTTCGAATCGCCGGTGTTGGGGGCGCCGCCAGCGACTTCAAAGTTTGAATTCCCGGGACGAACGACAATCCCGCCGCCGGACCACACCTCGGGCGGGTCCCCCAACGAGGCAACAACGCTGTAGCCTCTCGAAACCCCGAAGGTGGCGCGTGGAGGGCAGCGAGAGTTCCCGGCGCGTGTGAAGTTGAATAGCAAGTGGTTGAAGCGGACGAGTGCGAGGGTCGCTATTTCCCTGCAAGGCTTGGATCGAAACGCGAGCATGGTTTGCGTTTGGTGTGCAAGATTGAATTGTAAAGTTACGATGTTTTGGGTGTGGGAAGAATGGAAGAGAGAGAACAAGACATTGAGTGTGGAAGGAACAGAACAGAATTAAGGTTGCCGGAAAGTTATTTGATAATTTTGATGATGTTGTTGTGAGTATAAAGCCACGCCACACCACACCACTCTATCGAACTCCTCCAAAATCTTATTCCTTTCAACCCACACAACACAACACTTTGAGAAAGTGAAGTGAGAAGAACCGTAACAGTTGACGAAATAGAGTAAGATACGTCTCATGGACTCAATTTTTTCAAGATAAAATAAAATAAAATCACCTTTTAAATATCTTATCATTTTCAAAGATTTTTCTCATCTTCAGATAATTACTTCTTTTTTTGTTAGGCATGAATTCATGTACACCTAATACAAATAAAAATTATATAATATTATTAATCAAAACAAAAATTAGGTAAAGATATTTATGGTGTCAAAAATGTTCATACCGTCCATAACTCTCACTGTATGTTTACATTTTAAAATTGTAAAATTACTAATATGTTAGCCATTATATGATTTAAACAACTGGGTCCTGGCTAATTAGTTCTTTTAGATTCTAGTGATTAATTAGTTCTTTTAGAACACTGATTAAAAAATTAAAAAAGTTTTTTTTATTGAAATTCACAGAATGTGTTGGAAATCATAATAGATGTACCTTAATGCTATTTTATTTAGCATGTAATGGTTGCAAGTTTGCCATATTTAGTGCAGCTATTACACGCCATGTTATGAGGAAAGTAAGTAAGTAAGCAACTCCATGAACAGTGGAGGTTTAGACGTTTGAGGAAGGAAAACAAGTCGAGGAGAAGATTCGGTGATGGACCCTCTCTAGTTTTGGTGGTTATGGGGTTGTGGTGTTTTCTTGAAATTGAGGAACACATTTTGGAATAGGTGATTGTATTGCCTAAATTTTGGAACTATAATTTCTTAAAAGAAAAATTCATTTATGGAATAGGAAGTCTTTTAGAAGTGAAACTATTTTTCAAAAATTTTATTGGAAAGACAAAAAATTATTTTAGAATATTCTTTTTAAAACATGTTTTATAAATTCTGAATTTATTATTTTAGAAGTAAAAAAATTTATTCCGGAAAGGATAATCTAGAATGATTTTTTACTTTCTAATTTTCTATTATGAAAATAATTTTGTAAGGCTTTGTTATCTTTCTCAAATTTTTTTTTGGATTTCATGTTGGTAACATGTTATTTTGTAGGAATATACCAAAGGATTTTACAAAGACTTACGTATAATTACTTTATTCGTTTTTATATTTAGGGTCAATATTCAATTTAGTAATATGGATTTTAAAAAAATCAATTTGGTCCCTAAGTTTTTTAAAATGTATCTAAATTGGTCATTTCTGTTAAGTCTCACCTTACGGCATTAAGTGTAGCAGAGAGAAGTGGGATTAGGTGTTGTGTGAGGTGTCAAGCATGGATTGACAAATCCAAATTAGGGAAGCAAGGCTCATCCTTCATCTTCCCAAACATCTCCAAAACCCTTATCAACCTCCCCAGCATCACCATCCCCGACACACACAACCCCAAACCACCACCACACTCTCCACGCTATCCTTCTTACACAAAGTCTTAATCAACGCATTACACGTGGCGACACTGGGAGCCAACCCTCTTTCACCATCTCATAAAAAACCCTACGAGATTTTTTAACCTCACCCGCTACCCCAAACCCGTGAATCATACTCATGTACGTCACAACATCAATCTCGCACTTCCTCTTCTCCATTTCCAAGTAAAACTCCCAAGCCTCCTTAATCTGACTATTCCGAAAATACCCTTCTAGCAATGTGTTGTACGTGACCATCGTAGGGTTTATCCCTCGCTACACCATTTCCTTCAGAACCTGCAACGCCATCGGCGTGCATTTGATTAAGCAATAACCATTTGCGATAATGTTGTAGCTCACGCTATCGAGTCTGAATCTTGATTTGAACGTCTTGAGCAAGGTGTGTGCCATTTCCATGCGCTTCGATTTGCATAGCACGTCTAGGACGGTGTTGAATGAGTTCAGGTTTTAATGGCAACGTACTCGTGCATGGAGAGGAAGGTTCTGACAACGCGATGAGGTTTTCCGTTCGCGTCATAGCGCTCGTCGAGGATGGCGAACGTTCGGAGAGTTGGGTCACGGCGGAGGGATCGCATACGACCCACTAAGGCCTATGTCGCGTTGTAGTCACATGCATACAGACCGCTATGTCAACGACATGGTCGAACGACGAGGAGTAGTTGACTTTACACTGATTTGTAATCCACACGACTTGACACCTCACACAACACCCTATCCCACTTCTCTCTGCCACATAAGCAGCATTTGATGTCGTAAGGTGAAATTTAACAGAAATGACTAATTTGGAAAAAAAATTAAAAACATAAAGATCAAATTGATTTTTTTTAAAAATCACTGTACTAAATTGACTATTGACCTTAAATGTAAAGACGAATAAGGTAATTATACCAAAGACTTATAGACAACATTTGTATTTTTCGGTTTGTAAGTGAATTCATAATTGAATATATAAGCATTTGTAATTTATTATAAATGCACAACAAGTAATTCACTCATCAGGTTGTAAGAAGTAATTCCATTACCATTCAAAATATCATCATAAACAAAGTCTAGACGTTATAATTACAAAAAAAAAAAATCTAAAAACATAAATAATGTATGTCATCATCGGCGTCCATGTCGTCGTTTACGGACATACATAGACATATCATTAGTGGTTGATCAGGCTAGCATAAGAGTTGTTTGTGTCCCTTCCAACGCAAGTGAACCCTGGACGACATGACCTTCGTCCACCATCAACAACAACGTCGTTGCAATTCTACGACAAAGATCCTACAATCATACAACAAATTATATTAATCAAAAGTCAACATGTATAATTTAAAAAACAAGTTATAAGTTCTAACCACTGCGGGATACTTAGTGTCATTATCATTCGCTCTTGATGTCATCCCACATGTCCATGTGCATCAAGGATTATCATCGGAGACGATCACCCTCGGTCATTTGAATGATATAGGGATGTGATACAGACCGAAACCACTCCAAGTATTCAGGGATGCATGCCCCAACATCAGTTGCTAAGGCGACATCTTGGACAACATAATCATTAAAATGTAACCATCGTTGGTCCAACTCAGTTGTGGAGGGATCGCCATCTATCACAGTAGCTGGGTGACGAGGGATAAGTTGTACATATCCATGTTGTCGGAGTACACGTTCAGGCAAATATAATTGTCTGCATGCCCTCAACCGAATGTACCCCGAAAATAAAGAAATCAACTCGAAAGGACGCACTCCCTTGTGGTCTTCATATGGCCTCCATCGCACTGCACCTAAGGAGATGGTATCTAATTGCATCCGAACAGATGCAAGTAATGACAACCTACTCCCAACCACATACCGCATGCACCGGGGATCATCCTCAACATACTCGTCTCGCACCTGTCTGTTTCCAATAGTAGGGAAATGCTCGTATATCCATGCTTGCAATAAGGTGGCATACCCAGCTAGTTGCTTTGTATTTGCATAGCTAGCCTCTCCTAACTGCTCATACATGTGGGTCAAAGCAGCTGCCGCCCACGAGTATCTCCCAGTGTGCCTTAAATCTATGAACAAACCCATATAACAAACACTAACTGATGTAGCACTTTTATCTGCAAAGATGGTGCAACCTACAAGGTGGAGCAAATACGCCCTAGCAGCCACAGTCCACTGTCTCTTGTTGCATGCGCCCTCGTATATCTCTCTCAACCAACTTAGACGCACGTGTCCACCCCGGCAATGTCGTGTCTCAGCAGCTGCTGCTCCCCGATCCACACAGAGTGACTCAACCAACAAATTCGTTGCAGAAGTTGCATCTAAACTCGGGTAAGTGTAGAATTGCCCGATAATCGGAAGATGCAACAAATTTGACACATCATCCAAAGTGATGGTCAACTCCCCTATAGGCAGATGAAAGGTATTTGTATCTGCATGCCACCTCTCTACAAAGGCACACAACAATCCTTTGTCTATCGGTCATAGCTTGCACCAACAAGACTAGCTAAACCCGACAATTTCACTACATCCAGTATGTGTGCATGAGGAGCACTCATCTTATTTATTTTTCTCCCATGAGAAACCAATTTCAACTCACCACGATCCTACAATAACCAACCAAAATAATATTAAATTTCCAGTTTAGAAAAAAAAATCCATTTTACAAAACAACTATAATCACCACGTATCATATTTCAACATATTTACTTACCACACCATTCCACAGTTGCCTCGCCACATGGTCCTTATAACCTCTCAACAATGATCCATCCACGGGCCCTCCAGGATACGCTTCAGCCTCCACATTGAATATACCTTTATCCTTCACCTCCACATGGGGTTCAACTTCATGTTCAACAAGTTCTTCATCTTCATTAACATGTCTTCTTTTTTTAACCGATGTTGTCAGTCGTACACGATCACCTTGTATACCTCCTCCCACATTTCTCACCATTTTGATCTGCACATACATAATTCTAATTAAAACAAAACAATACATTACCCAAAACCAGAAATTCATTCAAGAAAAACACTAAAACACTAAAAAGTAGTCCCTAACACGTTCCTGGAATTGGTAATCTGGAATCGCTTCTAGAATAGGAATACCAATTCTGGATTACCGATTCCAGGAATGTGTTATAAACTGACCAATCCGGAATACTATATGCATGCACCCCTTTTTTATTCCAAATTTTCAATTCTGCAAATATTTCGAATTACCATTGTCGGAAGCCCAAAAAAACAAACTTAACTTTCTTCTTCAATAACTTCCAAAACCACCTGTAACCACCACAATGTCATCGGAAAACACCAAGGTCTGCCTATGTCCACTAACAACACACCAAAATCACCAAGAATAGGAACCAATCTCATTGTCGTTTGCTTTCCACAATGCTAAGGAAAATAGCAAAGAAGAAGGAAGGAGCAAGTATGCGTTGGCCTAAGGATTCTAAAAAGTCTCATGGTTAATTTTGTCAATTCACAATAATATAGGGGTGCAAGAAGAAACACCCATTTCTATTTTGCTCTATCCTTTTTCATAACATATAGTAATTTTTTTTCCAAAAAGAGTTTAGACTTTGTAAGGAGGCACCCAAGTCCAATATCAAGAGGTGCATTGGAATATTGGTTGAATTAAGGCAAATTCTCCTTACACCTCCATACCTCCCCCTTGCACCTCCATTCTTCTTCATTTTCAAGTGGTTGTGGTTGCTTGTGGTGGTTAATGATGAACATTGGTGGTTGAAGTAAATTTTGTGGTGTTTTTAATAATGATGATTGTGTTTTTGTCCGCTTATTGTGCAATTTGAAAGCCACAAAATCCATAACAAAAAATCAGTGAGGTGCAAAAATGGAATACGAAACTCAAAAAAATTATTGTCGCATTGTAGAAGAAATGTTTGGTTCTGAGGGTTCACATAATTTGCTTCATGTTGCATTAATAGTTCACTTTATGGAACCATTACAATTGCAACAATAATTATTTTCTTGATATAATTTCTACGATGTTGCCTAAGGGAAAACTTATAACTACAAGATACTCAAACTCTCAGGTAAGTGTAAATTTATCTTATAAAATAAATTAAAACATATTAAATTATGAAACTGTTCTCTCAAACACTGTAGTTGAAGAAGAACGGAAGTGTTGCGACAAGAAGAGAAGTACGGGGACACATGGATGCAACTGAGATTATTTAAAAATGTGATATTATATTTCATTTAAGATTATTTAAAATTTTTAAAAAGATTTAAACCGATTTTACGCCATTAATATGGAGGTGGAAGGTATGAAGATGAAATTGGAATATTGGCTTAATTAATTGGAAACAGAAAATGCAATTTTTATATCCTTTGTAGGTAGGAATTTGCGATGACATAGTAATGACATACCTATCAGTTATGTATTATGTTATATTTCATATGCTTATTATATAATTGACATTTTATTTATATTTTCCCTTCGATCTCCTTTCTCGTCAAACAAGTTTACATTTCTCTCCTTTTCTTCTCTTAATACCAAACTAAATATAGAAACCCCTCTTTACATTCCCTCCACTCCTTTGGACCAATATTGGATTATGTGAGACAACCTCTAATCCAAATCCAATTATCAAATCAAGTACCTAACCGAACCAAACATAACGATTGAAAATATATTCAATCCACTATAAATACATAATTTTGCTCTCGTTTTGGCAAATTAAACCCATCCATTTTTATCAAAGCATTTCATTCAATCTAAATTTTCCACGAAAATCATTTTACCCCACTTTAAATGATTCAGACATTGTTAAAGAATCAATCGATTTCACGGCGAGGAGAAAGAAAAAGGAATTGAGGATGTTCTCCAATCCTGCAGAAACTGCAGAAAAAGAATGGAAAACGAGGAGCTACAGTTAAATGTTTTTTTTTAACTAAAAGGGGAGATGTATAATGTTCACAGCCTCTAATCAACACTCAATACAGGAGTATACAAGGAACCAAGAAATAGGTTGTCCTAGCAAGTATGTTTGGTCTTGAAGGGGTAACCAGGTATACTGAGGCAAATCTGATAGCAGTTTCATGGAGGCTAATCTGAATTTTCTTCACAAGAAAACTTGAAGAAAAATAAAGCCTTAACGGGCTCCAGCTTCAAAAATCAATGTGCTTGTTTTACTATCCAAAATTTTTATCTTCCAATTTAAGACACCAAAATGGGAACTCTCCTTCCAGAGCCAGATAACGAAATGGATGTAGGTACAAGATCAGGAACAAAACAAGTTGCCAGCCACAGGCTCTTTTCTTCGTTGTATGCTGTCAGCCTTAATTCAATCATCTACTAACGAATCTGTCAGAACCAGTTTGAGCCTGATGGTATCATTCATTAAAGAAAAATTACCACGGTGAGTTATGTCACAGTTCAAGATTACAATTTAAAGTCAGATATGGAAAGCTCCCATCAATTGAGACCACTATGTGAACTTGAAATGTAATAAGCTTGCAAGTACATAATTTAGCATGTGCATGCATCAGTATTTAGAAAGAGACTCTTTTTGTGGGGAATTAATAGTCAACACCCACTGCTGACTTTGATAGTATTTTAGAATATACCTCTCCACTAAAAAATAATTCAAAGCTAGGAGCTGAAAACAGTTAAATTAGCTTATTAAATTGTAAGTGTTTTGTAAACCTATTTCTTAAAGTCACTAATATATAAAATGACAAATATAAGCATGCTTACATGATATTT
>Ga0123341_1002729_pt1 | contig 14727 bp, 9 predicted proteins | sample Turbeapinknodule_FD_89959 | JGI IMG/M metagenome (GOLD analysis project Ga0123341, IMG submission 89959) | Root nodule microbial communities of legume samples collected from Mexico - Turtle bean Mexico pink nodule | ecosystem: Host-associated > Plants > Roots > Nodule | place: Mexico: Nepantla... | reverse complement strand
ATTAAAAAATTAAAGTAACTTATCATTATTAAATATGGTTTTATATAAAACTTTATATTTCTTAATACGAAAAAAATTAAATAACAAAAATTTAATAAAATCTCAACTAAAAATATTTAAAATTTAATTAAATATTTGATTGTGGGTCATAATCTCAGGGTGACCTTAGGGTAGACATAGAGAGCTGAATTCTTTACTATAAAAACTTATCAATATTAATATGGTTTCATATAAAAATTTATATTTCTTAATACAAGAGGTAAATAAGATGACAGAATTTTAAACTCATTTAACAAAAGAAAGTTAAAAAACAAAAGTTTGATTAAAAATATAAAATTTTAAATATTCAATAAATAAATAAAAATTAATTAAATATTTGATAGTGGGTCTTAATCTTTGGGTGACCTTAGGGTAAAGATAGAGAGCTGAATCGGGTAAAGAATTCAGATAATCTGATACACGAATTGTCAATTGACTGTGACATTTTCACATCTGATTTTCCATTTACTTTAAAAAAGACAAAATTTTAGTACATTTCGTCCTCTGCAGAAGGACCTTTTTTTTTTTGTCTTTTCCTTACAAAAAATATTAAATAAATTTTTAATATCTTCAAGCTGCCAAATCATACCACTTCACCAGCTCCGACCCGTCATGCTCCATAATCTATAAAGAAATTAAAGAATAAAAACTAATTTTAAAATTTAAACTATTATTATTTTTTACGTCAAAATTAAAATTAATTTGTTTCAGTTTAACTGTTATTCTTTTAACTTGACCTTTAGAAGAAAAAAACTTCTATATTAACTTTTATCTCTCTTTTAATAAATATGCTATAATGTGATCTGAGGAGTAATTTTGTTATTTTTTTTCCATTTATATACTAATTTTAACATTCTCATATTTCACTTTACATGCAAATATTTTACTAAAATATATTAAAATTGATTATATGTCAACGGTGTTGGTTTAAAAGTAACATAATTATTTTAAGGACTAAATTATAATAAACGAATTGAAAAATGATTGTGATACCAATTTAATACAGAATAATTTTTACCAATTTTTTTAACCCTTTAAAAAATATAAGAAAAAATAGATGCACACAAAACCTAAAGTTTGGAGAAGAATTAGAGGTTCTTTTATATATTTTTTTCTCGCATCAATTCAATATCAATTTTATATCATGAAAAATAAATGTTACGCCTATATTTTTTCGTGTGACTTCTTATATATTTATTGTTTAATTTTTATATGTTTACTATATTAAACTTTCAAGAAATTATAAAAATACTATATAGAAATGCATATTAAAGGAAATATAAAAGAATGTGTAAAGAATATTGTATGTTTTAATTAAAGTCTTTATTTTAAAAATTTAACTCATAATACTATCAATATCAATGATGTATTATAAGAAATCATTAAATGTATGACATTGAGATAATTATCAGGTTAAATTAAATTGCTTCCTGATTGAGTATTTTTCTTTAAAAAAATTTATAGTTAAAAATCATTCGTATTAGCTTTTAGACATATCAACTATGTAGCACGGACATGCGTATAATCTCTAAAATGTATGCGTATAATCTCTAAAATGTAGGACACATGAACACAAATCTATATATTATATAATTATGAATCATATATATTGACAATAAAAGTTTATGTGTATAAGTATATTCCAAATTGTTTTTTAGAGCAAAAAGATGTTTTTCATTACTAGTTCAAAAGGATTTGTTTTTTATTTTTATAATTATAATAAAAATTTATACAATAAATTTGAGTTTTTAGAAAATTAATGTATTTTTTCTTTTTAAAATTATGTTAGAACCGTACTAAAATTGTCATAAATCCAACAAATATTTTTTTGAATTGGACATTTCACGGATACGTGTCCTACAAGTGTCATACAAGTGTTGATATTCGATACGAGTATCCAACACTGACACGCCATTTAAGAGAAGTGTATCTGAGTTTCTTAGTATCTATGTAATCTCTTTTGGTTTTGTAAACATAAATTTTTTAATATTTGTAGTTCCTATTTTCAAAATCCCTCAAGAATAAAGTTATTTAAATTTGAAAGTCTAAAGTGTTGATGAAAATTGTGAATAAATTTAGAGGGATGTTGTTGTGTCGGTTGGATGAAAGGGACGGGACACATGATTGTTCTTCATGTCTTTGTAAAGATCCCGAATAGTCGATAAGCGTTAGCGTCAATTATAGTTTTCTAGGCTCCACATTCGTTCGCATCCAAAAGACCGAAGCCAAAGGGAACAGGACCAAAATCTTTGTTTTTTCGGCCACGCATGATAAAGCTTGCAGTGTTTTAGCCTCAGTTCCTGACATTGTTATTTGGTGGCAGCCACCCATTGCTAGTGCCATTACCTTCTTCTCATTTTGTTTTAGTCTCTTGTCTTAGTACTGCTCACTGCTTTAGGCCATGTTCTGTCGCTGTAGTTCAACTTGCCAAGATCATAAAGCTTTTCTTCTCCTTTCTGCAAAAGGAGTTTATACATGCAACATTACAACCTGTCCTTCCAAGAACTTCGACTACTGTAAATTTCAAAACATCTACTTTGGGACCACCTTTTTATTTCAACTCAAATAATTACACACCCCCATTTTCTTTCTACCTTACACCTATCGCCTATGGACATGCAACCTACACTTCCACCCTAATGGGGCATATCAAAAATTTTCTTCTCACACTCACTAACTCTTCAACTTTCTATGCTTCATTTTCGAGAGTGCGAGTAGTTTAAAGATTAATTCATAGATAAGTAATATGGGACCTATATATTTTAATTCAGTTTTTCTTCATTCCACTCTACCAATTAAAAAAATAGTGAAGTTAAACTTTTGAAAGATTTGAAACTATTTGGGGAGAGAAAAAGACAAACTTAATTTGGTTATTTAGATTTACATGCATAGCCTTTAAAAGTTTCAAAATCTAAGTTTAATAGGTATCTTTTTCTTAATTTATATAATATTAATCAATTTATTGTATAAGACAAGTTTTACTTTGTCAAATTATTTACTTTTTATAATGACTATTTATTTTCTCTCGGTCAAAATCCTTTCCATTTTTTTCATTCATATAATATTTGAAAAATATATAAATTAGGGGGATAGTATTGATTACTTTTTTTAAAAGATTATGAAAGCAGGTTGATTTTTCAAGGACATTACATAAAAGTTTTAATCTTATAATCCAATATACTAGTTTAAATATTTTTGCTCATTATGAAAGACAAAATTTTATGTTATATTATTATAGATGATAATTATTTTTTAGTTTTAAAGACATATTTAGACTTCAATTTCATATTTTTAGTTAAGTTAAAATAAATGGGGTATATTTTTTTTTCTTAATTTTGTATATAGTGACATGTTAACTTTAAAAAAATAAAAGTGAGAATTTATTGTAGTTAGGAAAGTATATATATAGATATAGGCTATTCCTGGTTTGCATGTATATAAGCACGTCACTTTATTTATGATCCACATCTTTTCAGAGAATATACAGCACCTAGGGGAAGAGGAAAACACTGTCTGGATTTGATGTTGTGCCATCCTCACCTCCTCTTTTTCCTCTTCTTTTCAGCCTTTTCAGCCGTTACAAAGTTTCATTTCTTTCCCACTCTTGTACTTTCTATTCTCTTCCTTCAAGACCACTGCATAACCGATAAGCTGAGACATGGTTTGTTTGTGAGTGAAACTTGAGACTTGTTGTGCCATAAAAACCATTTGGTTTCTTTTTCCCAGCTGGAATCTGTCTTTTTCCCACTTCCCCCTCTCCTAACAGAAACATAAAACAAACTTGCTTCTGTGTCTTTTTCACAGAACTACTCTGCCAAGTGAAAAATGAAGGATCCAGAGGAGTACCAAGTGAAGTCTAGAAGGCCTCTTTCGAAACCCACAGAACGTAGAAGAAGGTGCAGGAGGAGGAGCCAGTGCAAGCCAGAGAATTTACAAGAAGCAGAACTTGATCCACAGCTTGCTTCCTCTGCCACTTGCAAGAGTCTTGTGTTTCATCAAAGGCCTGGCTTTGGCCAACTTGGGACTAAGTGTCTCATCAAAGCTAACCACTTCCTTGCAGATATATCAGTATCTGACTTGAGCCATTACAATGTAAGTCTAATCTTATATATATGATTTATGCATGGATGATTTAATTTTAAAAAGATTTTTTTTTGCCACCCTCATGAGAGTGGTTAAAAAAAAAGTACATTGTTTCTTCCAAAATAATCAAATAGGGGTGTGGAGAAAATATGAACACCTACTCATTGCAAGGGTTGGCCTAGAATTGTTTTGACTCACTTTGTTGCGTTTGATTTTTATTAAGGTTAAAATAACACCTGAAGTCACTTCACGAAAAACAAGCAAGGCTATCATAGCAGAGTTGGTGAGGGTTCACAGGCACACTGGCTTAGCCACGAGGCTCCCTGTGTATGATGGAGGAAGAAACCTTTACACATCTGGTTTGCTTCCTTTTACACACAAAGAATTCAATGTAACATTGAGTGAGGATGACGATGCCACCAGTGGTACCAGGTAATTTTCAAGTTCCCATGTTCTCTTCAAGAGTACTTTATTTTGTTCATAATCATAACTGGTCCATGACTGTTTCTGAATTTGCACCAACGTTTGGATTTTGTGGAATGTGAGTGTCTTATGGAGTTTTAATTATTTTGTAACAGGGCAAGAGAGTTTAAGGTGTTAATCAAGTTTGCAACTCATGTTAGCATGCATCAGCTACGTGACCTTTTAAGTGGAAAGCAAGTGGACAATCCACAGGAAGCTCTAACCGTCTTTGATATTGTGTTAAGGGAGCTTGCGGCTCAGAGGTGCGTTGTGGTTGTTCTTTGAAAGTTATATGTTGACTACTTTTGTACCATTCGTTGTGATAATTTTTCTTGTTTCTTATGGCTTCGTGTGCATGTTTAGTTATGTGTCAATTGGGAGGTTTCTTTATTCTCCGGATGTAAGAAAACCACAGCAGTTGGGTGGTGGCCTTGAATCGTGGAGGGGCTTCTACCAGAGTATAAGGCCTACTCAGATGGGATTGTCACTTAACATTGGTTATGCTTCCACCATTAATAACTAATAAGCTGCAATCCTTTGTTTTCCCTTGTCATTGGTGTTTATTCAGTTATGTTTGATTGCATTCAGATATGTCATCAATGGCTTTTATTGAACCACTACCTGTGATTGACTTTGTTGCTCAAATTTTGGGAAAAGATGTGCACTCAAAGCCATTATCGGATGCAGATCGTGTCAAGGTATGAATTTATTGTGTTTTGGAATCCCTGCAATCATTGGTCGAGGAAAACTATGAATGTTACCTTCCTGTAAACTCTGCAATCAATGTTCCACTAATACTATGAATGTTGTCTTATGGAAAACTATTCAATCATTGTTCCACTACACAATTCATCAAGAATGAATGACGTAACTGTGAATTGGTGATGTCTCTAGTTCTCAAATTGAGAGAAACATTTAAGTAGTATCTAACCAAAATATGTGTGGGCTGTCACTGGAAAACAGATAAAAAAGGCCCTAAGAGGTGTAAAAGTTGAAGTTACACACAGAGGAAATTTCCGAAGGAAGTATAGAATATCAGGACTGACTTCACAGCCTACAAGGGAGCTTATGTATGTCTTTTCTAACTTAGAAGGTTGAACTTTACATTTTACACATATCCTCCTTTGAAATGACTGTCTCTTTCCCCTCTGAACAGTTTCCCTCTTGATGAGCAAATGAACATGAAATCAGTAGTTGATTATTTTCAAGAAATGTATGGATTTACTATCAAATATTCTCATCTACCTTGCCTTCAAGTAGGAAGCCAAAGGAAGGTGAACTATTTGCCCATGGAGGTAATCTTTGCTTTGAATTTAATCAAATTAAATTATTCTATCTCTACCTTTTCCATAGAGAACTCATGTGAATCTTGTCCCAGGCATGCAAAATAGTTGAGGGCCAGAGATATACAAAAGGGCTAAATGAGAAACAGATAACTTCTCTGCTGAAGTTCTCATGCCAGAGACCCCGAGAACAAGAGGCAGACATTTTACAGGTCACATTATCATTGGTTCTTGATTTTACCTCCATCCTTCCCTTTTTGATACATTTTTACTTTAGAGTCAATTGAACATTATATAGTTTGAATAGGTCCTTCCCATATACGAAATTGCAGTCATGGTAACTTCATACTTTATAGTCACGTGAGCTCTTCCTCTTCTAACATGGTTTGTTTAGTTTGCTTTATTTATCTTGAGCTTGTCTGTTTACTTGCAGACAATGCAACAAAACAATTACGACAATAATCCGTATGCAAAAGAGTTTGGCATCAGCATAGACAACAAGCTTGCATCCGTTGAGGCTCGGGTTCTTCCACCTCCTTGGGTAATTTTCCCATAATTAAATCTTTTACCTATTGTTTACTTTTGCCGTTGTGTTGATAATATATTTTGGCTCTTCCTTTTACTTATAGTTGAAATATCACGACACTGGAAGAGAGAAAGAATACTTGCCACAGGTTGGTCAGTGGAACATGATGAACAAGGTCAGCACTGACGCCAACATATAGTAGTTTTAATTCTTTTGGTGAAAGAAAAGAAAAGGAAAACTACTTGTTCCTGACTGATTGGAATCTGGTAATTTTAATGCAGAAAGTAATAAATGGAAGTACTGTAAGATATTGGACATGTATCAATTTCTCTCGAAGTGTACAGGAAGGTACAGCTCGTGGATTTTGCCAACAGTTAGTTCAGATGTGCCAAATCTCAGGCATGGTAAAGTTTCAAAAGTTGGCTAAGCCTTGTTAGCTGAACTTTTTGTAGGGACTATTTATTTGAACTGCACTCGATACTCTTTCAAATTATATATACTCATCTTTCATTATATATCATTGTCACTCTTAATCACATTCGTTGTCAAGGTGTAATGTAAACACATTCTTGTGTCACCTAATAGTTTTAGCTTTTGGGGGGTATCAGAATGTTTACGACCAATTGGTTTAAAGTTTGATCTTTTTCAGGAATTCAGTCAGGACCCTGTCATTCCTATATATTCTGCAAGACCAGATCAGGTAAAGAAAGCTTTGAATTATGTGCATTCTGCTGCTATGGATAAGCTCGGAGGGAAAGAGCTAGAGTTACTGATTGTCATTCTTCCAGACAATAATGGCTCTCTGTATGGTATGATTCTAGGCCACTCTTCCATTTGTATTACATCATAACCGTAACTAAGATGGTACTGGTTTATAATTATAGAAATGTTGAGGTAATAGTGCCTTGATGTTTCTTCATTTTGACATTTTTTTTCATTTCTTAATGCCTCATTGCTCTTGAATGTGTTTTTTCCCTGGTTGATTCCTTTATAAACATGGTTTTAAGAAAAAAAGAGAAGCTTAGCATTTCTCCATCATCTATATTTCAGTTTATCTGTGGAGAAAATTATTTCATACTTGCATTAAAGAAACAAACTCTTCGCGCAGGTGATCTCAAAAGAATTTGTGAAACAGATCTGGGGTTGATTTCTCAATGTTGCCTTACAAAACATGTATTCAAGATCAATAGACAATATCTTGCAAATGTGGCACTAAAAATCAATGTCAAGGTCTGCTACTAAATCTTGGGTCATACTTTACGATCAAAAGTGACAGGGTGGCTACATGCTATGCGAAAATCTTTACTTTGATGTCTGAAGTCTATTATTTGTAACTATTATTTTCATTTCATTTGCTTGATTAAATTATTTATTCTTGCAGATGGGAGGAAGAAACACAGTACTTTTGGATGCTTTAAGTTGGAGGATTCCACTGGTTAGTGATATTCCAACAATAATATTTGGAGCTGATGTAACTCATCCAGAATCAGGAGAGGATTCTTGTCCATCCATTGCTGCGGTAAGAATTTCCAAACTTCTATGTACAACTAAAGGATGCCCTATGTTTGATATGTACTTGATAGGACTGAGAATGTGGGCTCAGAAGTTTGCAATAAGCGCAAGTTTTGGAGAAGGAAAAAAGGGTGTGAAGAGAAATGCTGAGATGGAAAAAGATGTGACAGAATCGATTAATGAGTGAAGGGGTGGGGAGAATGCAGGGGAGAAAAATAGGAGAGAGGGGGGATAGAGAATGTTGTTTTCCTTCAAGGAGCTTGCTATGTGGCAGTAGGATCTTCACCCTACTGTATTTCTCATTGCTTTTTGAGTAATAGTAAATTATCTTACATGTCCTTTTATTCTCCTATTTATTTTTTTCTGGCCTCTAACTGATTATGGTAACAGGTTGTTGCCTCCCAGGACTGGCCTGAAGTAACAAAGTATGCAGGGTTGGTTTGTGCTCAGCCTCATCGAGAAGAACTTATTCAAGATCTTTTCAGATCTTGGAAAGATCCACAGAGGGGTGTAACTTATGGTGGTATGATCAGGTACTTAATTGGCATCTCTTTTAAATTTGTCTCTTTGTGAATGTGTTTGCTTCAAATTCATATTGGGTCCCCTGTTGTATTTATCTGATTTTTCTTTAATGGTCTTACATTGTCTTTGGTTCACATTGCTCCAAAATATAAAAGGCTCACAACCTGTATATGGGTTATTAAAGCACGGACACATACATATATAACAATTTGAACGCATTATTTCTTTGTTGATCACCATCATTGAAAAGACACCATGTAACTTAGATGAATCTAAAGACAAATTTAAATAGAGAAGGGGAAACACAAAATGTAAATGTGAAATAGATGGTTCCTTTGTTTAAAGGAAAAATAAAAACTTACACACTAAGTTTCTTACTTTTGAACTTCTTAAAAGGATCACCGTGTCAACCTCATTAATGTTTTGTGGAAACTGTGTTAACTTAGACCATGTCTGAGGAGTCTCACAGCAGCAAAATTAAATTTCTTTAAATTTGGAACTCGATTATTGACCACTAGGAAATCTTAATAATATTTTAGCATTTATCATTTGATGTTATCCAACATTTTCATTCATATTAGTTCATGCTAATTTGTGAATCTGCAGGGAGCTTTTACTATCATTTAAGAAGGCAACAGGACAAAAACCATTGAGAATAATCTTTTACAGGTAGGTTGGATCTGTTCTGATATTATTATGGGGAGGTAGTTAAGAATGTGAACTATGCAGTTACTTTAACAACAATGTTGTCTAATATATTACCAGGGATGGGGTAAGTGAAGGACAGTTCTACCAGGTTTTGCTATATGAGCTTGATGCCATCCGCAAGGTACTTGGAGAAAACAATTCGGTATATAGTTATAACTTTTATTAGTATGCTATTCTCCAATATTTATATTCTCTGTGTATAGGCTTGTGCATCTTTGGAACCTAGTTACCAGCCACCAGTAACATTTGTAGTAGTTCAAAAGCGGCATCACACTAGACTCTTTGCAAACAATCACGATGACAGAAATAGTACTGATAAGAGTGGGAATATCTTACCTGGTTAGTTTTTTCTTTTTGATTCTACCAGCTGCTAAACTTTGGGTTTGTCAGTTGTCACTATTTTAACGATATCCGAATGCAAGTGTCTAAGGGGGATGAATTCAATTGAAAATTTAAAAGATTATTTTGGCCTAAGAAAATCTTATGGCAATGTAGATACTGTGGTAGATTTTAAGATCTTTCAGTCTTCTGTCCATTATCCAATTTCATCAACTATTTGATGTAGGTACTGTGGTAGATTCTAAGATCTGTCATCCTTCTGAATTTGACTTCTACTTATGCAGTCATGCAGGAATTCAGGTATGGTAATGGTATTGTTGCTGCCACATTGGTTAGGACATAAAACTGAAAATGAAAACCTGTATAAATTGCTGAATCAGCATCTTATTGTTGCAAACCATTAAAATATCTAGTATGCAGTAGCATCGATTTTACCTTGTTGATGAACTATTTACAGGGTACAAGTAGACCAGCACACTACCATGTCCTCTGGGACGAGAACAATTTCACTGCAGATGAGATTCAGTCTCTTACCAACAATTTATGCTACACGTAAATAATTTTTGTATTCATCATCTCAAATTTGTAATGCTATATTTTAAGATGACATAACCTTCCTTAACATTTTGGTTGCAGTTATGCAAGATGTACACGGTCTGTTTCTGTAGGTAATTATGCTAAACGCAGACACTATCTTTGAACAAACTTCTCAAAATATAAAGTTACCATTATCAGATATATAAAGTTTATGTTGTGTGTGCAGTGCCTCCAGCATACTATGCTCATCTAGCAGCCTACAGGGCTCGATTCTACATGGAACCTGATGTTGTAGAGATTACTAAACTGCGAGGCACAAGATCGAAAGAGGGGCCAGTTAGGCCACTGCCTGCTCTGAAAGAGAAGGTGAAAAATGTTATGTTTTACTGTTGAATAGAGCATGTGAGGAATGTAATGTTTTACTGTTGAATGAGACGCAATAAGAGGCTTCAGTGTAGAGAAACAGTAGCATATATAGTTGACGGAAACTAATTAGAGGTGGCAAATTTTTTGTCAATGTTGATATTATAAGCAAGTTCTGCATGGAAAATTTTGAGTATATCTTTACAGTCCTAGTTTTCTCTGCGTAATGTCGTTTTAAGGTAAAGTAATATATCAAATGTTGGCATCGTTGGTTGACTCCGACAAGTTTCATTCAAGTATGTGTCAATGTTTCAAGCATGATGTGTGTTTCATATTTCATTCCTTTCTGTGTAATGATCAAAAGAATGTGAATCGCATATGGGTCCTCCTATAATGTATTATTTACTTCCAATTCGGTTCTTGAGTTGAAGGTGAAAATGTTTTAAATTGTTTATAAAGAGAATTATTAATATAAAAACCATAAACATGCACAAGTATTAAGTTTTAGTAGGTGCATATGACGAATAATGCAATTTTATGTGCTAAAATGTTGAAATAAAGTAACAAGACTACTTATGCAATCTGCCACATTTAGCAGAGAAACTAGATTTGAACTCACATATTTGGTGCATCTCATAATAATTTGTTTTTAGTTTAAATAAAAGGTTAATGTCTGATTCGAGCTTCGGGAAAATATATTGAAAAGTGGTAGAAACTAGACTTCATTCTTCTTTCTTGTGATAGTGATGCATGAAATTTGTAGTAGCACGATACAACATATGCTTTGCTGATAATATATCAAACAAAATTCTACTGGATATCAGAAACTAAAAAGCGTATGAATGAACACGGTCTAGTAAATACATAATAATATACAATGAAGAATAAAGAGATAATAAGAAAATGAAGATGATTTTTATAAGCATTCTTAATGAACACATACAAAAACGAATAGTAGTGATTGCAAAGTTTCACGGAACACACACTTACACATAATAGGAAAATAGAAAGTCTAACTAAATAGAACACAATTTGAAAGCTCACACTTTGTTCTCATATTTCAAATCAATGTGCCACAACCTAGCAAGCAATACTGACCAATGAACACTTCTTTAAAAAAAATGATAACTCATAAAATCAAACATCTTTTTTAGGTAATTTTTGTATCAATGTTCCCACACATATATAAGGCTAAAAATTCTTAGTTCATTGCTATCCCAAAAGGTAAACACTAAGATGCTTAATTATAAGCACAATACAAACCAAATTTTGGAACTTGAGAAAGCATGCTCAAAAGCCTATGTTTAAAATTTTCATAGGGTATAATTACCTTATTAATCCCTATATTTAGGATCAATATTCAATTTAGTACAGTGATTTTTTAAAAAGTCAAATTGGTCATTTTTGTTAACTTTCTCTCAACGACGTCCAATGCTGCTTATGTGACAGAGAGAATTGTTTATGTGCTGTGAATTAAAAGACATATGAGATTTAGTGTTGTGTCAGGTGGCAAGTGGAGGCCTTTGGCAAAAATAGTAAAATTTGGGGATTAAGGTTTCTCCCATTCCTTAACCTCTTTCAGTTTCTTAAAAAAGATTAACAAGTGCAATGGTTCATAACAATGTCCACATCTTTCAGTTTCTTCAACTCCCACTATTCCTTCTCTGCTTGTATCGATTAGTCACAAATTTGGAAACCCATCTGCTTTCATTCACAACATGTTATTGAGAATTTTATTCTATTGTGCTTTGATTGCCAAAGTGAGAGGTTGCATAAGGTTCTTGAATTTGTTAGTATTGTAATTGAAGTGGAAGTTAAGAGATATTTGTCTGTGGTCATGTAGAAATAGACCTAGATGTTCTACGGGAGAAGATTACGAAATTGATTGATTTATGAAAAATTGTTCCCTTCCTCCCAAACAAACTAACACGAACGTGATCTCTCTCTCTAATCATTAAGGAAGAAAAGTGTTCATTATCTTTGATTATCCCATCTGGGTTGGTCTCATTTTGTTTACTTTGGTTCGATCCAATTTTATCTGATTGAAGAAAATTGAATAATTGAGGTGTGAACGTAACTAGATGGTTCTCAAAGTGATTCTCATCAGCAGTTGCTAAAAAATGAGGTGATTTTCTTGTTTCCAATGATATTTGTTCTTTTGGAATTATGATTGAAAGAATGGGAGAAACCCTAACCCCCAAATTTTTCTAATCTTTGTCAAAACCCCCACTTGTCACCTCACACAATACCAAATCACATTTTTATTTTAATTCATAGTTCACATCAACAATTCTCTCTGTCACATAAGCAACCGTTGACGTCGTTGAGGAAAGTTAACAGAAAGAAAAATTTAAGTACTTTTTAAAAAACAAAAGGACCAAATTGATTTTTTGTAAAACTACTGTACTAAATTACCCTAAATGTAAGGATCAATAAAGTTATTATACATTTTCATAACTAACAAAATAAGGCACATTTTAAGTGGCTCTTCTTTCTAGATTTTTTTCAAAATATAGATAGAATTGTTTAGTTTAGACCACTCTCAAAAGGTGACTTTAAATGTGTTTAACTAATAAGAACTTTTTTATTAATATATTTGGATTAATATTTGGATTCATAAACTTCTGGTCAAAATTCGACTAATTTAAAAAAATATATATCTTGAACTAAGAAAAATGTGTTTTATGAACAATTTTTTCTCTAACTTTGAGTTAAGAGCTCACTTGTAAGATTAAAAATTTCGTATTGTAATATCAGATTCTGTTCATATTAAATTTCTGACCGTGGACGTAGACTAACTTTTAGTCAAACCACATTAAATTTTCTTTATGTAATTCTTCTTTTATTTTGTTCTTGTTTACTTTCTCTTTTCTTGTTGTTTTCTCTATTATTGTCTTGCATTTATGTGTATTAGACCGTTCAATGAATTGTAAAATTTTTTATACAAGGTATCACAAACATGGTTAAACCATATGAAAACCCAAACAATAAAATTGTTTAGTAAATAAAACAATCATTGCACATTTTCATAAAATAATTTGTAATTAAAAGTCTAAAATATATCTTAGTGTGATTTCAGTTCCTTGATCTCCTAAAACACAAAGGTGTCACTTTTATATCATAGGCCAAAAACAAAATAAGGAAAAAAAAATGAGAAAATGGGATTCCTTTAACATAGGTTGGCAAATCCTTCATTCCCATTTTATCAGCAAGACCTTTACTAAATGTCTGACCTTTTTTTTGCTCAAAAGCTTTTTGAGTCTTGTTTATATAGATTTTTAACGAATAATAAAGCTTTCATTTTTATGTTAAAACTTTTAAGAGAAGTCATGAAGTTTTACATGAACTCAAACACAAAACAATAAAAAAAAAAAGCAAACATAGCAAAGTTGTCATCTTTTTTTTATTTATTATGTTATCTCTGTTTCCAACTTACAGTTAGTTTTAGCCAAGTCCAAGTCTCATGTTTTTCACCTCCAAAGCTTCAACATTGCAAAAACCTTAAGGTGTTGAGGGTTTGGTTAAAACACCACTTAGTAGGCCAAGTTTTATCAAATCTTCCATCTAACCAAGCCAAAGCTTAACTTGAAGGTGCAATAAACAAGTCCTAATTATGGATATTTATTGAAAAATATAACATCAATGCACCATGAACATCCTAAAGGAATAATGAGAAGACAGTGGAGGAAGGTGAAAGCCTTGTTTGGCCAATCAATAACAAAATAAAGAGAAGGAAATACTCATTCATACTTTAAGTATCTTGAAGAAGGGAGAGGATAAAGGTGTTACTGGGAAGAAAGGTGGAGATGGAGCTCTCCTTTATCTTGGTGCACAAAAAGAGAGAGAAGAAAATAACTTGGTGTGAGGGGAAAGTGAGCTAAATTTCATACTTAAGGAATAATGAGAGATAAAATGGTCTTTTTCTTAACACTTTAAGGATGTGTTTGGATTGGGGAGGAGATGTGTGAGAATTTGAGAGAATAAATGTGTGAGGATTTGAGAGAAAAGTGTAAAGAAAGTGGGTGTGTTTGGACCGGGGTATGTTAGAGTTGATTTGTGAGGAAAATTTATTGAAGTTTGTGAGTGATGTAATGGTTGTGAAATATTTTTTAATTTTTTTTTATGAAATTTTTTAATTTTTATAATAGGTGTAAAATGTAAGTTTACAAATTTACCATTGTATTTAAAAATATTTAAACAATAAAATACAAGGTACTTTTGTGTAGATTTGAGTTAATTAAAATATTGTAAATTATTGTCAGTATCGTTGAATAATTTATTTTGGTACCTTTAAATAATTTATTTCGATATCATTAAACAATTATTTTCAGAATAATATGTAGAGTGAATTGT